>UMGV01019049.1_pt1 | contig 22549 bp, 20 predicted proteins | sample 1965361 | NCBI WGS metagenome assembly UMGV01 (sample SAMEA4836081, study PRJEB28245) | human gut metagenome | biome: gut microbiome; material: fecal sample | place: Denmark | collected 2008
CGCCCGGCGAGTGCCGGGCGCTGCTGGATGTGCTGGGTGTTGCTTAAATTTTCAGGATCTTCAGCTCTTCGCCGCTGGCATAGGCTTTTTCCATGATGCGCTGGACGTGCACGGCGTCGGACGCAGGCACGACGAGGGGCTTATTGTTGAGAATGGAGTCCGAGAAGCTCTCGATCTCGCGGGTGTACATATTGCCGAAGTCGCCGGGAATCTCGACGCCCACATCGTCGGCGTGGGTCTGCTCGGCGGAATAGGCGACATTTTTGTCAATGAACACGGCGTTCAGCTTGCCGCCGTCGATCTGGCCGATCATCGTGTCGCCCAACAGACGGCCCTTCGTGCCGAAAAATTCAACGCGCCACTTGGAGGCTTCGTCCGGGATATTGAAGTTGGACTGCACAACGCACTGTGCGCCGTTTTCCATGCGCATGAGGATGGTGGACGTGTCCTCCACGTCATACTGCGGTTCGGGGAAGGCGATTTTTTCATTCATGGACGCGACCTCGGTCACGCGCATGCCGGTGATGTACTCCATCAGGTCGATGGTATGAACAGACAGATCCATCATCGCGCCGCCGCCGGCCTTGGCCTTGCACTGCCGCCAGTTGCCGGACTCGTACGGAAGCCAGAGCGTAAACTGTGAATAGCCGGACACGACCGTGCCGATCTTGCCCTCGGCGATGGCCTTTTTCATGCTCATGACGTGCGAACCGAAGCGCATCATGAAGCCCGCCGCGATCTTCACGCCCTTGCGTTCGCAGTAGTCGATGACCGCCTGCCCTTCGTCGGACGTCATGGCCAGCGGCTTTTCGATCAGGATATCCTTGCCGTAATCTGCGGCCAGCTTGGCCTGCTTTGCGTGCAGGACGATGGGCGTGGCGATATAAACGGCGTCGACCTCCGGGTCTGCCAGCAGGTCCTCTTCCTTCGTATAGCCGCGCTTTGCGCCGTATTTCTGACGGATTTTCTCAACCTGCTCGGCATGGATGTCCATGACGGCGATCAGCTCCGCGTTTTCGGCCAGCATCATGCCGGGGATCGTCCTGCGATCCGCAATGCCGCCGGCTCCGATCACGCCCCAACGTAATTTTTTCATATGCTTCGCTCCTTTGCAAATCCATAGACCGCCCGCAGCGGTTTATTTTATTATAGCACGTTCCCGTCATGATGAAAAGAGAATTCTGTATCAAAACAGGGAAATCCAACAAAATCCCACAGAAACGCGCACCCGAATTCGCCGAGGATTTTTGCAAGTCCCCTGCAAATGTCAAAAGCTCCTCTTGCAGTCGGCAAGAGGAGCTTTTCCTGTTTACAAGTCCTGATAAACCGCTCTGGCGCCGCCGATGTATTTCGGGCGCGTGCGGGCGCAGAGAATGTTGGCCTCGCCGATCTTTTTGATTGACAGGCGAACGGGGATCGCGACGCGGCGCAGGTGCATACCGATCAGCGTGCCGCCGATATCAAGCCCCGCGTCGGCAACAATGGTTTCGACGAGTACGGGGTCTTTGAAATTGGCCCACGCCGTCATGGCGAACGAGCCGCCCGCGTGCAGCTGCGGGATGGCATTGACGATCTCAAAGCCGTGCGCCTCGGCCACATCGCGCTCAACAACAAGCGCGCGGTTGAGGTGCTCGCAGCACTGCACGGCAAGTTCAATGCCGCGCTCCTGCAAAACGGGATAAATGCCCGCAAACGCGGCCTGTGCGGCCTCAAGGCTCGAACCCTTGCCGATGCGCGCGCCGACCATTTCACTCGACGAGCAGCCGATGACAAACAGCTTGCCGGGCTTCAGCTTCGCAATGCCCAGCAGCTCTGTGACGGCCTGCTTCGCCTGTGCGGTAAGTTCTTCATACATGATTTATTCACCCTTCCAGAATGCTTTATGAATTTCGGGAACCTTGGCCAGCGCGGTGTAGAGCACGACGGACAACACGATGCCGACGGCGGCCTGCACCAGATTGTTCGGGATCGACGCGGCGGCGGCAAGGCCCTTGCCGAGAATCAGCGCCTTATAGCCGAAATACCCGGCGACCATGATGACCTCGGACGGCAGCTCGATGAGCGCCAGACGCCAGAACGGGATCTTTTCGCCCGTCTTGAGCATCGGCCGCAGCAGCAGCGCGGCCACCAGCGCCACAAGGCCCTTGATGATAAACGTGCCGGGAACATAATGCGCGTAGCCTGCCAGCAGATCGGCAAGACCGCTGCCGATGCCTGCGGCAAAGAAGCCGTACCACGGGCCGAGCACCAGCCCGGCAAGCAGGCACATGCCCTCGCCGATGTTGGTATACCCGGCAACGGTCGGGAACTGCACCAGCATGGTCGTCACGCAGCACAGCGCGGCAAACATCGCGCTCAGAACCAGCATACGGATGGTTTCGTTTCTCTTTTTCATACCAGAGTACCTCTCTTGTTAAGATACCCTGATTATATCCAATGCTGGTACTATAAAAAGATGCAAAAACAGATATTTTTTTAGGTTCAGATTCAGAACCGCGCCATAATTACGGCGTTTCCCGCGTCGGTTACGGTGTCTGCACCCTCTCCAATAGCGCGGCGCAGGAGCGTGCGCTCGTCCAGACCGCCCTGCCCGTGCAGGACGCGGTACGCGCCCGCGTCGCTGCCGGAGGCAATTTTTGCACCCTGCGCGGCGGCTTTTTTTACGGCGTTCATCTGATAGGCCAGCAGCGGCGTTAAAACCTCGTCCGGAAAACGGCCGCAGCCGATGAGATTGCCGATCGTCACGAGCGTCGGCACCCAGACAGCGCCAGACTCTGCCAGTTGACAAAGCGTCTCATCCGTGAGATACGCGCCGTGCTCGATGGAGTCCACGCCGCCCGCAAGCGCCGCACGCACGGCCTCGTCGCCGTTGGCGTGGGCCATGACGGAAAAGCCTTCGTCATGCGCGCAGGCGATCATGTTCCGGATCAAGTCCGGCGGCAGAGGCTCGCCGGTCAGCACGCCGTATTGGCTGAAATCCATCAGCCCGGAGATCATGAGCTTGATAAAGTGTGCGCCGCGCGTTTTAGCCTCGCGAACAAGCGCACGGTATTCGGCAAGCCCGTCAAAGCCGCGTCCGATAAAGCCGCCGTAATGTCCGGTTTTATAAATCGGGAAGCCCGGCGACCGGTAGCGTATGCCGTATTCCGGGGCCAGCTTCGCGGCCAGATCGCACGCGCCCCAGCGGTCGCCGCCGTCGCGCAGATAGGAAAACCCCAGCGCCTGATAGTGACCCAGCGTCTGCCGGATCAGTGCCTCCTGCGGCGCCGCTTTATGCCGGGCGATGGCGTCCTTCCAGTTTACGCCGTCCAGCACCATATGAATGTGGCAGTCGACCATTTCCGTTACGTCCTTCCCGGTACGCAGTGCCGCTCGATGGCAAGCGCCGCGCCATCTTCGTCGCACGAGGCGGTCGTCTCGTCCGCGATTGCAAGGATCTCCGGCGCGGCATTCGCCATGGCCACGCCGACGCCCGCCATCCGGATCATGCTCCTGTCGTTCAGCCCATCGCCGATCGCCATCGTTGCCGCCATCGGCAGGCCGAGGTAGGCTGTCAGACTCGCAATGGCCTCGCCCTTGTTGGCGTGCGCGTCGTTGATCTCAATGTTGCAGGGCATGGACGTGCTGACACTCAGCGTGCCGAAGCGCTCTGTGAGGTCTTTGAGCAGCTGTCTGCGCAGCGCATCGTCCGGTGTGAACAGCTGCAGCTTCTGGACGCTCCGGTTCTGCTCCCGCAGATACGCCTTGAGCTCGTCGACCGGCGTGCGCAGACTGCGCACCATGCGCAGCGAATGATCGATGGGGACAAATGCAGCGGCGTTTTCCTGCATGCTGCGCGTCATCCAGCCCCAGTTGTCCTGATAGCAGTCGTAGATCACGGGGAAGCCGTCGAGATACTCCAGGACCCGCAGAGCCGTTTCCAGCGGAATTTCCGCTCTGCTGACAGCCTTTTCCGCGCGGATGTCATAGACCTGCGCGCCGTTGATGGTGATGGCGTAGTGCAGAAACGGCAGCTTCTGAATGACCTCCGGCATACCGGTAAAGAAGCGGCCCGTGGTCGGCACGATCTCGACGCCTGCCTCTGCCGCGGCATAGAGCGCATCGCGGGTGCGCGGCGTCAGCTCCTTTTGGGAGTTCAGCAGTGTGCCGTCCAGATCAAGCGTCAGTAATTTCACAGAATTCATTGGAAACGCACCTCGATTCCATGCTTTTCACCCCCATGATACCAGAAGCCCGGCAAAAATGCAAGAAGCGCGTGATTTCCGGCGAAGACTGTGATAGAATAGACGCAGAAACCCCTTGCAGGAGGAAATTTATGCTGATATCCGCAGAGCATCTTTCCATCAATTTCGGCAGCCGTCAGCTGCTGGACGATGTGGATTTTTATCTGAACGAGGGCGACAAGACCGGCGTGATCGGCATCAACGGCACCGGAAAGTCGACATTTTTGAAGGTTCTGGCCGGAAAGCTCCAGCCGGACGGCGGGACGATCGCCCGCAAGCCGAATTTGCAGGTCAGCGTGCTTGCACAGAATCCGGATATGCGAGATGAGCTGACCGTTCTGGAGCAGGTCTTTGCCAGTATGCCGCCGGAATTCCGGCAGCTGAACGAATACGAGGCCAAGCGTATGCTGACGCAGCTCGGTCTTGCGGACACCGACCGGCGGATCGGCACGCTTTCGGGCGGCGAACGCCGCCGTGCGGCCTTGTGCGCAGCGCTCATCCACCCGGCGGACGTGCTGGTGCTCGACGAGCCGACGAACCATCTGGATACCGAAATGGTGCAGTGGCTGGAGGACTGGCTGAAAAAATTCCGGGGCGGGCTGGTCATGGTCACGCACGACCGGTATTTTTTGGAGCGCGTCGTGAACCACATCACGGAGCTTTCGCGCGGGAAGCTCTACCACTACGAGGCCAATTACTCCCGTTATCTTGAGCTGCGGGAGCAGCGCGCGCAGATGGCGGAGGCGTCCGAGCGCAAGCGGCAGTCCATCCTGCGTGTCGAGCGCGAATGGATCCTGCGCGGCTGTCAGGCCCGGAGCACGAAGAGCAAGGAGCGCATTCAGCGCTATGAGGAGCTGAAGGACCAGAAGGCCCCTGAGCGCGACAGCACAGTGCAGCTCTCGGCGGCTTCGAGCCGTCTCGGCAAAAAGATCATCACACTGGAGCACATCTCCAAGGGCTATGACGGGCGGACGATCTTCCGTGATTTTTCCTACGGCCTTCTGCGCAGCGACCGCATCGGCATCGTGGGCCGAAACGGCGCGGGCAAATCGACGCTCCTGCGCGTGCTCGCGGGCGAGCTTCCGCCGGACAGCGGCACGGTCGAGCTGGGCGAGACGGTCAAGATCGGTCATTTTTCGCAGGAGGGCCGGGAGCTGGATCTGAACCAGCGCGTGTATGATTTTATCTACAATGTCGCCGCACAGGTAAAAACGGACGAGGGCACATTCTCCGCCAAGACCATGCTGGAACGCTTCCTGTTCCCGCCTGATCTGCAGCAGACCACCATCGGTCGTCTGTCCGGCGGCGAACGGCGGAGACTCTATCTGCTGTCCATCCTCATGGCGGCACCCAACGTGCTGCTGCTTGACGAGCCGACGAACGATCTGGACATTACGACGCTTTCCATTCTGGAGGACTATCTGCAAAGCTTCCCCGGCCCCATCATCGCCGTCTCGCACGACCGCTTTTTCCTTGATAAGCTGGCGGATACCATCTTCGAGGTGCGCCCGGAGGGCCGCGTCGACGTGTTTACCGGCAACTGGTCCGACTGGGCGCGCAAGCGGACGCCGCCGGAGGAAAAGAAGCCTGAAAAGCAGGAAAAACCCGCCCCGGAACGTCCGCGCGAGAAGAAGCTGAAATTCTCCTACAACGAGCAGCGGGAATTTGACACCATCGACAGCGTGATCGCGGAGCTGGATGCGCAGCTGTCTGCGTGTCGGCAGGAGCAGGAGTTCTGCGGCAGCGACTATGTCCGCCTGCAGGCGCTCACGGCCGAGCAGGAGCGCCTGACGGCAGAGCTGGACGCGAAAACAGAGCGCTGGGTCTACCTGAACGACCTGAAGGAGCGCATTGACGCACAATAGAAATATTGCACAAATTTTCCCTCAGGCCGTATACGGATCCGGGACAGAGTGCTATAATATAGACAGAAGGAAACGGAAAGCTTTGCGGTTCGGATGAAGAAGAGGAGGCTTCTCTATGAATCTGAAAACGATCAAGGTTCTGCTGTTCACGCTGCTCGCGCTGACGCTGGCCAGCTTTCTTATTGGCTGCGGCGTGTCCAAGCCGGTGTATTTTCTGTTTACGGCGCTGTTCGCCATCGGTTACGCAGCCGTCTGGCTGCTGTGCTGGCGCTGCCCCTTCTGCGGCGAACGCCTCGGCCGCAGCGACGGCGAGACCTGCCCGCACTGCGGCAAAAGCCTTCTCGCACCCCGCGGGAACCAGACCTGAGTGCGGGATATGATTGAACTGCTGCGATTCTTGGAGGGGCGGACGCCTCTGTCCGCCCGCAGAATGCAGCGTTTTCTCGGAAATCTTCGGCAAATCCGCAACATTTACCGGGCCGACAGAGTCGTCGGCCCCTACGCGGCGCGGTACGAATTCGCCGAAAGGTTTTCGGGTTTGCAGTTGCCTGCTGCAAACGCCTCATAATGAATCTGACAGACAAAACAGAACCGGCCTGCCGCGTGTGCGGCAGGCCGGTTCTGTTGGTGTAGAAAAGAAAGAAGAAAGAGAAGAGAGGAAAGAAAAGATTGGCTTGCTTACGAGTATGAGTATACCGGCCAATCATGTCGGAACTGTGAACGAATCCGAAAGGATTTGTGAACTTTCTCCGCACTTCATTCCTAATTACTGTACATTTTTCGTCGCAACGATATCGACGCCCGTTCCGGCGGCATTTGTCAGCAGTACGTCGCCGATCTTCACGGGCGCGTGCGCCGTGACCTGACGGAGCGCCGCGACGATCTCGAAGATCTTGCCCTTCGGGATGTCCTGCGCCGTCTTGCAGCTGACGACGGCTGCGCCGGTCGCGCTGCCGGTCAGACGGACGGTGCTCGTGACGATGCGCGTCGGGTTCGTGACTTCCTTTCTCGCGTAATCATGACCGCGCTTGCAGGTGTACCCGGCAACATCTTTGATCTCGCCGTTTTCCAGCGTGACGGTGATCGAACAGCCGAGCGGGCAGCCGATGCAGGTCAGTTCTCGTTTTTCCATCGTTATGCCTCCTCCACTGTGATATGAATGCGTGTCAGACCGGGATGCGCGTCCAGCATATCCTTCGTGAGCTTCAGCTCCTCCATCTCACCGGGGGCCATGACGGGCCGCCTGCGCGTGAGCACCGCGTCGTCGTCCAGCAGCAGCTTCACGACGCGCTTTTTCATCACGCCGCCCACGCGGAACCGGAGCACCAGATCGTCCGCAGCCAGCTTCGGGTCGATGCTTGCCGGGACGGTGTAGCGGATGCCGCCCTCAAACGTGACGGGGATCTCATGGCGCTCTGCGGTTTCGCCCTGCGCAAGATAGCGCACGGCGGCGCGGCCTGCCGCCGCAGCCTCCTCAGAGACGTAGTCGACCAGATCGTGCACGTGCAGCACGTTGCCGGCGGCGAAAACGCCGGGGATGCTTGTCTGCAGGCTCTCGTCGACGACGGGGCCGTTCGTGACCGGGGAAATATCCACGCCCATGCCGCGCGAAAGCTCGTTTTCCGGGATCAGACCGCAGGACAGCAGCAGCGTGTCGCAGTCATAGTGAATCTCCGTGCCGGGGATGGGCTTGCGGTCGGGGCCGACCTCCGCAATCGTGATGCCGGAAACACGCTCCCTGCCCTCAATGTTCACAACGGTGTGGCTGAGCTTGAGCGGAATGTCGAAATCGTTCAGGCACTGGACGATATTACGCTTCAGACCGCCAGAGTAGGGCAGAAGTTCTGCTACAACCAGTACCTTCGCGCCCTCAAGCGTCATGCGCCGCGCCATAATGAGGCCAATGTCGCCGCTGCCGAGAATGACGACTCTGCGGCCGGGCATGAAACCCTCCATGTTGACGAGCCGCTGCGCCGTACCGGCGGAATAAATGCCCGCCGGGCGGTAGCCGGGGATGTTCAGCGCACCGCGGCTTCTTTCCCGGCAGCCCATGGTCAGGATGATCGCGCGTGCGTCGATCTCGATCAGTCCTTCCTCGCGGTTGACCGCCGTAATATGCTTATCTGCGCTGATGGACAGTACCATCGTGTTGAGTTTATATTCGATCTTGCGTTCAAGCGCCTGCGTGATGTAACGCGCAGCGTATTCCGGGCCGGTCAGCTCTTCGCCGAAGGTGTGCAGGCCGAAGCCGTTGTGGATGCACTGGTTCAGAATGCCGCCCAGCTGCACGTCGCGCTCAAGGATCAGGATGCTCCGGCAGCCTGCGTCATATGCCGCGATAGCCGCCGACAGACCGGCGGGGCCGCCGCCGATGACGACAATGTCATATTTCATTTGTCCTGCACCTCCTCAAGCTTGTCCTTGTTTGTGCCGACGATCAGCCGGGACGCGCCGCCGCATTTGGTGATCTCACTCTGATCAACGTGCAGCTCACGTGCCAGAATTTCCATCACGCGCGGGCTGCAGAAGCCCGCCTGGCAGCGGCCCATGCCCGCACGGGTGCGGCGCTTGACGCCGTCGAGGCTCTTCGCACCGAGGGGGCGGTGGATGGCGTCGAGGATCTCGCCCTCCGTGACCTGCTCGCAGCGGCAGATGATCTGGCCGTAGGCGGGCTTTTCGTGGATGAGCTTCTGATAGTCCTCTTTGGAGAGCGTCTTCGGGTCGAGCACGCCCCTGCGCGTGGCGATGAAGTGCTCCTTTTCCCGCAGGCCCATCAGATCGCGCATCAGCTCCGACACATGCAGGCCGATGGCGGGGGAGGAGGTCAGACCGGGCGATTCGATGCCCGCGCAGTCGATGAACTGCTGCGCGCCCTCGGCCTCGCCGATGACGAATTCGTGGTGATCCTCATGCGCGCGCAGACCCGCGAAGCTCGTGATGGTCTGGCGGATAGGCAGGTTTTCAACGGTCGCGCCCGCCTTTTCGATGAGGTCGTTCAGACCCTCGGCGGTGGTGTTCGTGCCCTCGCGGTTTTCGATGTCGATCGCCGTCGGGCCGACAATGGTGTTGCCGTGGACAGTCGGGCTGACCAGAACGCCCTTGCCGAGCTTGCCGGGCAGCTGGAAGATGGTGTGTGAAACGAAATCGCCGGTGCTCTTGTCCAGCAGGCAGTAATCGCCGCGGCGCGGCGTGATGTGCAGCTTGCGGGTCGAGACCATGTTGTGCAGCACGTCCGAATAGACGCCTGCGGCGTTGATGACATAGCGCGTTTCAAACTCGCCGTGGTTGGTGTGGATGGTCCAATAGCCGTCGTTCCATGTAAAGCCGGTGACCTCGGTATTGAATTGGAACTCCACGCCGTTGTCAAAGGCATTCTCTGCCAGCGCAATGGTCAGATTGAACGGGCAGACAATGCCGCCGGTCGGCGCCCAGAGCGCGGCGACGGCGTTTTTCGACACGTTCGGCTCCAGCTCGTGCAGACGCTTCGCGTCTACGATCTCCAGCTCCTTTACGCCGTTTTTTACGCCGTTTTCATACAGCGCGCGCAGCTTCGGCAGGTCCTCCTCGGACATACACACAACAAGCGAGCCGTTCATTTTGAACGCAAAATCAAGATCCTTCGCAAGCTGCGGCATCATGAGATTGCCTTCGAGATTCATTTTTGCCATCAGGCTTCCGTGCGCGGCGTCGAACCCTGCGTGGACAATGGCGCTGTTGGCCTTGGAGGTGCCGCAGCACACATCCTCTGCCTTTTCCAGCACCAGCATCCGTCCCTCATAGCGGGACAGGTACCGCGCGACCGCGCAGCCGGTAACGCCTGCGCCGATAATGATGATGTCGTACAAAAAGATTCCTCCTTCATCTGCCAAAGAAAGTCGGGCAGCCCAAATAAGCCTTCCGGTGGGAGGGTTGGACTGCCCGACACATTCACTTAGAGCAGAGTGTATTCAGATGTGCTTACCAGGGAATGACGTTGTAGAGCAGGACAGCGACAATACCGCCGATGATGGGCCCAAAGATGGGGACGATCAGGCCGTATTTGAAGTTGCTGGAGCCCTTGCCCTTGATGGGGAGAATGGCGTGCGCGATACGCGGGCCGAGGTCACGTGCCGGGTTCAGCGCATAGCCGGTCAGACCGCCAAGGGACATACCGATCGAGACGATGATGCCGAAGACCAGAAGCTTGCCGACGCCGGCAGCCAGCTGCGGGACCTGGTTCAGACCGCAGATCGCGAAAACCAGAACGAAGGTCGCGATGGCTTCCTGCACGATGTTGCGGCCGGTGTTGGGGATGGACGGGCCGGTGGAGAAGACGCCGAGCTTGGTGCCGGGATCTTCCGTCGCGTCAAAGTGATCTTTGAAGAGGATGTAGACCAGAACGCCGCCGACGATACCGCCGAGGATCTGCGCGATGACATAGCCGGGAACCAGCGCCCAGTCGAACATGCCGCCGACAGCCAGTGCGATGGTCAGCGCGGGGTTGAAGCTCGCGCCGGAGGCTTCGCCGAAGATGAACGCGGGAACCATGACCGCAAGGCCCCATGCAAGGGTGATCTGGATGGAGCCTGCGCCCTTCATGCCGGACTTGTTGAGGGTCACGTTTGCAACGACGCCGTCACCGAGCAGGATCAGCATCATTGTGCCAAGGAACTCACATAAGTACTTTAAGAACATGAATACTCCTCCCTGTCATACATCAATATTTGGTTGTTTTCCGTTTCTTCTCCTGAAAAAGCTTTTTATTCGTCCTTCGCCCAGCCGTAGGAGCACTTGACAGCTTTGCTCCAGCCCTTTACCTTGGCTGCGCGCTCTTCTGCGGTGATCTCCGGATGGAATACACGGTCAATGGCGCGGTTGCGGACGACATCCTCCTTGCTGGCCCAGTAGCCGACGGCAAGACCAGCCAGATACGCAGCGCCCATCGCGGTCGTCTCGACACAGGTCGGACGCTGGACCGGAGCGCCGGAAATATCGGACTGCATCTGCATCAGCAGGTTGTTGGCAGAAGCGCCGCCGTCAACGTTCAGCGCGGCCAGCTTGATGCCGGAATCGGCCTGCATGGCGACAAGGATGTCGTTGACCTGATAGGCGAGGGATTCCATTGTTGCGCGGATGATGTGGTTCTTGTTGACGCCGCGGGTGATGCCGACGATGGTGCCGCGTGCGTATTGATCCCAGTGCGGTGCGCCGAGGCCGGTGAACGCCGGGACGACATAGCAGCCGTTGGTGTCCTTGACCTTGCCGGCATAGTATTCGGAGTCAGGTGCGGACTCGATGATCTTCAGCTCGTCGCGCAGCCACTGGATCGCGGCGCCCGCAACGAAGACGGAGCCTTCGAGCGCGTATTCGACCTTGCCGTTCAGGCCCCACGCGATGGTGGTGACGAGGCCGTTCTTGGAGAAGACGGGCTTTTCACCGGTGTTCATCAGCAGGAACGCGCCGGTGCCGTAGGTGTTCTTGGCTTCGCCGGGATGATAGCAGGCCTGGCCGAACAGAGCCGACTGCTGGTCGCCCGCAGCGCCTGCGATCTTGATCGGGCCGCCGAGCAGTGCCGGATCCGTCTCGCCGTAGATGCAGCTGGACGGCATCGGGGTCGGGAGCATGCATCTGGGGATGTTCAGCTCCTTCAGGATCTCATCGTCCCACTGCAGTGTGTTGATGTTGAAGAGCATCGTGCGGGAGGCGTTGGAGTAGTCGGTGACATGGACCTTGCCGCCCGTCAGCTTCCAGATGAGCCACGTTTCGACTGTGCCGAACAGCAGCTCGCCGCGCTCTGCGCGCTCGCGTGCGCCGGGGACATTTTCAAGCAGCCAGTGTACCTTCGTGCCGGAGAAATAGGCGTCGATGACGAGGCCGGTCTTGGCCCGGAAGCTGTCCGTCAGGCCCTTGGCCTTCAGGCTGTCGCAGTATTCGCTCGTGCGGCGGCACTGCCAGACGATAGCGTGGTGGATGGGCTCGCCTGTGACCTTGTCCCAGACGATGGCGGTTTCGCGCTGGTTGGTGATGCCGATGGCCGCGATGTCGGCGGCAGTTGCGCCGATCTTCTGCATGGCCTCGACGGCTACGCCAAGCTGCGTAGCCCAGATCTCATTTGCGTCGTGCTCGACCCAGCCGGGCTTCGGAAAGTATTGGGGGAATTCGCGCTGCGAGACGCTGCACATTTCGCCGCTCTCATTGAAGAGAATGCAGCGATTGGAAGTCGTGCCGGCGTCCAGGGCCATGATGTATTTTGCCATGAATACGTCCTCCTTATCTTTCTTGCAGATTAAAATGAATCACTCTATGGTGGTATCTTCTAACTGTCAGTATACAGGAAACCTGTGCCGCTGTCATTAGACAAGCTTGGAATAATGTCAAAATCAACAAAAAATAAAATTTTATCGATTGATTTATAGCGTATATGCACACAACATTCTATGCGCAAAGCCAGAGAATAGAAGGGCTTCAAAAATAAAGAATCAAATCTGCTGCACGGTCAGGAACAGCGCCTGAAGCTGGTGCATAAACGCTTCCGCGTCGAGCGGCGTCCGCCGAGCGACGAGACTGTCGACGGTGCAGAACGCGGCCTGACAGAGCATATCCAGCGCAAGCGACTGCGTTGCGCCGTCCACCGCGGCCGGATCCGGCAGGAGCCGGGCGAGCTGCGGGCGAATGACCTTCCCTGTGAGCCGGTACATCGTTTCCTGACCGAGTGCATGCGAGATCTTGCGCAGCAGCGGCTGCTTTTCCCGTAGCAGCGTCAGCGCCTGCAAACACCATTCGCCGGGGGCCTGTGCGCCGTCATACTGCAGCGGGGCGCACAGCTGCGTCTCCACGATCCATTCCAGCACGCTGTAGATATCCTGATAGTGATAATAGAAGCTCTGCCGCTTCATCTGCGCCTGCTCCATCACGCGCTGCACCGTGATCTTGCAGACCGGCCTTGTCTGCAGCATCTGTTCAACAGCCTCGGCGATCCTGCCCTTTGTATCGGTGCACATATGCGGTTCCTCCTCACATCTGCCATACGGCGGGGGCCGTACTGGAAATGGCGAGCGCGCCCGCCTCGAGCGCCTGCATGACCTCTTTCTTTTCCGTGATGAGTCCGCCCGTCAGGATCGGCAGCCCCGTCAGCTGCCGCACCTTGCGCAGCATCGACGGCATCAGCCCGGGCAGGATGTCGATGGCGTCCGGCTTGAGATTCTTCGCGCTCAGCGCCGAATCGAGCGCCATGGAATCGATCAGAAAGACCCGCAGGATCGCGATCATATTCAGTTCCTTTGCCCGCTGGATCATGTTCGCGCGGGTGGAGATCACGCCGTCCGCCTGCGTGCTGCGGCGGAGAAAATCGACGGAGATCTCCTTCGCAGCCAGACCGCTGATCAGATCGGCGTGGACGATGGCGATCTTTCCGGCGTCCTTGATCTGCCGGACGATCTCAGAGATATTGCAGATATCGCCGTAAAGCACGAATACGGTCTGGATATCGGTGCGCAGGCACTGCGCCAGCCCCTCGTCGTCGCGCACAGCGGCGATAATGGGGTTGCGCTGCAGGGCTTCATAAAGTCGTTGTTCCAAATTTCATTCCGCCTCCCTCCATATTCTGGCTTTTGCCAGATGCAAAAAAGCACAGCAAACACGCGGCACGATTCGTCCGCTTGTCCCCATGCTCAATACTCCGGGCGTTTTTTTGATTGTTGGTGTCCTCTTACATTTGACAGTGTAGCACAACTGTCAAAAGAAATCAAGAAAAAGTACACGCGTTTGTTAAAACTGTCAGTTTCCACAAAAAATTCCCCCGCAGACTATTCATCCTGCGGGGGATTGGCCTGTACAATGAGGGCTTGTGAATTTGTGCAGCATCCTGAAGAAGGGAACGGCTGCAAGTGAAATTGTAAAATCTGTTCTGAAACATGGATTCCGGCGGCGGACAGCGCGGATTTTTTGCGGGACTGGATTTACCGGCGGCTTTCTGGTAATATGAATGCAGACGGCGGGCGCAGGCGCGGCTGCCGCGCACAGGATAAAAACGCAACGCGGGCCTTCACCCGCCAGAGCTGGTAGGTAGCCCAGCCATCTGCACTTTGGCGCAGGTAAGTAACCCTCCCCTCCGGGTCGTCCGTTCCTGTGTACCATACAATCAGGAGGGTTTCGTGATGGACAGTGATCTGACAAGGCTGACGGTATTTTTTGAGGCGCCGTTCTGGGTCGGGGTGTTCGAGCGGTTCGAGGGCGGGACGCTCTCGGTCTGCAAGATCACCTTCGGCGCAGAACCGAAGGACTATGACGTGCTTTCGTATGTGCTGAAAAAATACGCGCGGCTCCGATTCAGTCCGGCTGTCGCAGCGGCTGTCAGGCAGGATGCGGCAAATCCGAAGCGTATGCAGCGGGAGATCCGAAGGGCTTCCTCCGGTTGCGGCGTGGGGACAAAGGCGCAGCAGGCATTGCAACTGCAGTGGGAGGAGCAGAAGCTGGAACGGAAAACGCGCACCCGCGAACAGCGGGACGCGGAAAAGCAGCTGAAATTTGACCGCAGACAGCAGAAGCGAAAGGAAAAGCACCGGGGACGGTAACGGTACGCCCCCTCTATGTCCGACGGCGATTGCGCCGCTGTTCATGGAGGGGGCGTATTGCGCGGCGGCAAGTTGTGAAGAAATCCTGAATTATTTACAAAAGTGTTGCAATTCCGAAAAGATACGGTAAACTGGAAGCAGAAAACAAACACTGCGGCACTCGGCTGCGGAAAGAGGTGTCACGATATGAAACGGGTTTGGAAACGGATCTCCGCGCTGCTGGTGGTATGCGCGGTGCTGGCTGCGCTGGCTCCGGCTGCGCTGGCGGATGGCGGCGCGGATACATACAGGATCGCCGTCAGCGCTGTCCCCGCCGTTGTAACGGCGGGCGGCTCCGCGACGGTTTCCGCCACGGTCTACAGCCGGAGCGATACGGACGGCGAATGGAGCGAATATCTTGGCGGCGGGGCCGTCATCACGTGGCAGGCGTACCGCGAGGGAGTTGCCGCGTTCCGGGGCGAGGACGCGGACAAGCCCGTCACGACGGCGCTGAACGCAGGCTCTTCCTCGTCGAGCCTTGAGCTGCTGACCAAAGCGGGCGGCGTGACCGGCTCTGCCGTGCAGCTGCCGCTGAGCGTCAGCGTGACGGTCGGGGGGAAAACATATTCCGCCTCCGGTGCGTTTATCACGATCACGCCGGCCGCGGCTTCCGTGCCGGGCCTCAGCGTGGAGTACGCAGCCGGCTTCGGCGGCAGCGTCCGCTTTTCCGAGGCTGATTTCAGCAAGGCATTTTCCGGTCGGGGCAAGCCCGGCGAAACGCTGGACTACGTGCTGTTTGCGGTGTCCCGCGCGACGGCTGAGACGGGCGGCAGGAGCTACGACCTGAGCGCCTCCGGCAGCGCGTCCATGTTCGGCGCGCTTTATACGGCTGCGGAGGACGGACAGGCGCTGGCCGATACGGACGCGTGCTATTATCAGGCGAGCTTTTCCCAGCTCGATCTCGACACGGCGGCGTATCTGACCGGCTCGTACCGCACACGGTATACCGTCTGCATCCCCTTTACCGCGGTCGGCACCGCCGGAACGCGCTGCGAGGGCAGCGCCGTCGTCACCGTCTCCGGAGACAGCACCGTCACGGCATCCGGCGCGTTCTTGAAGACGCTGGACGCCGCCGGTCATATCGCGCAGCAATATCCGGATGCGGTCTGCGTCAGCTTCCAGCAGCCGGAGACGAGCGCGGGACGGCTGCTGAAGGACTTCCGCAGCGTGGCGGGCAGCGCGTATACCGCCGTCCGCTATCCGGAGGACCGGTTCTATCTGACGGACGACGGGAAATCGGAGCCGCTTCTGGACGCGCTCTACTTCCTCCCGGCAGCAGACTGCGCCTCGCAGCTGAAGCTCGTCTATACCGCCTATGACAGCGGCGGCACGCAGCTCGGCACGGGTGAGCTGACCGTCCGCGTCACGTCGAAGCAGTCCTCCGCCGTCTTCTCGGATGTGAACGCCGGGACGTGCGCATGGGCGGCGGACGCCGTTGATTTCATGAACGGCTACGGGCTGATTCAGGGCGCAGACGCGTCGACCTTCAACTGGCGCGGCAGCATGACGCGCGGCGATCTGATTTTGATTCTGTACCGGAGTGCCGGTTCTCCCGCCGTTTCCGGAGGAAGCCTCCCGTTCACGGACGTTTCGGAATCGGATTACGCCTATGACGCGGTCGTCTGGGCCTGGAAAAACGGCGTTGCGGGCGGCGTGAGCGAGACGGAATTCTGCATGAAGCAGGCCGTCACGCGCGAGCAGCTGGCTTCCATCCTCTACCGGCTTTCCGGAAAACCCGCCGTGTCCGCAAGCCTGCGCAGCTATACGGACGCCTCCGATGTCAGCGCCTACGCTGTCGATGCGATGCGCTGGGCTGTCGGCTGCGGCTATCTCAAGGGAAGCGGCGCGAAGCTGAACCCCCAGACCGGCGCGAACCGTGCCGAGGTCGCCGTCCTGCTGCACCGATACCTGACAAAATAACAGGATGCCCCGGAGGCGGCACAGCAGCCGATGCTGCACACATATTTCAGAAAACAGCCCTGCTTGACACTGCAAAGGTGCCAAGCAGGGCTGTTTTTTAACGAAAATGTCTTATTGCAGATCGAATTTCAGAATTACAGATGCAGCACGCGGTCGCGGATCTCCTGGGTGCGGCCCTGGTTCCAGTACTGGGTGCCGATGTAGCCGCAGGTGCGGCGGGCGACGTTCATCTTGGACTGGTCGGTGTTGCCGCACTGCGGGCAGACCCAGATGAGCTTGCCGTCCTCGTCCTCCTTGATCTCGATCTCGCCGTCGTAGCCGCAGACCTGACAGTAATCGGACTTCGTGTTGAGCTCGGCGTACATGATGTGGTCATAGATGAACTTCATGACCTCCAGCACGGCGTCGAGATTCTGCTGCATATTCGGGACCTCGACATAGCTGATCGCGCCGCCGGGGGAGAGCGCCTGGAACTGCGACTCAAAGGCCAGCTTATCAAAGGCGTTGATATGCTCGGTCACATGGATGTGATAGGAATTTGTGATATAGTTCTTATCCGTGATGCCGGGGACGATGCCGAAGCGCTTTTGCAGGCATTTGGCGAATTTATACGTCGTGGATTCCAGCGGCGTGCCGTAGAGCGAGAAATCGATGTCCGTCTCGGCCTTCCACTTGGCGCACGCGTCGTTGAGGTGGTGCATGATATCGAGCGCGAACGGCGTGGCGGCCGGGTCGGTGTGGGACTTGCCGGTCATGTACTTGACGCACTCATAAAGTCCCGCGTAGCCGAGGGAAATCGTCGAATATCCGCCGTAGAGCAGCTTGTCGATGGGTTCGCCCTTTTTGAGGCGGGCCAGCGCGCCGTACTGCCAGAGGATCGGCGCGGCGTCGGACAGCGTGCCCTTGAGCCGGTTGTGGCGGCACATGAGCGCGCGGTAGCACAGGTCGAGCCGGTCGTCAAAGATCTTCCAGAACTTATCCAGCCCGCCGCCGGACGACAGCGCGATGTCGACCAGATTGATCGTCACGACGCCCTGATTGAAGCGGCCGTAATACTTCGGCTTGCCCGGCTCATAGTTGCCGGCGTTTGCGACGTTGTTCCAGCCGGTGCCGGAGCGGTCGGGCGTCAGGAAGCTGCGGCAGCCCATGCAGGTGTACACGTCGCCGTGGCCCGGCGTCTCGCCTTTGGAGAGCTTCAGCTCGCGCATCTTTTTCTCCGAGATATAATCCGGGACCATCCGCTTGGCCGTGCAGCGGGCGGCCAGCTTCGTCAGTTCCCAATAGGGGCTGTCTTCCGTAATATTGTCCTCTTCGAGCACATAGATGAGCTTCGGGAAGGCCGGGGTGATCCACACGCCCTTTTCGTTCTTGACGCCCTCGATGCGCTGGCGGAGCGTTTCTTCGATGATGATGGCCAGATCCTTGCGCTCCTGCTCGTTCCGCGCCTCGCCGAGATACATGAAGACGGTGATGAACGGGGCCTGCCCGTTGGTGGTCATGAGCGTGACGACCTGATACTGGATGGTCTGCACGCCGCGGCGGATCTCGTCGCGCAGACGCGTCTCGACGACGTTGGTGATGGCCTCCTCCGAGGGCTGCACGCCGAAGGACTTGATCTCTTCGAGCACGGAACGGCGGATCTTCTGCCGGGAAATATCGACAAACGGGGCCAGGTGTGTCAGGGAAATGGACTGGCCGCCATACTGGTTCGAGGCGATCTGCGCGATGATCTGGGTCGCAATGTTGCAGGCCGTGGAGAAGCTGTGCGGCTTTTCAATCAGCGTGCCGGAAATGACCGTGCCGTTCTGCAGCATATCCTCCAGATTGACCAGATCGCAGTTGTGCATATGCTGGGCGAAATAATCCGCGTCGTGGAAGTGGATGATGCCCTCGTTGTGCGCGTCGACGATGTCCTGCGGCAGCAGCACGCGGGCCGTCAGGTCCTTCGACACCTCGCCCGCCATATAGTCGCGCTGGACGGCGTTGACGGTGGGGTTCTTGTTGGAATTCTCCTGCTTGACCTCCTCGTTGTTCGACTCGATCAGGGACAGGATCTTCTCGTCCGTCGTGTTGGACTTGCGCACAAGCGTGCGGGTATAGCGGTAGGTGATGTAGTTCTTGGCGACCTCGAACGCGCCGTGGGCCATGATCTGATTTTCGACCAGATCCTGAATTTCCTCGACGGACAGCGCGCGGTTCATGGACAGGCAGCTGTTTTCCACGCTCTCGGCGATGCGGCGGATCTGCATCGGCGTCAGCCGCTCGTCCTCCGAGACGACGTTATTGGCCTTGGTCACGGCTGCGATGATCTTGACGATATCGAACGTCGCCTCCGAGCCGTTTCGCTTGATGATCTTCATGCTGGTTCCTCGCTTTCTATTTGTGCGCGCGTAAAAAAACGCGCGGGGACAGGCTTTGCGTGCAGCACATCCCGTGCGGCGCAGTCATAACTATACTGGATATTGTGTCCGATGTCAAGGGCTTGTCTCTATATTTTGTGGATATCGAAAACAAATAATACCGTGAAACACAATATCTTGTGTTTCACGGTATCTGCGTATATAAAATCCCTGATAGCGTGCCGGTTACTGGTTCTCCCGGTAGCGGGCGAGGAACTGCTTTGTGCGCTCAGCCTGCGGGTTTTCGATCACATCGCGTGCCGGGCCCTGCTCGACGATCACGCCGCCGTCCATGAAGATCACGCGGTTGGCGACGTCGCGGGCGAACGCCATTTCGTGCGTGACGATGATCATCGTCATATGCTGCTCGGAAAGCGAACGGATGACCTTCAGCACCTCGCCGGTCAGCTCAGGGTCGAGCGCCGAGGTCGGCTCGTCAAAGCAGAGGATATCCGGCTGCAGGGCCAGCGCCCGCGCGATGGCCACGCGCTGCTGCTGGCCGCCGGAGAGCTGGTGCGGGTACAGATCCATCTTTTCCTTCAGCCCCACCTGCGTCAGAAGCTCCTCGGCCCGGGCGGCGATCTGCGCGTGGAGCAGCTTTTTCTGCGCCTTGTAATCCGGCTGCTCCTTTGCCAGCAGCTCGCTTGCCAGCATGACGTTCTGCCGGGCCGTATACTGCGGGAACAGATTGAAATTCTGGAACACAAGGCCGAAGTGCAGCCGCTTGCGGCGAATTTCACGCTCCTTCTGCGTATTGGGGTCGGCGTCATCGAAGAGCGTTTCGTCGTTCACCACGATCTGTCCCTCGTCGGGGACGGTCAGGAAATTGAGGCAGCGCAGCAGCGTCGTCTTGCCGCTGCCGGACGAGCCGATGATGGCGACCGTCTCGCCCTTTTCAAGCGAAAAATCGACGCCCTTGAGGACGACGGTGTCCTTACCGAAGCTTTTTTTCAGATTTCTGACTTCCAGAACAGACATATCGCCGCCTCCTTACGCCTTGAAATAGTCCAGCTTCTTCTCCAGCCCGTCAAGCAGCAGCTGCAAAACGCCGGAGAAGAGCAGATAGTAAATGCCCGTGAAGAACAGCGGCCAGATCGCGCCGGAAATGCCCTGTGAGCCCTTCAAAAACGCCTGACCGGCCCAGATGATCTCCTGCAGGGCGATGATGCGGGACAGGGACGTGTCCTTGACCAGCGTGATGATCTCGTTGGACATGGGCGGGACAATACGCTTGACCATCTGCAGAAGCGTGACCTTGAAGAAGATCTGCCGGTTCGTCATGCCGAGCACCTGCCCGGCCTCCTGCTGGCCCTTGGGGACGCCCTGGATGCCGCCGCGGAAGATCTCGGAGAAATAGCACGCGTAATTGAAAATGAACGCGATGGAGGACGCGAGGAAGCGCCCGGCTTCGCCGCCGCCCCAGATGTTTTTGCCCAGCACAAGGCCGGGAAAATAATAGAACACCAGCAGCTGCAGCATCAGCGGCGTGCCGCGCACGACCCAGATGATGAAGCGGACGATGATGCGGATAGGCTTGAAGTCCACATAGCACCAGATCTGGAACCGCTGCCACCACGTCAGCTTCGTGTTTTTCGGCAGATTTTTAAGAAGCGGGCGCAGAAAGCCAAGCGGCGCCCAGCTGCTCATAGAGCCGAAGGAAATGATCAGGCCCAGCGGGATCGCGCCGATGAGCGTCACGAAAAACAGCTTGAGCGTCTGCACAAAGCCAATATTCAGCGCCTGAAAGACAATGGGGAACTGTTCGGAAAAAGTCGTCATGGTAGGTACCGCCTGTCGTTAGTCTGGACACGGCGGTTTCCCCGGCGGCAGCTCCGCCGGGGAAACCGTTGTCTATCTTACTGGAAAAGCAGCGCTGTGTCAATCACTTCTGTTCGATGACGGCAGCCTGTACGCCGTAAGTCTCTGCAATCTTCAGCATGGAGCCGTCGGCATAGCTTGCTTTGAAGAAATCGTTCAGCTTCTGGACGAGGTCGGAACCCTTGCGGAAGCCGACGCCGTATTCCTCGGAGTTCAGGCCGCAGGTGTAGGTGAGGTTCGCGTAGCCCGTGCCCTCGCCGACCATGGCGGCAGCCATGAGGGAGTCGATGACGGCGGCGTCGGACGTCCCGGCGGCGACCTCCATCAGCGCGTCAGACTGCGCGGAGACGGGCGTGACGCTGTAGCCGAGGGCGTTCAGCTCAGCCTCACCGGCGGAGCCGGCTTCGGCGGCGAATGTCAGATCCTTGACGGATTCGACGGTCTGATAGTCGGCGGCCTTATCAGCCGGGACGATCACGACCTGCGCGTTGTTGCAGTAGGCGTTGGAGCACGCCATGGCGCTTGTGACCTCGGACGTGAGCGTCATGCCGTTCCAGACGCAGTCGATGGTCTTGCTGTCGAGCTCCAGAACCTTGTTGTCCCAGACGATCTCGACGAATTCCACCTTGACGCCGAGGGACTCGGCAAAGGCCTTGGCCAGATCGGCGTCGAAGCCGACCCATTCGCCGGATTCGTTCTGATAGTCCATCGGGGCAAAATCGGTAATGCCGACGACGAGCGTTCCCTTGTCCTGAATGTAGGCAAGATCGGATTCGGCAGTCTCGGCGGGCTTGGACGCGCAGGCCGCCATGGACAGAACCATCAGCGCAGCCAGAAGCAGAGCGGTCATCTTTTTCATTTTTTGTTCCTCCTGAAAGTTTAAGATCGGGTAGTGGATTGTTTATCGTGCTAATAATTTACCATACTGATTCGCTAATGTAAAGAAGCAATACTGCAAAAAGAAATTCCGTCCCGGATCTGCGGAATTGTGGAAAATCGACAAGTGCGGGCATATTTTAAACGGCTTCCCCGGAGGGGGAAGCCGTTGGGGTGCTGCTGCGGTCTGCTGCTTACACGTTGAACAGGAAGTTCACGACGTCGCCGTCGTGCATGATGTATTCCTTGCCCTCGCTGCGCAGCAGGCCCTTTGCCTTCGCATTGGCCAGCGTGCCGCAGGCCTTGAGATCGTCGAAAGCAATGACCTCGGCGCGGATAAAGCCGCGTTCAAAGTCGGAATGGATCTTACCGGCGGCCTGCGGGGCCTTCGTGCCCTTTTTGATGGTCCATGCGCGGCACTCGTCCGCGCCTGCCGTCAGGAAGGAGATGAGGCCCAGCAGCTCGTAGCTGCACTGGATCAGCCGGTCAAGGCCGGACTGCTGCAATCCCAGCTCTTCCATGAACATGGCCTTCTCGTCCGGGTCGTCAAGCTCGGCAATGTCGGCCTCAAGCTTTGCGCAGATGGGCAGAACCTCGCTGCCCTCCTTCGCGGCCAGCGCCTGCACCTGCGTGAAATACTTGCAGGCTTCGGGTTGGTTTACGTCGTTTTCACTCAGGTTTGCGGCATAGATCGTCTTGCGGAGCGTCAGCAGATCGCTGGTGGCGATCATGGCGGCGTCGTCCTCGGAGCATTCGAACGTGCGGGCCAGATTGCCTTCGTTCATATAGTCGCGCAGGGCTGTAAAGACCTCGACCTCGTGGTTGAAGCGCTTGTCGCCGCCCTTGGCGTTTTTCTG
>UMGV01088386.1_pt1 | contig 22526 bp, 23 predicted proteins | sample 1965361 | NCBI WGS metagenome assembly UMGV01 (sample SAMEA4836081, study PRJEB28245) | human gut metagenome | biome: gut microbiome; material: fecal sample | place: Denmark | collected 2008
ATCGTTAGGTTGTTTTTGACTGATTTACGAGCATCCCTAATGTAACCATTTTGTGGAATATTACCATTCCACGCAGACTGCAACGAAGATTCGATATTCTTACATGACTTCTTGAAAACCTCCAAAGGAGCTGCGTCAGCTTTTCCTAAAGACTGACTTTTGCCACCTTTGTCAAATTTGAAGTTGTCATAGATCGTCTGGGACAGCAGATTGCCTTCTTTATCAATGATATTTGTATCAACATTGTCGAGAACAATATAATACTCGTCTTTTCCCATAATATCCTCAATAATATCCTTTGTGCAGGAAGTGAACACTGTAGTCATTGCAAGCATAGCAAAAACGCTCATCAAGATAAATTTTAATCTTTTCATTGTTTTGTTTGTTGTTAAATTGTTGTTGATTATTTGTAGATTTCTCTTATAAGCATACCTGGGTAGAATCCACTACCGCTAATAGTTTCAAACTCTGTGTGCTTTAGTAAACTACTTGCGTTGTCTTCTTCTGCTTCGGCTAAATAGCGATTGTCCCATATCTTTCCTTTTATTGGTTTAATGACACCAACTCTTTTATATTTGGTCATTCCATCTTCCTCAGAAACCTCAAGCACTTCATAGCGGCTATTGGTTGTCATGCCTTCCTTTACGCCTATCGAAGCTATTAATGGTTCTGTGGATATCAATGGAGTGCGCACACGAAATTCAACGTGGTCTTTCTGCAACTTTGCAATAGCTTCATCCATGGCACGTGTGCAGACCTTAATAAAGAACTCTTCCTGACGGTTTACACCTCGCATGGTGGTGATGCCACTATACACTTTTTGTTTACCAACGTAAGTCAGTTTGAAGTTTGACTTGTCTTTGTTAAACGAATCTTTCCTGGTCAAATCTTCTGTAGTTGTGTAATATGTCTTGTAGAACAGACCTTCTGCTTCGTCATTCCAGTCAAGTCGATAAAGGTATGAGGTGACGCATACCTTAAAACCTGCGATGCTTTCTGTAGATCTTGTTGCGGCCGCCATAGCCGGTATTCCCACAATGGTCAAACCCGCTACAGTAGAGCCAATACCTGTAACTATGTTGCTCAGTTTTTTGCCTGTTTCACGACGATCATAATATTGTATGTCATGAACAACGACATATGTGTTGGATATGAGCTCACGACCAGCATCACGTAGAATATTTGAACGTCCCACTATGGTTCTATCAGCCAAAGCTATATCAAATGCGCTGGCATCATAATAGCCCCTAGAAATCAGGAGATCGCAATTGAAAGTCCCCTGCTTACTTCTATTGTACCACTTTGAAACCAATCGGCGACCAATGGCATTCTTTACCATCAGTTCATCTATATATTGTTTCTGACCATCCACATCAGAATCATCATCCTGTAACACCGCTGCTTTGAATACCTGATGCGATAGGTTGTGTTCATAGAATTTCTCTGGTGTAGGAATTGCCTTAAATGCAGTTTCTATCTCTTTTGCGTAGGGCTTATTTTCATGCTTAAGGAGAATAGAATACAAGGAGCTCCTATGATACTTAAAAGCATCCTGCCCATAACTTGCCGTGCATATAAAACACACAAGTAGAAATGATATAACACTTTTTCTCATATCAGAATTTATAGAAAGCTCGTCCAACTGTAAATTCATCTGCACTCATCGGACGTATTTCTTCAAAACGCCACGTGTCCTTTTTTCTGTCGTATTGAAAAGTAACGACATCTCCCTTACTCGTGATTGTTGAAGTCAAAACACCGTTTAGGAATGGAATACCACCAGCATTAAGCATAATCTCATTGACATGCTGCTTGTGCGTTTTTGACGATTCTGTATTCGAGGTGTCAGTTTCATCTTCATCCCAATCAACTTCCTCTTCGTTTCCTAACCAATAGTTGATAAATACCTTAAGTTCTTTGGAGGATGGTATGTACCACCCTTTACCTAAACTTACGCACCACTCTATAAGAGGGTAGTTGAAAATAGTATTTCCTATGGTGGTTGCATTCGCAACAAGCGCGGCTGTGTTGGACTGACCATCAGCAGTGCTAGTTTGAGATATACCTTTCAAATTCGAAGACTTTTTGCAAAACATGTTCTTCTTCATTCTAAGAGCTTTTACGCTCATCATGATTCCATGTTCTCCGCTTTCGTCAACGGAAAACACTATCCCTTTCACACCATTGACTGTAAGTATATCTCCTTTACTTATGGCAAAGGAAGACATACTTAACGTCAATGACAATATGGACAATATAATCTTCCTTAGATTCATTGCTCTTAGAATTTATGCACGGCGCGAGTTGCGTATTTTTGTCTGACGCTGAGCATATTAGCCGTTACAGAATGGTTATTCTTGTCTATTTCATTCGCTTCAATCTTTGCATTAGGTGCTGGGAGTGCATCGATAATACATAGACGACCTACAACACCAACGACCCAAATCTTTCCACCATCGCTTTCAGTAGAAGAAATCATACCCATTAAAACATGATTCATTCCAGATTCCATGACGCTAAGTTTGGTAAACAAGGCATCGCCTTTTGCACTCTTCATCGCTTTATTGAAATTTTTCCATGTCTTTTTGCTCTTCTTGTCGAGTTTTAGGTCTCCTCCATTTAGATTAGTCCAAATCTGAAGAAGCTCTTCTTTTGCAGGAATATACCAGCCATCGCCCATAGAACGTGCCCAAGCGAACACTGGGAAGTCAGACCATGCTTTGTTATTCTCGGCAATGTATTTGCCAATGGCTTCCATATTCTTAGCGCCATCATCCTCATAGAAAGCTGCTGTTTCCAAATTGAGCGCCTTATCTGCGGTCCAGTCTTTATCAGACTCTTCTAAAGACAGTAGCAAACCGTGCTGACCAGTTTCGTCCACTACAACAACCATACCTTTGACACCTCCTTTGTTGTAGATGTCACCAACCTTGTACTGAGCTTGTGCCGCTAATGTCATGAAAGCGACAAGCAATGTCAAAAATGTTTTCTTCATTTTTTAAATGCTTTAAATATTATTTCCAAAATACTGTTACTTCTTGTTTTGCCTGCGCATTTGCATAGGCAATGCTAATGTCACGCATAACATTGATTCTCTGCTGTTCAAGCGAGATTGAGTCATTCCATCGTTTCATCTCGAATTTCCAAATATCGCCCATACGCTTCTTTATATCAGTAAACAAAGCCATTGCATCTTGATAGCATGCAGCATCAGGATATATCTCAGAAAGGAACACTCCTGCAGTTGATGCTCCTTCGCTATTGGGCGAGGCTATCCAGGCGGCTCTGGCTTGGGCAAGATTTTCATTACAATGCTGGTTAACAAACTGCTGATATACCTGCTTCAATGTCTCGGAAACAGCGGGGTAGCCTTTGCAACACTCTGGCACACTCATGAGTTTATTAATTGCTGCATCATAGTTTTTCATAGCAGCCAATGATTTTGCCGACGCAATAATCTGAGGATATGCCTTGTCGTAATATGCTATGATTTTATCTCTTCCTTGCGAGACAAAGGCCAGAATGTCTTTGTTGTTGATGTTCAAACGACGGAATACGTTAATCAGTGCTTTTGTCTCATTATCACCAACACCTTTTAACTCCGTAGTATATGATGTGAATATAGTCTTTCCCTTTAGGTCAACAATAAATAGGGTTACTTGTAAGTCGTAGACTATTTTTACGGGGCTCCCTGGTACTATGGACTTTCCAAGGATATCATATGATGCAGCAATAGCAAACTGGTTTTCTCCAACTCCACTGATGCCAGAAGAATTGTTTACCAAAGTACTTAGCCTGTTGCTGAGATACTGCTCTACTTGTGCTGAGTGCTCATTTTCAGATGTAGGAGTGACTATGGGCACAATAGATATATTACAGTCCTGGGCTGTAGTTGTCAGGCAAAAGCCTAAAAGCAGTGTGGATAATATCTTTCTCATATCTCAACTATTTTTCACCAATAATGATTTGAGCATAGCCCAACTTAGGAGAGTTGTTCTTTGACTCAATGTTGTAATTATGTTTGAGATAACGGCGGAGCTCATTTGCAAAGCCCGAAGCATCCTGTCCTAATCCATTCTCCTTATATAAAGGTATGCGAACCCCTTCAAGGAGCAAAGTACTCTCGGAACTCTCGGATGTTAGGAACTGATGTTTAACAGTGTTTTGCCCAACCCATTCCTCGATTATCTCTTTCAATTCCTTGTCTGCATATTCTTTTTCCAAGTCAAGGTCAGAGCCGTTGTCAAATACGTTGATTTCAAGAGTAACCTTGCGACCATTCTCAATACAGTCGTCAAAATGTTTTTGAAGTTGACTAAGGAAATTATCCATATTTGAGACCACTGCTTCTTCAAGAAGACGAGTAGGTTCTGTAGCGATGGATGAAGGTCCTGTTGCCTGAGCACTCGCCACAGGTTCACCAGTATAAGCATCTAGAGCCCTGAGATTATAGCTTACACTATTCTTTGGCCCCATAGCATTCACCGACCAGTCTACTTCTACGAAAATATCTGCTTTTGCTTGACGATTAAGTTCGTCAAGAGGTGTTGTAGAGATACTGCTACCAGAAGTCTTTGATGTCGTGAGGATATTACGAGCTGTACGACGCTGATTATTCTTAATTGATTGAGAAAGGTCAACCAATTGTGAATAACCACGTTCTGTAAACATGTAGTTGAGTTTTGATATTACAGCCATAAGTTCCCTGCTATCCTGCACGGCAGCTTGGTAGTTAGGAGCTCCTGCGATATCTCCTTGGTTCTCATATACATTCCAAAAGCCATTCTCTTGACACCATACATCCATTGGAACCACCATTAACTTTGGTGTCTTGGCCTGTCCGAAGAGCGTCATTGCAACCACGAATGACACAACAGTAGTAAGAAATCTTTTCATATTTATAGCCGTTTTATAGTCCAAGTTTCCTTATAACACCCATACTTTCAAGTCTGTTTCTAAGACTACCTGCGTTAACCTCTATGACAGCAGTGACTTGGTATCCTTTCTTTACCTTTACGACATTGATAGCATTGCCTACGCTTGAAGCATACATCCCATAATCTTCACTTATCAACTTTTCTATGGCAGATTGCTGTTCTGAGGTTAATTGACTACGTCCTATCAAAGCCTTTTGTGAACTACAACCATTTTCGCCCGAATAGCCTTTGTAGATAATGCCATGTACGGCATGTTGCTTTACAATAATCGGAGTAATATTCTTTTTGTTGGGTACTACGACTGACACCTTAACAAGGTAATGCCCATATTCACCATTACCAGCACAAACAATGTCGTAGTCATAAATCGGTTGGGACTTGGCAAAGCAAGAAAAACTTGTTGTCAAGAGAAGAACCAGCATCAATAATAATGTGGTAAGCCTAGAGTGTCGCATTGCCGAAACTTTATGCACCAACAGGCTCCAATGTTGGATAATTAAATTTAAGTTTCAGCCATGCATAAAAAACGTGGAGCCAAGTCCTGTCACTCGTTCCACAGTCTAAAGGCTCTAGCATTGCCCAGTTCGTCGAAACGAGCAACGTCTAGCCCCACGCTGTGCGTATGTAGATACCCTCACATATCCAAGAGTCACTTAACAATGACAAAAGAATACAAAGAGGACTGTATACAATACACCCAATGGGGCGTTTCGTTGCTTTGTCTTTGACGAACTATTGGAATTTGCTAGATTCTTAGACTGTCAAAACCAAAGCGCAGTAAACGCCTTTTATGTATGTGCCCACCCATAATCCGCTCCTCAAAATCTATTATGATTAAGAGGCACAGCTTGGCTAGGCGGTTCAAAATTAGTTATAAAAATTGAAACGGCAATCAAAAATCCAAGAAAAGTGATCACACCAATGCAATTTTTCTGATTTTTAAGCAAAAAGCGCACTAAAATCAGCATTTTTTGTGACCCTATTATTGAATATTTCAAAAAGTTGTTGTATCTTTGCATCACTAGAATCCGCCACGCTTCCCCTCAGACCTGCGCACCAGGGCGGAACTTTTTGTTTTATGGAATATACCAACACACCACTTGGCACTGATTCTTTGAAAACCATACGTTATTGCTTACTTGCACACTTTTTAAAGTTCAATAATTAAAAAGCTTTGTTCTTTTTCTTACGGACTGTAATTATAATTTATTAATTATAATTTTTAAGCCACTTTTTCAAGTTGGCTCATATATATTCACTTGCGAAAGTTTAGTTCATTCTAAAATGCTATCTAAATTATTAAAAATTACATTATATACTATCTATCATTACAAAATAATTCGTATATTTGCAATCTAAATCAACAGAATAATATCATTATCAACTATTTAATGTAAAAACCTAAACGCATGAGAAAAACTTTGTTTACTTGTTTGTTGGCATTTGGTGCGTTAGCATCATATGCTCAAGTAGATCTCTCGAAGTATTTGCTACAAAACTATGGTTTTGACCAAGACTTCGACTATAAAGCGTCACAGTCGAATGAAGTTACGCAAGAAATTAAGGATGTGAAGGGATGGACAGCCAACCTTTCTGCCAACTACACCATCGTGGGAACCTACGAGTATGGATTCAAAGGAACTTTTAATACAGCCGCCGTGCCTGCAAAAGGCTACAACGGAGAAGCTGGTGGCGGACTTGCCATTTCTACAGGCTGGGAACAGACTTTCTTGTTTAGCCAAGAGGTTACATTACCTGCAGGCACATATACTATCAATGCACCTACTTATAATGGTAGTAATGTTACTGCTGCAACTTCGCAGTTGGCATGGATTCCAAATGCAGGCACATCTAAGAAGTCGACTGTTACCTCTTATTCAGCCAACACCTGGACTTTGGACAAGATCACCTTTACCCTCAACACTACTACCAAGGGCAAGATACAGTTTGGTATGAAGGCGGCGGCAGGTGGTTCTGCCAATACTGCAAAGTTGGTGGTTGACTATGTTCAGATTCTCGGTGAGAATGTTGCTGCCGACAAATCGCAGCTAAATGCTACCATCGCTTCTGCCAACAAATATTATGGCAACGGAAATGGAAATGGTGCAGCAGATTTAAAGTCAGCGATAACTGCAGCCCAGACTATTGCCGACAAAGCTGATGCAGACATCATAGCAATCTACGAGGCAACGAGTGCTCTTGAAGAGGCTATCAGCGCATACCGCAATCTGAACATTAGCGAGGATAATCCTATTGACAAGACGGAATATATCCTAAACAACAGTTTTGAGGAAGGTACAAAAAATTGGACTGTTGATGGTCTTGTATCGCAGGGCAACTCATCGTTCACAAAGAAAGAGGGTAGCAAATATATCGAGAAATGGGTAGGACAAGGCAATAATGTGGGCAACGCAAGCGTGAGCCAAACTATCACCTTACCTAATGGTATATATATGCTTACCGTGGCTGCACAAAACTTGAACCAAGCCTCAACTTCTCAGAAATGTGAGGGTGCAAAGATTTATGCAGATGGCAACGAAACTACTGTTTATACTCCTGCCAACTATAGCGTAAAGTTTACTAACCTCACGGGCAAGGCAACAATTGGTTTCGAGGCTGTTGATGCTACAGGCAACTGGCTTGCTGTAGACAACTTCCGCCTTGGTCTTATCGGAGAGATTACAAGCGATATTATCATTAGCGAAGTTCAGCGCTTAGTTTCTGAAGGCGAAAGCTTGCAGACTCAGATGATGTATAAGGCTGAAGCTCAGAATCTCGCTACAGCCATTGAGCAAGCAAAGAAGATTACTGCAACTTCTACCGAGGCTGATGTAACTTCTGCAGTAGAAGCTATCAACAAGGCTATCAAGGCTGCCATGGTTGCCATCACAGAATATCAGGCATTGCAATCTGCTATCGACAACGCTCAGGGTCAATATGATGCTGCAAAGAATGACGCCGACAAATTGATGGAAGAAATCAACAAGGCGCAAGAGTTGATGAAGAATGCAGAGGCTACAAAGACTGATATCGACAACGAAATCATTGCATTGGAGAAGGCGTTGTTAGCATTCAATCTTGCTAACGCAACTCCAGGTTCTGGCACAGCACCAAAGGTTACTCTGACCAACAAATATGTGGCTACTGGTGCTACACAGGCATTGGTAAGAGCCACTGTGACAGGTTCAAACATTCTTGAGCGTGGTGTATGTTGGAGTACAGAACACAATCCTACTGTTCTCGACAATCGCACTACTAAGTCGTTCTCTCTAAACGGCACCATCTTCCACATCAAGGGCATGAAGCCTTCTACAGTATATTATATTCGCCCATACGTGATGAACAAAACTTATACCGTGGCTTATGGCGACGAGGTAAAGATTGTAACTCATCCTGCTGGCGGATGTACATGGTCGTGGAACGAGGGTGCTCCTGACGATGCTGCTAATACCCGTTGCCGTAATGCCATAAAGGAGACTATCGACTACTTCAACGAATGGACTGGTATCAAGGGATTCCATCTTACTGGCAACTATGGTTCGGGCACTCCTACTGCCGACTGTAGTTATGGTGGATGGATGCGCATTGGACCTAATGCTGCTTATCAGGCTATCGGAACCGTTCTTCACGAAACTGGCCATGGCGTAGGTGTGGGTACTCATTGGATATGGTACAACTGTTCTGATACTCGTCAGAATACAAGTAGCGGCAAATGGCTCGGCAGAGCTGCTACTGAGGTTTATCAGTTCCTTGAGAACAAATATACTGATGATTACTACTTCCAAGGCGACAAAACTCACGGTTGGGGTCGCAATGCCACATATGATTGGCTCGTAAATGGAGCCGACAAAGATAAGCACTCTGAATTGCAGTATGCTGGTGGTATGTGTATCATGTATGGTTTGTTCCTCGATGGTCTATGCCCTACAAGCAATCACCCAAATGGTATCGCTGGCTACACATACAACTTCGACGACTCTAAGAAGTATTATATAATGTGTAAGAATTCTGAGCGTGGTCTTGGCGATGGTCTTCTATTCCAACGTAACACCATCGCAGCATGGAAACCTTATTTCAACACCACTACCGAGGTCAACGACTCTGCTGCATGGTATTTGGAATTTAACCCTCTCAACGGTTACTATTCATTCAAGAATGCTGTAAGTGGTAAATATTTGACTCGTTCTACTACAACATCTGGAATGTCTGTGAAGCAGACTTCTGTGCCTTCTACCGCAGAGCAATTCCAGCTTATGCCAGACCGCACAAACGTTACTCTTGGTGCTGGTAAGAATAAGGTTACTACTCATGGATATTGGTTTACATGGTACAACGATGGCAACAAGGCTATGAGTGCTAACGCATTGGGCAAACGTTCTGGTTATGGAACATTGGAACAGACAGCATTCAACTTCAGCAACTCGGCAACAAAACAGCAATGGATTATCATCAGCGAAGACGAGTTGGAGGAATTTCGCCAAGCTGCTATAGCGACAAGTATCAAGGATGTCAATACAGATACAGCAACCAACAACTCACAAGCTATCATCGGTATCTATAACGTTGATGGTTCAAAGAAGAATGACATCTCACGTGGTTTGAACATCATTAAATACAACGATGGTTCTACCAAGAAGGTATACATAAAATAAAAATGCATAAATAAAATTAGGAGCTAAACGAGAATCATATTCCGTTTAGCTCCTATTTTATTTAAAAATTTCTTTCCACAATATATATGGAATTATACCGTTGTATTTGTATTATTTGTGGTGTATGTAACATTTACATTCTTTGGATTAGGTCCATACTGATTGTCTGGAGTGCTATCACTAACCATGAATACCAACAACACGATGGAACCTATCACTGGCAACAGACACCAAAGGATATTCCAACCAGAGCGATTTGTATCATGAAGGCGACGTACTGTTACTGCCAATGATGGAATAAAAGCTGCTAATGCATAAAGGATATATAATATATAACCACCAATAGCTCCACCGGCAGCACCTTCGCCACCACCGAATACTCCTCCAAGCATAACACCGAGAATCATAAAAATAAATACAGCGAGTAAGTTAAATAGATAGAAGAACCAATACTCCGAACGTCTTGCACGTCCACTAAAGTTAGCATAGTTGCCAAACACGCTTTTTACAGCTTCTACAAGTCCCACAGTTTTTAGTTTTTTAGTTTGTAATTAATATATAAAAATCTTTTATCCCCACACAAAACAAGAGTTCTAATATAATTGTAGTAAAAACGTCAATAAATATTATGTTGCAAATATAATCTAAAAATTTAACAAAACAAATATTTTGCTACATTTTTTAATATTTACATATCATTTTCTTGTTTTTTAGCCCATTTTTATAAGCTATTCTACTATAAAAACATCGCAGAACAATACCATTTTCCATTATCACACAGTTCTTTTATACAATTTTTACACTCAATATTGCAAATACATTTGCACTCTCTTCGTTCAATCAATTTTTTGCAGTAACTTTGCACCAAGATTCACAAAACAAACAACAATAACAATTCGACATCTATGAAAGAATTAGCTCTTAAGTATGGATGCAACCCTAACCAAAAGCCATCAAGGATTTTTATGGAAGAGGGTGAGCTTCCTATCGAGGTTATCAACGGTAGACCAGGATACATCAACTTCCTGGATGCGCTAAATAGTTGGCAACTTGTTAAGGAACTGAAAGCTGCTACTGGCATTCCTGCCGCTGCAAGTTTCAAACATGTTAGTCCTGCTGGTGCTGCTATAGGCTTGCCTCTTAGCGACACTCTAAAGAAAATCTATTTCGTTGACGACGTAAAGATAGAACTATCACCTTTGGCTTGTGCCTATGCAAGAGCAAGAGGTGCCGACCGTATGTGTTCATACGGAGATTTCGTTGCCCTTAGCGATGTTTGCGATGCTGCTACTGCAACTCTCATCAAGCGCGAGGTTAGCGATGGTGTTATTGCTCCTGGATATACCGACGAGGCGCTCGAAATATTGAAGGATAAGCGCAAGGGTACATACAACGTTATCAAGATTGACCCTAACTATGTGCCACAGCCTATAGAACACAAGCAGGTGTTCGGTATCACTTTCGAACAGGGACGCAACGAGATTAAGCTCGACGATCCTGCTTTGTTCGAGAACATCCCTACTCAGAACAAGACTTTCACCGACGAGGCTAAACGCGACCTTATCATCGCCCTCATCACATTGAAATATACTCAGAGCAACTCTGTATGCTACGTTAAGGACGGACAGGCTATCGGTATCGGTGCAGGTCAGCAGAGCCGTATTCATTGCACTCGCCTTGCTGGTCAGAAAGCTGACACATGGTGGTTGCGCCAATGTCCAAAGGTTATGAACCTTCCTTTCAAGCCAGGCATCCGTCGTGCTGATCGCGACAACACTATCGACGTTTACATCAGTGAGGAGCATGACGATGTATTGAGAGATGGCACATGGGAGATGTTCTTCACCGAAAAGCCAGAAGTTTTGACAATGGAGGAAAAGAAGGCTTGGATTGCTCAGAACACTAAGGTTGCTCTAGGTTCAGATGCTTTCTTCCCATTTGGCGACAACATCGAGCGTGCACACAAGAGTGGTGTAGAATATATAGCACAAGCAGGCGGTAGCATCCGTGACGATAATGTTATTGAGACTTGCGACAAGTATGGCATCGCAATGGCTTTCACAGGTGTTAGATTGTTCCACCATTAATTCATAACATAAACCCCATTTATAGCATGTCAGACAATTTCACCGACATCTTAGAAGGTGGCATCGTCTTCAAGAAGAGTTCTTCTGGAAATAAGGAATCGGACAAAGTGAAGACTAAGGCCAAGAAAAAGAAATACATCACTGGCGCCCACGGCAGCGGTTCGGCTAAACAAAAGGCTAAATACCGCGAACAAAGAGCCAACAGACATAAGTAATGTAAACAAACAATAATAGCGGCAAGAGAAATGCACACAGGCATATCCTCTTGCCGCTATTTTTATTTTATATTAGCGCTTTAACAAAACACAGCTTTTTCTATTTCATTCTTTAAGAAGGAAGCAACATAGCCAACACTCTGAAAATAGAAACCTGTTGCAGTATTCTGCAAACGTTCAAAAGTGTCTGAAGCATAAAGAACATCTAAAGATTCTTTTGGCGAATAGCCATAAGTTTCCATAAGCCAATCTGCCAGCTCTACAGTTAGTTCATCCTTCATCATCTGTATTTGTTCTGCATTTAAGCTTATCATAACGCCTTAAGTTTTTGTAGTGCCCTTTCTGTACCAAAGAAATATTGGAAAGTAATACCTTTAGCATATTTTAATTCCTCTACTAATCTTTGAAGTGATATTGCAATCTTCCTCCATTATTTCTACAAACATCAGATAACACACTCAAAGACTCCTCAAAAGAAAAAGTATGAAGAGTATCATAATGTTTATATAGATAATCCAGCCCTTTAAAACGTTTAAGATATCCATAGGCTTGTTTTGGCATAACACCAAACTTTGTCGCAAATTCACTTACTAATGCGACAACATAACCTACTGTATTATGTTCTTCCCTTGACATATCTTTCTATTTTTATTGCAACAAAAATAGTCAAATATTCCATTGATAACAAGGAAATCCTTCGTTTTCTATGGAATATTTGACTATTTTAACTTCTATACTATATCATCAAGTTTTTAGGGACTCTTTTACTTTCTTATTCCTCCACTCTTTGTCAACGTTATGGTGGCATCATGGAGTTTGCGGTTGCCATGGTCGAACATCAAGGCTGGATTGAAACGAGTGCCACGAAACTTAGTTTCGAAATGTAGGTGCTCTGTTGTTGCACGACCTGTGCGACCGGTAAGTCCTATCACTTGGCCTGCTTTCACTTTATCGCCTGCCTTAACAAGGTTCTTCGACTGATGGCTATACAATGTCTCAAATCCATAGGCATGCTTTATGCGTATGCAATTACCATAGCCAGCAAAAGGACCAGAGGATATTACTACGCCATCGAAAGCTGCAAGTATCTCGTCATTTGGTTTTGTCTTTAGGTCTACTCCCGAATGACCTCGTCTGCCTCCGTAAGGACTGATAACCTTTGCTCCTGGTAGAGGATACGACCAATGTTTCTTTTCTATCTTTCTGAGGTCGAGCTTGAATGTAGAATTCTTCTTAAATGGGTCGTCATCAAGATTTGCCATCAGCCTCTTCGACTTTTCGTCGGCAACAACATTTATGCTAATTCTGCCACCCGTTTTTTTGCATTGCACCATCTGCTTTCTCAGCTTATGGCTCGACAAAGAGATAATGGTTTCTGGATTAATCTTCGAACCATTTATCATGATATTGAAGTCAAGGAATTCTCTATTTGAATCTCCACCAACAATAGCGATGGTATGTCCTGCCTTTACTTCCTGCCCAACTTTCACAAGGTTCTGTGCATTATGAGCATAAACGGTTTCAAGACCATTATGATGGCGAACAACAATCACATTGCCATGACCAGAGATATAGGTAGACAAGCGAACGGTTCCGTCAAACATAGCTTTCACAGCATCGCCCTTCTTGGTTTCAATCTCAAGGTCGTTGCCTTTCAATATAGCTTTACCTACTGGCAACGGGAACGAATATTCTTTATCTGGAAGTTGAGTAAAATCAATGTTTATGATATTACTCTTGGCAAAGAGACCTGGTGTTGGCACACTAATCTGCTGCTGTTCGGTGGCAGTAAATTTCTCACTTGTGGCAGACATTATCGTCAGCGACATCATCAATGCCACAACATAAATAGTTAGCTTAGATAGATTCTTTTTAATCATTTGGTTTCCTCCATAATTATTGCTGTATATATTCTGCCCGAGTTAATGCCTTGACGACGGGCAGAGAAAAAATCGTTAGAAGTATAGGTATCAACTCCTGATACCTTTATGTTTTCTGCTGGGATTCCTGCTGCAACCAACTCTCTGCGGTTGCATTCTGGTAGGTCGATATGCCATTTACCCATTTGCTTCGCTATGCCATTCATATCGAAGCCTGCAGAGGCAAACTGGTCGTAGACTTCCTGTCCTACCTCAAAGCTCTCTAATGATATGCCTGGACCTATCACAGCCTTCAACTTATCGGCATTAGAATGGTAGGTTGTTTGCATCTCAGCTACTGCCTTCGAAGCTATGCGCTTTACAGTTCCACGCCAGCCGGCATGTATAGCGCAGGCTGCATGATGCTCAGGATCGTATATTATAATAGGTATGCAGTCGGCAGTAGAAACGCCTATGCATACTCCACTCATCGATGTGAATATACCGTCCACTCCTTCTATCACCATAGCTCTCTCTTCCTCAGACAATGCCATAAAGTCGGGAGCTATGATGCAGAAGTCTGCTCCATGCACCTGATGTGGCAACAATATCTTTGTTGGCTCTATGCCTAATGTCTCGGCAAGTGATGCTTTATTGGCTGCGATATTCTCTTGTGAATCGCCACAATAGCTATTGATATTAAAGCTGCAATATGCGCCCTCGCCTACTCCACCATGACGCATGGTAGAGAAAGCACGCACACCTGGGGCTATATCGTATGATAGAAGCTGTGGACTATTCTTCATCATACTCATATTCAAAGTCGTCGAGGTCATCAACATCCTCAACGTCGTCTTCGTCTATATATTCAATATCTTCGTCTTCGCCTTCTTGAGCAAGCTCCATAGCAAAGCGCGACATGTCTTTATCCCTATGCACAAGGGTGTCCTCGGCTGTGATATCTTGCAACTTATTGCTCTCGCTATTGAGTTCTTTCCATAGCAAATCCTTCAAATCTGAGAGTCCGTAGCCTGTTACTGAAGAGATGAATACTACAGGTAAATCTTCTGGCAGATGCTCACGAAGCATATCCATCAATTCCTCGTCCAAGAGGTCGCTCTTGGTAACTGCCAACACTCTGTGCTTGCTGAGCATTTCTGGATTAAACTGCTCAAGCTCATTCAATAACACTTCATATTCGCGCTTAATATCGTCGGTATCGCCAGGAACCATAAAGAGCAACAACGAGTTGCGCTCAATATGACGCAAGAAGCGAAGTCCTAAACCTTTACCCTCGCTTGCTCCCTCGATGATACCAGGGATATCAGCCATCACAAACGACTTATGGTCTCTATATTCTACGATACCAAGACTTGGCTCAAGGGTTGTAAAAGGATAGTTGGCAATCTTCGGACGTGCACTCGACAAGGCCGAAAGCAAGGTAGACTTTCCTGCATTAGGGAATCCTACCAAACCAACATCGGCAAGCAACTTCAACTCCATTATCACCGTACGCTCCTGCATAGGCTCGCCTGGCTGTGCAAAACGTGGAGCCTGATTGGTAGCAGTACGGAATTGGAAATTACCCAAACCGCCTCGTCCACCTTTCAATAGCATCACTTCCTGACCATCGTAGGTTACGTCGCAGATATATTTTCCGGTCTCAGCATCATATACAACTGTTCCGCATGGCACATCGATATACATATCCTTACCGTCTGTACCATGACACTTGTCGCGTCCGCCGTTGCCTCCATGTTCAGCAAACACGTGGCGCTGATATTTCAGGTGCAACAAGGTCCAATAGTTATGATTGCCACGAAGGATAATGCTTCCGCCGCGACCGCCGTCACCACCATCAGGACCACCATTAGGATTGTATTTCACATGCCTAAGGTGCATAGAGCCCTTACCGCCCTTTCCTGAGCGGCAATATATCTTTACATAGTCTACGAAATTGGAATCTGCCATTTAAGTGAAGAATTAAAAAAGTGAAGAAGAAAAAAAGTGAAGAGTGAAGAGTGAAGAGTGAAGAATCATATAGCCTTAATGGTATTGGATTCTTCGTTCTTCACTCTTCACTCTTCCCTAAATTATTCGGCAATGCCGTCGATAACCTTGCAGATGTCTGCAAAGATTACCTCAAGCTGACCATCACCCTTTACGTGATGATGCAAGCCTTCGCCATCATACCAGCCGATGAGAGGAGCTGTCTGGTTGTGATAAACGCCAAGACGCTTCTTGATTGTCTCCTCGTTATCATCTGAACGACCGCTCTCGATACCACGCTTGATAAGACGTTCCATCAATACATTCTCTGGAACATCCAATTCTATCATAGCTGCAATCTTATGACCACGCTCTGCGAGCATTTTCTTCAAAGCCTCAGCTTGTGGAATAGTACGTGGGAAACCATCAAAGATTACGCCCTTGTGCTCCTTGCCAAAGCTGTCGTAAACACTTGCAAGGATATCTATCATGAGCTCATCAGGGATAAGCTGACCGTTGTCAATATATCCCTTGGCTGTCTTGCCGAGTTCTGTACCATTCTTGATTTCTGCGCGAAGCACGTCGCCTGTAGAAATATGACCGAAGCCATACTTTTTAATCATCAGATCGCTCTGAGTACCCTTTCCTGAACCTGGGGCACCGAAAATAACAATGTTCTTCATTTTTACTTTTTTGACTAAATCTATTGTGTTGTCTATATTATTCTACGATTGTGTAAATTTCTTTCAGGTTTCTGCCCTGCTGGTCGTAATCAAGACCATAGCCCACGATGAAGTCGTTAGGAATCTCCATTGCTGCATACTCTATGTTCAATGGCACCTGTAGCTTACCTGGCTTAAGGAGCAGGGTGCAGATATGTATAGACTCAGGGTTGCGTGTTCCCAACTGTTCTACCATACGCTTCATAGTGAAACCTGTATCTACGATATCTTCCAAAATAACAACAGTACGTCCTGCTATGTCTTCGTTCAAGCCAATAACTTCTTTTATCTTACCTGTCGAGGTGGTACCTTGATAAGAAGCAAGCTTCACAAAAGAGATTTCACATGGAATAGTGATATTGCGAATCAAATCGGCAGCAAAAACAAAAGAGCCATTGAGCACGGCTATAAAAAGTGGATTCTTGTCTGCCAAATCGTTATTGATTTTTTCTGCAACAGCCTTCACACGCTGCTGTATCTCTTCCTCGGGGATAAACGTTCTGAACGTTTTATCCTTAATAGTTACTGTGCTCATTGTATGTAGGATTTTGGATAATTTGGGGCAAAGTTACTCTAAAATGACGGAATAACAAAAGAAAAGAATTGATTTTTGGCGTATTCCACAACAATAGGTATGAAATAAACAAAAAAAAGCTAACTATTGGGCTTTTATTAGTATTAATTTTGTATTTTTGCTGTCGATATGAAAATTTTCACTTCTGCTCAGATTCACGAGCTTGACAAATACACCATAGATAATGAGCCCATCGCGTCGACCGACTTGATGGAAAGGGCTGCTAACGCCATTACCAAAGCCATAATCGACGAATGGACCGAGTATACACCAATAGTAGTTTTTGCTGGTCCTGGCAATAATGGCGGTGATGCACTTGCTGTGTCAAGACTATTGGCAGAACGTGGATACGAAGTCCACACATATCTGTTCAATATCCACAACAAGCTTTCTGTTGATTGCCAAACCAACAAAAAACGTCTTGAGGAATGCAGCAAAATAAAATCTTTCACCGAGATTACTGTCAACTTCGACCCTCCTCAGCTCACAGAGAACACATTGGTCATTGATGGTCTTTTCGGCTCAGGCATCAACAAACCTCTCTCTGGCGGTTTCGCATCGCTGGTTAAATATATCAACCAGTCGCCATGCAAGGTGGTTAGTATCGATGTGCCATCGGGATTGATGTGCGAAGACAATACTTTCAACATACGTGCTAACATCATTCGTGCCAACATGACGCTGACTCTTCAGCAAAAGAAATTGGCTATGATGCTCCCTGACAACCAGCTGTATATTGGCAAGTTGAAGGTATTGGATATAATGCTGAGCCATGAGTATATTGAGAATACCGACTCTAAATATTATATCACTGAAGAAAAGGATATAAGAAACATGTTGCGCCCTCGCTACGACTTTGCTCATAAGGGCAACATGGGCACTGCGCTCATTGTGGCTGGCAGCTATGGCATGGCTGGCGCTGCGATATTGTCTACAAAGGCTTGTCTGCGTAGTGGTATCGGAAAGGTGTGCGTACGAACTCCAATGCTCAACTATCAGATAATGCAAATCAGCGTCCCTGAGGCTGTATTGCTTATAGACAACGACGAGAAGGTTTTCTCTGAATCTACTGATGCCAACGACTATGAGGCTGTTGCCATTGGTCCTGGTCTTGGTCAAGCTGAAAACACAGCTGTTGCCTTGATGGCTCAGCTCAAGCGCACACAATGTCCTATCGTTGCCGATGCCGATGCTCTAAATATCTTGTCGTCGCATCAGGCATGGATGCAGCAATTGCCACGACATATCATCATGACTCCACATCTTAAAGAGATGGACCGCCTTATAGGCAATGCTTGCAATGGCGACTATGAGCGTTTGACTAAGGCTTGCGAAATGGCTGCTCGCCATGAGGCTTATATTATTCTGAAAGGTCACCATACTGCTATCTGCACTCCTGAAGGAAGGGTTTTCTTCAATAATACAGGCAACAGTGGCATGGCAACAGCTGGCAGCGGCGATGTGCTAACGGGTATCATCACAGGTTTGCTGGGTAGAGGATATTCAGAACAAGAGGCTTGCATCCTCGGTGTCTATCTCCACGGTCTTGCTGGCGATATTGCTGTTCGCGAACTTGGCAAAGAGAGCCTCATCGCATCTGATATCATCGATTATCTTCCAAAGGCTTTCAAGCTTCTGGAAGAATAACAAATCGTAAAAACCTAAACACAAGAATATAAACATGAAAAATATTATTTCCACCCTACTGCTTTCTGCTGCAGCTTCTCTTTCGGGCTACGCTCAGCAGGCTAACGAGGCAATATCTTACTATTTGCCTACAACGGCAGTTCATGTAAATTTGATAATAGAGAAGACCAATTATACTCCTGGTCTGTTGGCTGAATACGCACAGAGATACATGCGCTTAGACAATGTAAGTCTTGATGCTTATACCACGTATAGAATCATCGCTACAAATATGTATACTACTGCTGAGCCTGACACAGCAAAGCTTTTCACATTGGAAATCGACAAAAACCATTTCATCAATAACGTATCGAAGACAGAAAAGGGGCTCTTGCTTGCTATCAATGGCGAGGGCAAAGACAACACAGTGATTCCTACGTTCACTCCGTCTAAGCCTCAACCTATATTGAACTCTAAGGACTACATGTCGCAAGATATCCTCTCGGCAACAAGCTCGGCTAAGATGGCAGAACTTACTGCCAACGAGATATTCGAAATCAGAGATAGTCGCACTCAGCTTGCTCGTGGCGAGGCTGACTTCATGCCTAAGGATGGCACACAGCTAAAACTTATGATGTCGCAACTCGACACTCAGGAGAAGGCTCTCATGCAGGTATTCTCTGGTGTAACAACCAAAGACACTACAATGACAACAATCACCTACCTCCCTACCTCTGAGGTCGAAAAGCAGCCTTTGTTCCGTTTCTCTAAGTATTATGGCATTGTAGACAACGACGACCTCTCTGGCTCTCCTTATTATATTAAGGTTGCCAAGAAGAAGACTTTCGACGATGAGCCTGCTGCAGCTGATGGCAAAAAGGATAAAAAGGAAAAGAAGGATAAAAACGATATCGGACTTAGAGTAAACATCCCTGCTAAGATGGATATCACCATATTCAATGGCACAGGCAACACATTGGCTAAAGAGCAATTCCAAGCTCCACAGTTCGGTAAGCTCGAGAATCTTAGCGGTGAACTATTCGGAAAGAAGCAGAGTAGCCGACTAATCCTAAACCCGCAGACTGGTGCCATCTCTAAGATTGAAGCGCTAAATATTGCGAAATAAAAGAAAACTGCAAAGAGATTTATTCTAAAAAGCATATAACTAAAAAGGGTGATACCGCTTGGTATCACCCTTTAATATTATATGCTCTAATCAGATTAGCACTGAGCGAGCTTACCGTCTGAACCGAGTACGTTCACAATCTTGTGGATGTACATCTTCTTCATGTTCTCGCGAGCTGGCTTCAAATACTGACGTGGGTCGAAGTGATCTGGATGCTCAGCGAAGTGCTGACGGATAGCTGCTGTCATAGCAAGACGTGAGTCTGAGTCGATATTGATCTTGCAAACTGCTGACTTAGCAGCCTTACGGAGCTGATCCTCAGGAATACCGATAGCAGCCTTCAAGTCACCACCGAACTTGTTGATAGTGTTAACCTCTTCCATTGGAACTGATGAAGAGCCATGGAGTACGATTGGGAATCCAGGAAGCTTCTTCTCGATTTCAGCAAGGACATCGAAAGCCAATGGAGGTGGAACCAATACACCGTTTACCAATGTGCACTGCTCTGGAGTAAACTTGTGTGCACCGTGTGATGTACCTATAGAGATAGCCAATGAGTCACAACCTGTGCGTGTAGCGAAGTCGATAACTTCCTCAGGCTTTGTATAGTGAGACTCTGCTGCACAAACCTCGTCCTCAACACCAGCGAGAACGCCAAGCTCAGCCTCTACAGTTACATCAAACTGATGTGCATATTCTACAACCTTTCTTGTCAAGGCGATGTTCTCCTCGTATGGAAGTGAAGAACCGTCGATCATTACTGAAGAGAAACCATTGTCGATGCAATCCTTGCAAAGCTCGAATGAATCTCCGTGGTCGAGGTGGAGAACAATCTCTGGATGCTCGCAGCCGAGTTCCTTAGCATACTGTACAGCGCCCTCTGCCATGTAGCGAAGGATAGTACCGTTAGCATAGTTACGTGCACCCTTAGAAACCTGCATGATAACAGGAGACTTTGTCTCTACTGCAGCCTGTACAATTGCCTGCATCTGCTCCATTGTGTTGAAGTTGAAAGCAGGAATAGCATAACCGCCTGATACCGCTCTCTTGAACATCTCACGGGTGTTCACGAGACCCAAATCTTTGTAATTTACCATAATTGTTTGTTTATGTTTAAAAAAACTAATATTCTTGGTTTTTATCCGCTGCAAAATTAGCAATTATATTTTTTCTTGCAAAATGTTGCATGTTTAATTAGTGTTCCAAATTTTATAAAATGCTAAAACACGCTTGTTTTTCGGGGGCGGTTCACAGTTTTGCAAATTCCGCTTTACAATTTTCCTAAGATATACCAGTTTTTTGGTCTTTTTCTCTTATTCTTCACCCTGTTTGTGCTTTCTTGTCAACTCTGAAGCAAACAAAAGCACTACGAAATAGCCTATAAAAGGTATCATAAATGGCAATACCAGATTGGTTTGGTCTGCCACATAGCCCATCAGTAAGAAGAAACAGCCACCGATAGGTGTCATCATCAAGAGCGATGATGCACTCTTGGTAAGATTGCCCAAGCCTTGCAAAGCTAAAGTGAAGATGGTTGGGAACATAATGGCTTCAAATAGATAGTTGCAAACAAGGGCTATCATAGAACATTTGCCCAAATCGAGCAACACCAAGCCTATACATACCACACTTCCGATACCACAGTATAGTAGTATCAGCTCGGCACGCACCTTACGCATTATCCATGAACCAAGGAATCGTCCTACCATAAAGAAGCCCAACGCCACGGTCAACACTATCGAGGCTGTATTATCGTCCATCCATCCCTGACCGGTCACAAAGTTGATGAAATAGCTATTGATAGATATCTCGGCTATCTCGTATGCCAAAAGGGCGAAGAGGCCGAATACAAACATAGGATGACGCTTAAAAAGCTTCATTATTCGGGTGTCCTGTATGCTATCTTCTTCTGTTTCTTCGTGCTTTATCTCTGGCAGGTCTACTCTTGAGAATACCACGGCTATACACATCACCAATACTCCAAGCACTGCGTATGGCACAACAACATTGCCACCATCTGAACTGCCATTAAACAAGAACTGACCTACGGCATAGGTGGCAAACAAGCAACCTAAACCATTAAACGACTGCGAGAAGTTTAGTCGGCTTGATGCTGTCTCCTTATCGCCAAGTTCTGCTGCATAGGGGTTGGCAGCTGTCTCCAAGAATACGAGTCCGCAACCTATTATAAATAGCGGACCAAGATAGGCATAGAAGGTTCCTATCTCTGCACCTGGTATAAAGAGCAATGCGCCAAAAGCAAAGAGGGCGAGTCCAAACACCACTCCTCGTCTATAGCCTTGGCGATTGATAAACCATCCGGCTGGTATCGCCATAAGGAAATATCCAAGATATGTTGTCACCTGTATCAACGACGACTGGGTTAGGGAAATGTCGAGCGAGTTTTGGAAATGCTTGTTCAATACATCAAGGATGGCTCGTGCAAATCCCCACAAAAAGAAGAGCGAGGTTATCAAGACAAAGGGCACGAGATACTTCTTGTCTGTCAATGTTGGTCGATTTGTTTTCATTAACTATATTTTTTATTGTTCTAATCGAATAATATCTTCCCATAAATGGAAAGTATATATTACTAAACGGAAGAATTCCTTAAAAATTGTTTCTTACGCATAGTTTTCTCATTCTTGATAGGCTTTTCAAAAACTCTTTCCATTATTTGTCAATACAAGCTAAAAACTGTATCTTTCCTCTATAAAACAGAAATGAATATCTCCGCAA
>UMGV01036404.1_pt1 | contig 22504 bp, 19 predicted proteins | sample 1965361 | NCBI WGS metagenome assembly UMGV01 (sample SAMEA4836081, study PRJEB28245) | human gut metagenome | biome: gut microbiome; material: fecal sample | place: Denmark | collected 2008
TTATTTTGGTTTCTGGGGTTTTAGGAATCATTGTTTCCTTATGTTAGAATTGTCACAAAAAATGTAAAATTAAGAGCGTAATACTTGATTATTTTTAATAGTTTTGATATAATATTTTCGAAATGTGTAAGAAATAGGCTATTAGAAATCACTAATATGCTTTTCTTAGAGGAGGAAAATAATGAAAAAAATTGATTTAATGAAGTATGGAATTAATGGAACTACTGAAATCGTTCATAATCCTTCATATGAAATGTGCTTTGAAGAAGAAACAAAACCAGGTTTAGAAGGCTATGAAAAAGGTCAAGTTAGTGAATTAGGTGCAGTTAATGTTATGACTGGTATTTATACAGGACGTTCACCTAAGGATAAATATATTGTTGTTGATGAAAACTCTAAAGACACTGTTTGGTGGACTTCAGATGAATATAAGAATGACAATCATCCTGCTTCAGAAGCTGTTTGGAAAGAAATTAAAGCTTTAGCATTAAAAGAATTATCAAATAAGAGATTATTTGTTGTTGATGCATTCTGCGGTGCTAATAAAGATACTCGTATGGCAGTTCGTTTTATAGTAGAAGTAGCATGGCAAGCTCATTTTATTAAGAATATGTTTATTAAACCAACTGAAGAAGAACTTGAAAACTTTGAACCTGACTTTATCGTTTATAACGCTAGTAAAGCTAAAGTTGAAAACTATAAAGAATTAGGTTTAAATTCTGAAACTTGCGTTATGTTTAATATAACTAGTCGTGAACAAGTTATTATTAATACATGGTATGGTGGAGAAATGAAGAAAGGTATGTTCTCAATGATGAATTACTACCTTCCATTAAAGGGTATTGCTTCAATGCACTGTTCTGCTAACACTGATATGAACGGCGAAAATACTGCAATATTCTTTGGTCTTTCAGGAACTGGTAAAACTACACTTTCAACTGATCCAAAACGTCTTTTAATCGGTGATGATGAACACGGTTGGGATGACAATGGCGTATTTAACTTTGAAGGCGGATGCTACGCAAAAGTTATTAACCTTGATAAAGATTCTGAACCTGATATTTATAATGCTATTAAACGTAATGCATTACTTGAAAATGTTACATTAGATAAAGATGGCAAGATTGATTTTGCTGATAAGAGCGTTACTGAAAACACACGTGTTTCTTATCCAATTAATCATATTGAAAAAATAGTTCGTCCTATTTCATCAGCTCCAGCTGCTAAGAATGTAATTTTCTTATCTGCTGACGCATTTGGAGTATTACCTCCAGTATCAATCTTAACTCCTGAACAAACACAATATTACTTCTTATCAGGATTTACAGCTAAATTAGCAGGTACTGAACGTGGAATTACTGAACCAACTCCAACTTTCTCTGCATGCTTTGGACAAGCATTCTTAGAATTGCATCCAACAAAATATGCTGAAGAATTAGTTAAGAAGATGAAAATGAGTGGAGCTAAAGCTTACTTAGTTAATACTGGTTGGAACGGAACTGGTAAACGTATCTCTATTCGTGATACACGTGGTATTATTGATGCTATTCTTAATGGTGACATTTTGAACGCTCCAACAAAGAAAGTTCCTTACTTTGATTTTGAAGTACCTACTGAACTTCCTGGCGTTGATTCTAAGATTTTAGACCCTCGTGATACATATGCTGATGCATCAGTTTGGGAAGAAAAAGCTAAAGATTTAGCAAGTAGATTCGTAAAGAACTTCTCTAAATATGAAGGTAATCCAGCTGGTAAAGCGTTAGTTGCTGCTGGTCCTAAAGTAAAATAAGGATATAACAATTAGACTTGGTCAAATGATATGGCCGAGTCTTTTTTGTAATTCTAAAAATTACATTGTTATCAAGGAAAAATGTGGTATAATATTAGATGGAGGTATACTATGAAAATATTTGTAGCATCTGATATTCATGGTTCAGCTTATTATTGTAAAAAAATGATTTCTTGCATTGAAAAAGAAAAACCAGATAAAATAATTTTCTTGGGTGATATTTTATATCATGGACCAAGAAATGATTTGCCATATGAATATAATCCTAAAGAAGTTATAAAATTATTAAATTCTTTGAATTATAGTATAGTAAGTGTTCGCGGAAATTGTGATTCTGAAGTTGATCAAATGGTTCTTAATTTTCCTATACTTGCTGATTATGGTATTATTGTTTTAAAAAACAAAACAGTATTTTTTACTCATGGTCATATTTATAATGAAACTAAAATTCCTCCATTAAGAAAAGGCGATATAGTGTTATATGGTCACACACATATTCAAGCACTATTTGAGAAAAATGATTTTATATATATGAATTGTGGCTCAGTGTCTATCCCAAAAGAAAATGGGTTTAATGGTTATATGACTATTGAGAATGAAAATTTTTATTGGAAAGACTTAGATGGCACAATAAAAAAAGAATATCATATTGATTAATAATATATAGGTGATTTTATGAATTTTTTACATTTAAAATATGCAATTGTTGTATCTGAGACTGGATCAATAAGCAAAGCAGCAGAAAAATTATATGTTGCTCAACCAAACGTTTCAAGAGGAATTAAAGACTTAGAGCAAGAACTAGGAATAGTTATTTTTGGAAGGACCTCTAAAGGAATGATGTTGACTTCTGATGGTGAAAGATTAATCGAATATGGTAAAAGATTAGTTCGTCAGATGGATGAAATAGAAAAAGCATTTAAGGAGAATAAGAAGAAGAATGTGTTTTCAATATCTGTTCCAAGAGCTAGTTATATAGCAGAAGCTTTTGTAAAGTTCTGTGATACATTAAAAACAATTGATAATATTGAAATATTTTACAAAGAAACTAATGCCTATAGAGTAATAAATAATATCTTAACTGATGATTATAAATTGGGTATTATTCGTTATTCAACTAATTATGATAGTTATTTCAAGGATTTATTATTAAAAAAAGAATTGCATTATGAACTTGTTTGCCAATTTGAAAGTAAATTAGTTTTTAGTAAAAATAGTCCATTAGCTAAAAATGAAAAAATATATTTTTCTGATTTAAAAGATTTTATCGAAATAGCTCATGCTGATCCGTATGTTCCTTCTTTATCTTTATCTGAATTATCAAAAATTTCTTTTTCTAATGGTGTAACAAGAAGAATATTCGTTTTTGAAAGAGCTAGTCAATTTCAATTATTATCTCAAAATGTTGAGACATTTATGTGGGTTTCTCCTATTCCAAAAGATGTATTGGAGAGATACAACTTAATTCAAGTTTCTTGTGAAGATGTAAAAAATATATATAAAGATTTGTTGATATATCGTTCAGATTATGCGCTAAATGAAATGGATAAAAAATTCATCACTTTTTTATGCGAAAGCAAACGTATGCTAGGAATGAGTAAATAAGTAATAGCATATCGATAATGATATATCGATATGTTATTTTTATATTTTACAAAATTATGATAATATAGTAAAATATTGTTAGAAAGGAACAGGAAAGTATGAATGAAAAAAAGATTCCTAAATCTGTGATAGAGAGAATACCATTATATGCTGACTACCTCAACAAATTGATTAAAAACAATATTGAAATGATATCATCAACAACGATATCACAAGAAATCGGTTTGGGAGAAGTACAAGTAAGAAAAGATTTGAATTTTATTTCTGGAAAAGGAAAACCAAAGATTGGTTATAACACTATCGATTTAAGAAATGATGTTGAAGAACTCATACACAGTGAAAAATACACTAATGTAGCTATTGTTGGTGCTGGTAAAATTGGAGAAGCGTTAGCCAACTATAGTGGATTTAAAGAGTCTGGATTTAACATTTTAGCTATATTTGATAATGATAAAAGTAAAATTGGTAAAAACATATCTGGAAAACCTGTGTTATCTGATGAGGAATTAAATAATTATTGTACTGAAAATAATATTGAAATGATTATGTTAGCAGTTCCTTCTGGTGAAGCACAGAATATTTGTGATAACATTAAGAATGATGTTGTTAAAGGAATTCTTAATTTTACTAATAAAAAATTAAATGTTAATGAGAATATTTGCATAAGAAATGTAGATATTGCTTCATTGTTAGTAATGCTAGCTGTAGAAATTAGAAATAAAAAATAAGAAATATAAAATTAAAAGGAGAATGAACGCATATGAAAAAAAACTATGAAGTTGTTGATAATTTAGAAAAATTATCTGCAAGAATTAAGGAAATTAGAAAAGCTCAAAGTTTGTATGCTAAATATACTCAAGAAGAGGTAGACAAAATATTTTTAGCAGCTTCTTTGGCAGCTAACAAAGCTCGAATTGGACTTGCTAAAATGGCGGTTGCAGAGACTGGTATGGGTGTTGTTGAAGATAAAGTAATTAAGAATCACTATGCATCAGAATATATCTATAATAAATATAGAAACGAAAAAACTTGTGGTGTAATTGAAGAAGATAAAGCTTATGGTTATAAAAAAATAGCTGAACCAATTGGTGTTATTGCTGCTGTTATTCCTACAACTAACCCAACTTCAACAGCAATTTTTAAAACATTATTAGCATTAAAAACTAGAAATGGTATAATAATTAGCCCACATCCAAGAGCTAAGAATTCAACAATTGCAGCTGCAAAAATAGTTTTAGAGGCAGCAGTTAAAGCTGGCGCTCCTGAAGGTATTATTGGTTGGATTGATGTTCCAAGTCTAGAATTGACTAATACAGTAATGAGAGAAGCAGATATTATCCTTGCTACTGGTGGTCCAGGTATGGTTAGAGCTGCATATTCATCTGGTAAACCTGCAGTTGGTGTAGGTGCTGGTAATACACCTGCTATTATTGATGATAGCGCTGATATTTTATTAGCAGTTAGTTCAATTATTCATTCTAAGACATTTGATAATGGTATGATTTGTGCATCTGAACAATCTGTTATAGTACTTGATGGTGTTTATGATGTTGTAAAAGAAGAATTCATGAATAGAGGATGCTACTTCTTAAATGAAGAAGAACTTAATAAAGTAAGAAAAACTATTATTATCAATGGTGCGCTTAATGCTAAAATCGTTGGTCAAAAAGCTGCAACAATCGCAAAACTTGCTGGCATTGAAGTTCCAGAAGGTACAAAGATTTTAATTGGTGAAGTTGAATCAGTAGATTTATCAGAAGAGTTTGCACATGAAAAACTTTCTCCAGTTCTAGCAATGTATCGCGCTAAAGATATAAATGATGCATTTGAAAAAGCTGAAAAATTGATTGCTGATGGTGGATATGGTCATACTTCATCTATCTATCTAGATACAATTACACAACAAGAGAAATTAGCTGAATTTGCTGAAAGAATGAAAACTTGTAGAGTATTAGTTAATACTCCAGCATCTCATGGTGGAATTGGTGATATTTACAACTTTAAGTTAACACCATCACTAACATTAGGATGTGGATCTTGGGGTGGAAATAGTGTTTCTGAAAATGTAGGCGTAAAACATTTATTAAATATAAAAACAGTTGCAGAAAGAAGGGAAAATATGCTTTGGTTTAGAGCTCCAGAAAAAGTATACATCAAGAAAGGTTGCTTACCAGTTGCCTTAAACGAACTAAAAGAAGTTATGAATAAGAAACGTGTTTTCATTGTTACTGATAAGTTCTTATATACAAACGGAAATGCTAATCCAATTATTAATAAATTAAAAGAAATGAATATGGAATATACAGTATTCTTCGATGTTGAACCAGACCCAACACTTGCTTGTGCTAAAAAAGGTGCTGAGCAAATGAAATCATTTAAACCTGACTGCATTATTGCTCTAGGTGGTGGTTCTGCTATGGATGCTGCTAAGATTATGTGGGTTTTATATGAACATCCTGAAGTTGATTTCTTAGATATGGCTATGAGATTTATGGATATTCGTAAACGTATTTATACATTCCCTAAGATGGGTGAAAAAGCATATTTCATCGCTATTCCAACATCTGCTGGTACTGGTTCTGAAGTAACTCCATTTGCAGTTATTACTGATGAAAGTACTGGTGTAAAATATCCTCTAGCAGATTATGAGTTATTACCAAAAATGGCAATTATAGATGCTGATTTCCATATGACTGCTCCAAAAGGTTTAACTTCTGCATCTGGTATAGACGCTGTTACACACTCACTTGAAGCTTATGCATCATTAATGGCAACTGATTTTACTGATAGTTTAGCATTAAGATCATTGAAAATAATTTTTGAATATTTACCAAGAGCATATAACAATGGTGCCAATGATCCAGAAGCAAGAGAAAAGATGGCAAATGCAGCTACAATGGCTGGTATGGCTTTCGCTAATGCATTCTTAGGTGTATGTCACTCAATGGCTCACAAATTAGGTGCATTCCATCATTTACCTCATGGTGTTGCCAATGCCTTAATGATCGATGAAGTAATTCGTTTCAATTCTGCCGATGTTCCAGCTAAAATGGGAACATTCCCTCAATATGACCATCCTCATACATTAGAACGTTATGCAGAAGTTGCATCTTATTTAGGAATAAAAGGCCATGATGATAAAGAAAAAGTTGAAAATTTAATTAAAGCTATAGATGAATTAAAAGTAAAGATTGGTATTAAACCAACTATTAAAGACTATGTTCCAGATGAAAAAGATTTCTTAGACAGACTAGATGCAATGGTAGAACAAGCCTTCGATGATCAATGTACTGGTGCTAATCCACGTTATCCATTGATGAGCGAAATTAAACAAATGTATTTGAATGCTTATTATGGTAAGACATTTGTTGAACAAAATATTCCTAATCAAGAAGAAAAAATCGAAAAGAATGATAAAGATTTTAAAGAACTTTACAAGAAAAGCAATGTAATTGGAAAGTAAAAGGGAGGTAGAATTATGAATCTTGAAAAAATTATAGCAATTAGAAACGCAAAGACTATTTATAAAGATGATGATAACTGTGTAAAAGTTTTTAATGTTGAATATTCAAAAGCTGATATTTTAAATGAAGCTTTAAATCAAGCAAGAGTAGAAGAATTACCTATTAATGTTCCAAAAATTAAAGAAGTTCTAATGATTGAAGGTAAATGGGCAATCGTTAGTGAATATATTAGTGGTAGCACTTTAGCACAATTGATGGAAAAGAATCCTGATAAGAAAGAAGAATATTTAGAGAAATTTGTTGATATTCAACTTGAAGTTCAAAAAAACACTTGTCCATTATTAACAAAATTAAAAGATAAAATGGATCGTAAAATCAATTTAGCAGATATCAGTGCTACAACAAAATATGATTTACATACAAGATTAGAAAGTATGCCAAAAGGAAATTCATTATGTCATGGAGATTTTAATCCATCAAATATTATAATTTCAAATGATGGAAAGGCTTATATCATAGATTGGTCACATGCAACTCAAGGTAATCCTTGTGCAGATGCAGCCAGAACATATTTACTATTTTGGTTATCTGGAGATATAACTAGTGCTGAAAAATATTTAGATTTATTCGCTGAAAAGAGTGGATGTAGTAAAAAAGACATTCAAAAATGGTTGCCAATAGTTGCTGCTTCTCAATCAGTTAAGGGAAATGAAAAAGAGAGAGAATTCCTTCTTTCTTGGGCTAATGTTGTAGATTATGAATAAAATTGGAGGAAATAAAAATGATTAAAATTACTGTGTGCATAGGAAGTTCTTGTCATATTAAAGGTTCTAGACAAATTGTTGAACAATTACAATACTTAATTGCAAAAAACAATGTTGGTGATAGAGTCGAATTATCTGGAACATTTTGCATGGGAAAATGTCAATGTGGTGTTTGCGTAAAAGTAAATGATAAATTGTTCTCATTATCTCCTGAAGAGGTTACTAGTTTCTTTGAAAAAGAAGTATTAGGAAAATTAAAATGATTGAAATAAAAGTGTGTATTGGGAGTTCTTGCTTTTTAAAGCAAGCTCCCAAAATTGTTGATTTTTTTAATGAAAGAATAAAAGAATTACAATTAGAAAATAGAGTTACACTTTCTGGTAGTTTTTGCGCTGGTAAGTGTAATAGAATTGGGGTAACAGTATTTGTAAATGATGAAGTTATTATCGGTGTTACTCCTGAAAATGTTATGAAGCTTTGGGATGAAAAAGTAGTTCCACTACTAAAATAGAGAGGTAATATTATGTCAACTTTTTTAACTTTGAAAAAGTCAAATTGCAAAAATTGTTATAAATGTATTAGACATTGTCCAGTTAAATCAATTAGATTTTCTGCTAATCAAGCTCATATTGTTGACAATGAGTGTATACTTTGCGGACAATGTTTTGTAGTTTGTCCACAAGATGCAAAACAAATCGTTAGTGGCGTTGAAAAGGCAAAGGTATTATTGCAAAGCAAAGTGCCAGTTATTGCTAGTATCGCTCCTTCATTTATAGCAAACTATGAAGGAATAGGAATTGAAAGTTTGCGTAGAGCACTTAAAAAGTTAGGATTTTTTGATGTTGAAGAAACTGCTATTGGTGCTACAATTGTTAAAAATGAATACGATAAAATTTTAAAAGAAGGTTATAGTGATATTTTAATTTCATCTTGTTGCCATTCTGTTAATTTATTGATACAAAAGTATTTTCCTAATGAATTAAAGTATTTAGCAAACGTTATGAGTCCAATGCAAGCTCATTGTACTGATATAAAGAAAAGATATCCAAATGCAAAAACAATATTTGTAGGACCATGTGTTGCTAAAAAAGATGAAGGCGAAAGATATGATGATATTGTTGATTGCGTTTTGACATTTGAAGAATTGTCTGATTGGTTAAAAGAAGAAAATATTACACTAGAAAATGTAGTTGAAGAGAAAAATGAAAATAGTAAAACAAGACTATTTCCAACTAGTGGTGGAATATTAAAAACTATGGCTTGTGATGCTGAAGGTTATAATTGTATGGCTATCGATGGTGTGGAAAATTGTATATCTGCACTTAAGGACATTGAGAATGGTAAGATTTCAAAATGTTTTATTGAAATGTCAGCATGTGTAGGAAGTTGTATTTCTGGACCAATAATTGAGAAAAAACATTGTTCACATATAAAGGACTATATTTTAGTTAATAATTATGCTGGTAAAAATGATTTTGAAGTTCAAGAAGAAGATAGCGTTTTTTACCAAAAGAACTTTGCTCCAATTAATGTTAATAAGATGTTGCCTTCTGAATATGAGATTAGTCAGATTTTAAGACAAATGGGAAAAACTAAAAAGAGTGATGAGTTGAATTGTGGCTCATGTGGATACAACACTTGTCGTGAGAAAGCGATAGCTATTTATCAAGGCAAAGCTGAAATATCAATGTGCTTACCTTATTTAAAAGAAAAAGCAGAAAGTTTTTCAGATTGTATTGTTAGTAATACACCAAATGGATTGATAGTATTAAATGAACAATGCGAAGTTCAACAAGTTAATGATGCAGCTAAAAAAATGTTGCATATCAGAAATGATTCTGATATTTTAGGTGATCAAATAGTAAGAATATTAGATCCAGTTCCATTTTTAAAGGTTCTTGAAACAAGAGTAAATTTGAAAAATGAAAAAGTATATTTAGCTGAGTATAATAAATATGTTGAACAATCAATAATTTATGATAGTAATTATCATTTGTTGATTTGCTTAATGCGTGATGTTACAGAAGAAGTGGTAGCTAAAAATAAAAAAGAAACAATAAGCAAACAAACAGTAGAAATTGCTGACAAAGTTGTTGATAAACAAATGAGAATTGTTCAAGAAATCGCTTCACTTTTAGGTGAGACAGCCGCAGAAACTAAAATTGCATTAACTAAATTAAAGGAGTCTATAAAAGATGAATAACTTGTGTGCTGAAATTGGATACAAGAGTATAAATCACTACGGTGAAGAGCTATGTGGTGATCATGTAGAAATTATAGAAAAAGATGACGGCTCAACAGTAATCGTGTTAGCTGATGGTTTAGGTAGTGGAGTTAAGGCTAGTATTCTTTCTACTTTAACTTCAAAGATTATTTCTACAATGTTGGCTTCTGGATTATCATTAGAGTCTTGCGTTGATACAATTGCTGCTACTTTACCAATTTGCTCAGTAAGAGGCGTTGCTTATTCTACCTTTTCTATAATTAATGTTAAGAATAACGAAGAAGCAGAGTTAATACAATATGATAACCCTCAAATGATTTTTATTAGAGATGGAGAACTTTTTGATTATCCAAAAACTGAATTAATCATAGACGGTAAAAAAATATATAAAAGTCAAATTAAACTTCAAGAAAATGATGTTATAGTATCGATGAGTGATGGTTGTCCTCATGCTGGAATAGGAACTGCATATAATTTTGGTTGGAAGTTGTCAGATATTGCTGAATATATGAAGGCTGCAAATTTTGGTGGTTATACAGCTAAAACAATGTCTACAATGTTAATAGATGAATGTTATAATTTATATGACGGTGAACCAGGCGATGATGCAACAGCATGCGTAATAAAAATTAGAAAAAGAGAACCAGTTAATATATTATTTGGCCCTCCTTCAGATAGAAATGATTGTAACAGAATGATGTCATTATTCTTTGCAAAAGAAGGAAAACACATAGTGTGTGGTGGCACAACTTCTTCAATTGCCGCAAGATTCTTGGGAAAAGAAGTTAAAACATCATTATCTTTTACAAATTCTGATATTCCACCAATTGCTGAAATTGAAGGTGTTGATTTAGTTACTGAAGGTGTTATAACAATTAATAAAGTTGTAGAATACGCTAAAGACTATGTTGGTGAAAATAAATTCTATGATGATTGGTGCTTTAAGCAAGATGGTGCATCATTGATTAGTAGATTACTATTTGAAGAGGCCACAGACATCAGCTTTTATGTTGGTAGAGCGATAAATCCTGCCCATCAAAATCCAGATTTACCTATCAATTTTAGTATAAAAATGAATTTAGTTGAGGAATTAACGAAGTATTTGAAAAAAATGGGAAAAAGAGTAAAAGTTAGTTACTTTTAAAATGGTGAAAATATGAAAAAATTTGATACTAAGGTGCAACTAATTAAATACGAGGTATTAAGAGAAGTTGCAAAAGAAGCTTGGGAAAACACATTATATGATAATATTCTAGATATACCTAAGAAAATAATTCCTGGAAATGTCCCAACAATGCGTTGCTGTGTATATAAAGAACGTGCAATTATTTCTGAAAGAATAAAAATTGCTATGGGTGGCGATCGTAATAATGATAATGTAATTGAGGTTATCGATATCGCCTGTGATGAATGTCCAATGGGTGGATATGAAGTTACTAATGCTTGCCGTGGTTGCTTAGCACACAGATGTGAAGATGCTTGTAAGAGAGGCGCAATATCTTTTGATAGCAATCATGTTGCCCATATTGACAAAACTAAATGTGTTGAATGTGGAGCTTGTGCTAAAGTTTGCCCTTATAGTGCAATTCATAATTATAAACGTCCTTGTGAAGTAGCTTGTAAAGTAAAAGCAATTTCAATGGGCGAATTCAAACAAGCAAAAATTGATAATAATAAATGTATTTCTTGTGGTGCATGTGTATATCAATGCCCATTTGGAGCTATTTCTGATAAATCATATATAATTGATGTTGTAGATTGTTTAAAGAAAAGCAACAATAATAAAAAATATAAAGTATATGCTGTTGTTGCTCCTTCAATTTCTAGTCAATTTAATTATGCAAAACTTGGTCAAGTCATTACAGCATTAAAAGAAATAGGCTTTTATACAGTTATTGAAGCTGCTTTAGGTGCTGATATGGTAGCAAATAGTGAAGCTAAGGAATTAGCAGAAAAAGGCTTTTTAACTAGCAGTTGCTGTCCAGCTTTTGTTAGTTATGTAAAAAAAGAATTTCCTAATTTAGTTGAACATATTTCACATAATTTATCACCTATGGCTACAATAGCTAAATATTTAAAGGACAATGATCCAAATTGTAAGGTTATTTTCATAGGCCCTTGTACTGCTAAGAAAAAAGAAATACAATCTGATGATGTTAAACAATATGTTGATGAAGTTTTAACATTTGAGGAATTACAAGCTTTATTTGATAGTAGAGATTTAGATATTACTTCTTTAAAAGAAGATGTATTAGATAATGCATCATATTATGGAAGAATATTTGCTAGATCTGGTGGTCTATCTGATGCTGTTTTAGAAGGGCTAAAAGAAAATAATATAACTGATTTTGAATTAAAAGCAGTTCCTTGTGATGGAATTGAAGCTTGTAAAATAGCATTACTAAAGAAAAATAAGAATTTTCTAGATGGTAATTTTATCGAAGGAATGGCCTGCACAGGTGGATGCATTGGTGGTGCTGGTTGTTTGACACATGGAGAAAAAAATAAAGCAGAAGTTGACAAATATGGTATGGAAGCATATGAAAAGACTATTTCTGAAGCTATATCAGTTTTAAAATTGTCAAAATAAAATATAAATGGTTAAGATTATTGATTGCACAATCTTAACCTTTTTGCGCTAAAAAATAGTAGCGATTAATAGATTTCATTGTAATATAAAACGCATTTATACAAACGTTTTCATATTGACTACAATTTTCAAAATTAGTATAATCTAATAGTTAGTTATAACTAACTAAAAAGAGGAATAAGAAAATATGAGTAAAATTAACAGCTTATTTAAACATAAAAAAAGCATTTTAAAAAGTGGAGAAGAAGGACATTTAAGTGACTTGGTGAAGGGGCAAAGTGCAAAAGTTACTGGTCTTCATGGAGACAATTTGGCACTTAGAAGAAGATTGTTAGATATGGGGATTACAACCGGTGTTGTTGTAACTGTAAAGAAGATAGCCCCAATGGGTGATCCTGTTGATATAGAACTTCGCGGATATGAATTGTGTATTAGAAAATTTGATATGCAAAATATAGATATAGTGGTGATGTAATATGAAAATTGCGTTAGTTGGAAATCAAAATAGTGGTAAAACCACTTTATTTAATTGTTTGACTGGTTCAAATCAAAAAGTTGGTAATTGGCCTGGTGTTACTATTGATAGAAAAGAAGGAATACTAAAAGGAAGTAACCATATAATTGTTGACTTGCCTGGAATATATTCTTTATCTCCATATACTTCAGAAGAAGAGGTTTCAAGAAAATATGTTTTTGAAGAAAAACCAGATTTAATTATTAATATAATAGATGCGACATCAATTGAAAGAAGTCTTTATTTGACTACTCAATTATTAGAATTAGATTGTAAAGTAATAATAGCTTTGAATATGGCTGATATGCTAGAAAAAAAAGGAATTACGATAAACACTCAAAAGTTATCAGAACTTTTATTCACAACAATAGTTAATATTTCTGCGTTAAAAAATGAAGGTATTGATACTTTAATTGATATAATCAATGAAGGAAAAATAAAGCCGAATAATCATCAAAAAATTTATCAAAATGACATTGAAGACGCTATAAGCTGTATCTCTAATAATATATCATTGATACATAAAAGATTTGTAAGTGTGAAAGTTTTAGAAAATGATATAAAGTTTGTAGATTTGCAAAATAATAATATTGAATTCAGTAGAAAAAAAATAGAAGAAAAATATGGTGTTGATATTGAACAAATTATCGCAAACCAAAGATATGAATATATTGTAAAAATAAAAAATGCTAGCGTTGAATATCATCATGTTAAGGAATCAATGACTGATAAACTTGATAAAATATTTTTGAATAAGTGGTTGGCAATACCTATTTTTGTTATTATAATGTTTGCTATTTATTTTTTAGCTGTAGGCTTTGTAGGTAGTAAAACTGTTGATTTTATAAAAGGTATTATAGATAAGTTAAGTAATAGTGTTGAAGGATTTTTAAAATCTAATAATGCATCTAGTTGGGCAATATCATTAGTTGTTGATGGAATAATTGCTGGAGTTGGGGCAGTTTTAAATTTTGTTCCCCAATTAATAATATTATTTTTATGTATTTGTATTTTAGAAACTTCTGGTTACATGAGTAGAATTGCCTTTCTCCTAGACAAACTATTTAGAAAGTTTGGATTAAGTGGAAAATCATTAATACCTTTTATTGTTGGATCAGGATGTAGTGTTCCAGGTATTATGACAGCTAGAACAATAGAAGATCAAGAGGAAAAGACAGCTACTATAATGCTTACACCTTTTATTCCGTGTTCAGCTAAATTGCCAATTATTGCCTTATTTTCAGGATTTTTCTTTGATAAATATTCAGGATTAGTTTCTGCTTCATTATATTTTTTAGCAATTATTGTAATATTGTTTTCTGCTATTATTATGAAGAAATTTTTCTTCAAGAGTAATACATCAGCATTTATTTCTGAACTTCCCGAGTATAAAATACCAAGTCCTAAATATGTATTAAGAGATGTTTTTGATAAAACTATCGCTTTTATAAAGAGAGCAGGAACGATAATATTACTATGTTCAATTATAATATGGTTTATGTTATCATTTTCTTGGAAATTCGAATTTGGAGTTGACGTTAGTAATAGTATATTAGCTAGTATTGGTAAGTGTTTATCATGGATATTCTATCCAATGTTAGGAGAACTGAGTTGGGGAGCAACAGTTTCTGCTATTCAAGGATTAGTAGCGAAAGAACAAGTTGTTTCTAGTATGTCAATTATTGCTGGTTTGACTGATGGCGCATCAGAAGGAGCACTAATATTTAATAGTACGGGTATTTTTGGATTCTTCAACCCAGCTAGTGCTTATGCATTTATGGTTTTTAATTTGTTTAGTGCCCCATGTTTTGGTGCTATTGGTGCTATGAGAAGAGAGTTAGGTAGCGTTAAAAAAATGTTTATTGCTGTTTTGTTTCAAACAGGAGTAGCATGGATATTAGCAGTAGCAATTTTCGGAATTGGCAGTTTGTTATTGGTAATATAATTGTTAAGGAGTTAGTATGAAATTAATTGATATTATCATACTCTTATTAGTGATTATAATAGTTTCATTAATAATATATTTTAATTTTATTAAGGATAAAGAAAACCCATGTAAAGGCTGTCCATATTGTAAGAAATGTAATCATAAAGAAAATAGTAATAAGAAAAATAATTAAGTGATTGGAATACAATCACTTTTTTGTAACCCAAAGTGCAGTTGCAAAAATGACAAAAATGTGATATAATACTTAGTCTTATTATATATAGAAAGTTATAGGAGGAAGGATAATGATTAGATTATTCCGTTATCTTAAAGATTATAAAAAACAAGTTATTTTTGGACCGATGTTTAAAATAATTGAGGCGATATTTGAATTGATTGTACCGCTAGTTATGGCTTCTATTATAGATGTTGGTATTGTCAATAATGATAAAAATTATATTTTAAAAATGGGTTTAGTTTTAGTGATATTAGCAGTGGTTGGACTATGTTCAACACTGTGTTGTCAATTTTTGGCATCTAGAGCAAGTCAAGGATATGGAACAGTATTAAGAAATGTTGTTTTTAGTCATATAAATAGTCTTTCATATGCAGAAATTGATAAATTTGGTAGCTCATCATTAATTAATAGGATGACTGCTGATATAAACCAAATGCAATTAGCAGTAGCTATGTTAATAAGACTAGTAATAAGAGCACCGTTTTTAGTTATTGGTGCTACAATTATGGCATTTTCAATTGATAAAAAGATTTCAATTATATTTTTAGCAACTTCAATATTAATTGCAATTGTTTTGTATTTAATTATGAGTTGCACTATTCCACATTATAAAAAGATTCAAAGTGAATTAGATGATGTTACTACAGTTACAAAAGAAAATTTAAGTGGTGTAAGAGTAATAAGAGCTTTTTCTAAAGAAAATCATGAGAAAAAAAGATTTTCTGATAAATTAGAAAAATATGTTGGTTCATCAGTAAAAGTAGGAAAGATTTCAGCTTTGTTGAATCCATTAACATATATTATAATTAATGCAGCCATAATATTAATTATGTATTTTGGTGGTATAAAGGTTAATAATGGTGATCTTACAACTGGTGAAATTACTGCTTTAGTTAATTATTTAAACCAAATATTACTTGCATTAATAGTAGTAGCCAATTTGATTTTAATATTTACAAAGGCATATGCATCTGCTAGTAGAATAAATCAAGTTTTAGATACAAAACCAAGCATAAGCAACGAAAATAGAAAAATGATTGGTTATGATGAAAAAAGTCCAATAATTGCTTTTAATAATGTTTCTTTTGCTTATGGCAATAATAAAAATGCTATAGATGATATAAATTTTGAAATTAATAAAGGTGAGGTAGTAGGTATAATTGGAACTACTGGTAGTGGAAAAACTACGCTTGTGAATTTAATACCTTGTTTTTATGCACCAAATAATGGAAGTGTAAAGATAAACGGTGTTAATAGTACTGATTATCCACTAGATTTACTAAGAAAAAGAATTGGTTTTGTTCCACAACGTTCTGTATTATTAAGTGGAACTATTAGAAGTAATATGGAAATGAAAAAACGTGATGCTACTGATGAAGAAATTATAAAGGCATTGAAAATATCTCAAAGTTATGAATTTGTAAGTAAACTTCCTGAAGGATTAGATTATCCTGTTAATCAAGGAGGAAAGAATTTTAGTGGTGGTCAAAGACAAAGATTATCAATCGCTAGAGCATTGGTTGGTGACCCAGATATTGTTGTATTAGATGATTCAAGTAGTGCATTAGATTTTGCTACTGATGCAGCATTAAGAAAAAGTCTTAAAAACGATCTTGCTTCAACAATATTAATCATTTCACAAAGAGTAAATTCAATAATGTATGCTGATAAAATTATCGTTATGAAAGATGGAAAAATAAGTGGAATAGGTAGTCACGATGAACTATTAAAGACTTGTAGTGAATATCAAAACATTTATAATTCACAAGTGAAATAGGTGATATCAATGAAAAATAATAATAAACCATTAAAAAGGATTTTAAAATATCTTAAACCCCATATGACAACTTTATTAGTTGCCTTAATAAGTGCCATAATTAGTGTTTGTGCAATGCTATATGCTCCAATCATTATTGGTGAGGCAATAGATAAAATGGTTGGTGTTAATAATGTTGATTTTGATTTTATATCAAATACAATAATTAAATTGATTATAATTACAGTTATTTATGCTATTTTCAATTGGCTACTTGGTTTTACAACTACTTCATTATCTAATAAAACAGTAGAGGATATTAGAAAAGATGCCTTTGATAAAATCGAAGTAGTATCACTAAAATATTTGGATTCGACTCCTCATGGAGAGTTAATATCACGAATAATAACTGATGTTGAAAACATCTCTACGGGATTATTACAAGGGTTTACTCAGCTTGTTTCCGGAGTTGTTACCATTATTGGAACTTTGATTTTTATGATAACAATAAAAGTAGAACTAGCGATAGTTGTAGCTGTGTTAACTCCACTTTCTTTGTTTGTAGCTTCATTCATATCTAAAGGTACACATAAAATGTTTGCTAAACAATTAAAAATTGCTGGAGAATTAACATCATTAGCATCTGAAATGATTGAAAATCAAAAACTAATAAAAATGTTTAACTATGAAGATGTAGCTATAGTAAAATATCAAGCTATTAATGAAGAATTGAATAAATATGGCTATAAAGCACAAGTATATTCAGCTTTAACAAACCCTTCAACAAGATTTGTTAATGCTCTTGTATATGCAACAGTAGGAATAATTGGTGCGTTTTTTGTTGTAAGAGAAAGTGATTTGGGATTAGTTAATGCTTTTAGTGTTGGTAGCCTATATTGTTTTCTATCATATGCTAACCAATATACTAAACCATTTAATGAAATTTCTAATGTAATCAATGAGTTCCAAACTGCTATTTCTTCAGCAGAGAGAGTATTTGATGTTATAGATGAACAAGCAGAAGTAAGTGATGAAAATCTTTTAGATATTGGCCAAGCTCCTGGGAATATAAAATTAGAAAATGTTTGTTTCTCATATAGGAAAGAACAAAAATTAATTGAGAATTTTAATTTAGTTGTAAAGCCTGGAGAACGTATTGCTATAGTTGGTCCTACAGGTTGTGGAAAGACTACGTTAATCAATTTGCTAATGAGATTTTACGATGTTAATACAGGAAAAATTTCCTTGGAAAATGTCGATATTCGAGATATGACTCGTTCTAGTTTAAGAGGAAATTATGGTATGGTTTTACAAGATACATGGTTATTTGGTGGAACAATTTTTGAAAATATTTCTTATGGAAAAGATAACGCAACACTTGATGAAGTTATTACTGCATGTAAAAGAGCTAGAATACATAGTTATATAGAGAGATTGAAACTAGGCTATGATACAAAACTTGCTGATTGTTCATCACTTTCAGAGGGGCAAAAACAGCTGATGTGTATTGCAAGAATTATGTTACTGGATCCGTCTATTTTAATTTTAGATGAGGCAACATCATCAATAGATACACTTACAGAAATAGAAATTCAACGTTCTTTCCAAGAAATGATGGTTGGAAAAACTAGTTTTATTATAGCCCATCGTTTATCAACTATATTAAATGCAGATAAAATATTAGTTATGAAAGATGGAAATGTAATCGAAATCGGAAAGCATGATGAACTTATGAGTAAAAAAGGATTCTATTATAACCTTTATAATAGTCAATTTGAACATTAATTACTGGAGGTAAATATGACAGAAGAAATTTTAAAAGTTATTGATATATCAAAAACTTTTGTTTTGAGTAAAAAACAACAAAAATTAGAAGGAATTACATGTGATAAAAAAGTTGCTGTTAACCATTTATCATTTTCTGCTTACAAAGGAGAAATATATGGACTTCTTGGTCCAAATGGAGCTGGTAAAACAACAACACTAAGAATTATGTCTACTTTAATTAAGCCTGATAGTGGTGATGTAATAGTAGATGGTGCAAGTGTTTGTACATCAGCTGATATTGTAAGGGGAAAAATAGGATTTTTAACTAGCGAATTAAAATTAGAGGATTTCTTTACTCCGAATTATTTGTTTGATTTCTTTAGTGAACTTCATAATGTTCCAGAAGATAAAAGGAATGATCAAAAGAAGAAATTGTTTGATCGCTTTGGAATAAACGAATTTGCGGAAGTAAAAGTTGGAAACCTTTCAACAGGAATGAAACAAAAAGCTTCACTAGCTATATCTTTAGTGCATGATCCTGATATCATTATATTTGATGAACCTACTAATGGTTTAGACGTTATAACAGCAAAAGTAATAACTGACTTTTTACAAGAGTTAAGAGCAGAAGGAAAAACTATAATTATATCAACACATATTTTTAGTTTAGTAGAAAAAATCTGCGATAGAGTAGGTATAATTATTAATGGTAAGATGGTTGTTTCTGATGAACTAAATAAAATTACTAATGGTTTACCATTAGAGGATGTGTTCTTTGATATTTATTCAAAAGAGGCAGGTGCAGAAAAATGAAAAATATTTTAGCTGTAATAAAAAAAGAATTTTTTAGATTTTTTAAAGACAGAAGATTGATGTTAACTACATTAATTTTACCAGGACTAATGATTTTTGTTGTTTATAGCATTATGGGTGATGCCCTACTTAATAAATTCGGCGGTGACAGTGAATATACACCTATTGTATATGTAAATGAAATACCTGAATCAATTAATAATTTATTTAATGCTAGTGAATTAAAGCTAGAAAAGAAATCATATAATGAAAGTGAAATAGAAGCCATCAAAGAAAAAATAACAAAAAAAGAAGCTGATTTGTTAATTATCTTTCCAGATAATTTTGATGAAGTTGTTAAAAACTATGATGTAAAAGATGGGTTACCTGCGCCAAATATTGAAATATATTATTGTTCAGTTAATACTGAATCTAGCAAAGCGTATAGTATTATTGCTACCTTACTAGATGGATATGAAAAAAGTTTAAGCAATAAGTTTAATATTAACTTTGGTGATAATTACGATTTATCTACATCAAAAGAAGCAACCGGTACTATTTTCTCAATGATGTTACCATTCTTGATTTTGACATTCTTGTTTAGTGCTTGTATTTCTGTAGCACCTGAGGCTATAGCTGGAGAAAAAGAAAGAGGAACTATTGCTACATTGCTAGTTACTCCAATTAAGCGTAGCGAACTTGCTATAGGAAAAATAATTAGTTTAAGCGTTATTGCAATTTTAAGTGCTTTGAGTAGTTTTGTTGGAACTATAGCTTCGCTTCCTAAACTCATGGGTGCATCTAGAGATGAAGGAGAAATAATTAGCGCTAATATATATACATTTACAGATTATATGTTTGTTTTATTAATCATTCTTACTACAGTTTTAGTAGTAATAAGTCTTATGGCAATTCTTTCTGCAATTGCTAAAAGTGTAAAAGAAGCTAGCACTATCATATCTCCATTAATGATAATTACTATGTTAGTAGGAATTACTTCTATGTTTGGCGATGTTTCTTCAAATAGAGTTTTATATTTGATTCCTATTTTCAATAGTGTTCAAGCAATGGGAGGAATATTCTCGTTTAATGCTGATGTAGTGGCTATTTTAATTACTTTAATTAGTAATGTTTGCTATTCAGTTATTTTAGTTTATATTTTAACTAGAGTATTCAATAATGAAAAAATAATGTTTTCAAAATAATTAGTTTTAAAACATATAGAAACAATTATTTGCTCCTTTTTAAATAATATTATCTTGAAAAAAAGCAAAAAAATTGTTATTATATGAATGTAAAATGAAAGGCGAAGGCAAAATGATAAAAAAATTTTGTAAATATTATAAACCCCATATGAAGTTATTTTTAACTGATATGTTTTGTGCATTTCTTGTATCCCTTTGTAATATGTTTTATCCAATTATAGCAAGATCAATAATTAATGATTATGTGCCAAATAAAAAGATAAGATTACTTATTTTTTGGTGTATATGTTTATTAATAATATACTTAATAAAAGCAGGATTAAATTACTTTATTCAATATTGGGGGCATATTGTTGGTGTAAGAATTCAGGGCGATATGAGAAAAGAGCTTTTTTCCCATTTGGAAAAATTGCCATTTACATATTTTGATGAAAATAAAACTGGAAATATAATGAGTAGAATAATAAATGATTTGCAAGATATATCTGAACTTGCTCATCATGGACCAGAAGATATATTTTTATCTGTACTAACACTAATAGGTGCTTGTATTTTAATGATATTAACAGTCAACCCTTGGCTAACATTAATTGTGTTTTCAGTCATTCCTTTTATTGTTTTATATGCTATTATAACTAGAAAAGGAATGCAAAAAGCTTGGAAAAAGATGAGAGAAGAAACAGGAGCTATTAACTCTCAAGTTGAAAGTAGTATTTCTGGTATTAGAGTTACAAAAGCATATACAGCAACAACAGAAGAAATAAAAAAATTTGAGAAGACAAATAGTGATTTTATGAAAGCTAGAGGAAGTGCTTATAAGCAAATGGGAATATTTGGGTCAGGAATGGGATTTTTTACAGATTTTCTTTATTTATTAGTACTGTTTTGTGGTGGCATCTTTTTCTATAATGAAATAATAGATATTGGTGATTTTGCAGCATATATTTTGTATATTACTATGATAATTAGTCCGATAAAGACTTTGATATCTATATTCGAACAAATTCAAAATGGTATGACTGGGTTTGCTCGTTTTCAAGAAATTTTGGAAATTCCTGTTGAAGATGAAAAAAGTGATGCAATTGAACTTGAAAAATTTGAAAACAAAATCGAATTTAATGATGTTGTTTTTAGTTATAAAAAAAGTGACTTTGATGGAAAAGAGATACTTAATCATGTTTCTTTCAAATTAAATAAGGGTGAGACGTTAGCATTAGTTGGACCAACAGGTGCTGGGAAAACTACTATTTGTCATTTGCTACCTAGATTTTATGAGATTAATAGTGGTTCGATTACGATTGATGAAATAGATATTCGTGATTTAACACGCTGTTCACTTAGAAAAAATATCGGAATTGTGGCGCAAGATGTTTTTCTATTTAGTGGCACTATATATGACAACATCATTTATGGTAATTTTAATGCAACCATGAATGAAGTAATTGAAGCAAGCAAAATGGCTAATATACATGAATTTATTATGAGTTTGGATGATGGATATAACACATATATTGGTGAAAGAGGTGTTAAACTATCAGGTGGTCAAAAACAAAGAATATCTATAGCTAGAGCCTTTTTGAAAAATCCACCTATTTTAGTCCTTGACGAAGCAACTAGTGCTTTAGATAATGCTACTGAAATGCAAATCCAAAAAGCTCTTGAAAAGCTTAGTTATGGAAGAACTACAATAGTTGTAGCTCATCGCCTATCAACTGTTAAAAAAGCTGATAAAATTATTGTTATTAATACTTCAGGAATTGAAGAAGAAGGTACACATGATGAATTAATTGCTAAAGGGGGAACATATGCATTACTTTATCAGTACCAATTTAGAGAATAAAAGTAAAGGAGATTTTTATGAAAATAAGT
>UMGV01061700.1_pt1 | contig 22439 bp, 17 predicted proteins | sample 1965361 | NCBI WGS metagenome assembly UMGV01 (sample SAMEA4836081, study PRJEB28245) | human gut metagenome | biome: gut microbiome; material: fecal sample | place: Denmark | collected 2008
AATAAGTAATTCAAGCGAAGGCTTAGAATTGAAAAAAGCAGTTTTAGAGGCCAAGGGATATTCCACATTGGTAAAAAAAGAATATATTTTAGATAAAGCTAATAGAGTATTAGACGATAATGAAAAATATGATTTTTGGTCTGAAGGTATAAATAATTTGTTGAAATCATTAAATAATGAAGAAATAATTATAAGTGATAAGTATTATGCTAATCCTGTTGATTTGGAGTTCTTTTCAACAATCACTATTTTAAAATCAATACAAAATGAAGAAATAAAAGAAAAAGTCAAATTGCAAGCATATCGAATGATTTGTGAAAACTTATTATAACTATAAAAAACTAAAAAGACACTTTTGTTAATATTATATTAACGAGGTGGTTTGTTGAAAGAAAAAGATAGAACTAATTATTTAGTAAAAGAATTACCAATCTCTTTACGTCCTCGTGAAAGGTTAGAAGAATTCGGAGCAGATAGTTTATCTGATGTGGAACTATTAGCAATTATAATTAGGTGTGGAACTGCTGATTTATCAGCCATTTCAGTAGCCGAAAGTGTTTTACATGAGTTTGAAAATATAGGGACACTTACATCTGTTACTATAGAAGAACTGTGTAAAATCAAAGGAATACACAAAGTGAAAGCAATAACTATCTTAGCCGCGTTAGAATTAGGAAAAAGAGTAGTAAATAATTTTCGAAAAAAAATAGGAACAATAAATAGACCATATGATGCTTATATGTGCTTAAGAACATCAATGGAAAATCTTGATCACGAAGAGTTGGCTTGTATATTTTTAAATGTTAAATCAGAAATAATAAAGATTAAAAGAATTACTATTGGAACAGTTAACTCAACTTTGTTTGAAGTAAAGGATATATTGAAATGGGCTTTAAAATATTCTTCAAGTTATATCATTATAGCTCATAACCATCCTTCTGGTGATGTTCGACCTAGTGAAAATGATAAAATTGTAACTGATAAATTAATAAACGCAGCTAAGACCCTTGATATTAAGGTGATAGATCATATAATAATTGGTAAAGATAATTATTATAGTTTTTTAGAAAACAAGTCTAAATATTAGTAATTAATCATATTATTAGATGGTGATAAAAATGAAAGATAAAAGTATGCAAATTAATGAAATGAGTTATTTCGATAAATTTTTGTACAAGTTGTTTATTGGATTTTTATTGTTATTAGCTATAGTATTGTTAGATTATTTTAATGTTGTCTCATATGATAAAGTTAAAAATAATATGAGCGAACATTTTAATGTTTTGAAAGTAGTAAAAAAGATTAATGGTAATACAAAAATCATACCAATTGAATTTGATGATAGTATTGTTGTTAGTAGCGATATTTATCAAAAACATCATTTGTCAAATGATAAATATTATATAGATTTACTAGATTATGAAGCTGTAGAGAATTATTCATTAGGAGTAGTAACAAGCATTAAAAAAAGTAAAGATAACACATATAGTGTTAAAATATTAGCAGAAGATGGAGTTATGTACTTATATGAAGAGTTAGAAAGTATTGATTGTCATTTGTACCAATGTGTTAATACTAAAGAAATAATTGGTAAAGCAAGTTATGATAAAGGAAATAAAACAAATTATTTTTATTTTTCAGCTTTTGATAATGGGGAATTCATAAAGATATATGGCGATTAGGTAAAAAGATGTTGAAAATCAATATTCATTATTCTTTTTTATTCTTAATATTGATTGGGTTATTTGCTGGTAGAATTGTTGAAATTTTGATTTTCATTTTAATAATTCTATTACATGAATTATCCCATGCAATAACTGCTTTATTATTAGGTAAAAAAGTTAAAAAAATTACAATTACTATGATAGGTGGAGTTGTGGAAATAAAAGGACATTACTCTACTTTTTTAAAGGAATTTTTAATTAACATTAGTGGTATATTAATGAATATATTTTTATTAATTATCGCTAGAAATATTAAAGATATGTATTATCAAAAATTAATTGTTGATTTTAATCGTTTGATGATATTAATTAATGTTTTACCAATATATCCATTAGATGGTTTTAGACTAATAGATGATATTGTATATAGTTATTATAGTAGTTATAAAGCGATGAAAATCATAAATTTAATGTCGCTTATTTTTTCGTTTTTGTTTTTATTGATTGGAATTTATGAAAAAAGTGGAGGGCTAATAATGATTGCTTTTTTCTTGATTTTAAAGAATTTAGGGCTAAAATTTCGCCAGGAAACGCGTTTTATTCAAAAAGAAGTTAGTTATTACCAAAACAAATTATTAACAAATTAAGGCAAATTTGGTATAATTATTACTAGAAATAATAAGATTCGGAGCACTATTATTATGCAAAATAAAAAAAGAAACAATTTAGAATTAGATTATTATCTAGATGATGAGTTATATAAAATAATAGTTAAGTATACTTCTAAAACTAAAAAAACTTATCGAATGAAAATGACAATTGATAAGAAAATTGAAATGAGTATTTATAAAGGTTATGATATAAATACAATTATTAAGTTCTTAGATAAGAATAGCGATTGGATAAAATCATCATCAACTAAATTTGATAAATATATTGATTATTTAAATGATACTTTAGGAATTGATATTAGTGAACTATTAAATGCAAAGTCATATCTTTATTTAGGTAAGATTTATGAAAATAATGGTAATGGTTTTAATTATGGATTGTTTTTAGAAGAAAAAGAAAAGAAAGAAAAAGTTTTGACTAATTTATATAAATTGAAAACTTTTGACTTAGATAATCCTCCAAACTTAGTAATAAAAAAACTAAAAGGGAAATGGGGATCATATAATAGAGTTAAACATGAAATAACATTAAATTTGTATTTGCTTATTTTTGATGTGGAAATGATAAACTATGTTATAGATCATGAATTAATACATATTAAAGTTTTTAATCATAGTAAAAACTTTTATTATGAGTTATCTAAACGTTGTCCAAATTATAAAAAAATAAAAGAAAAGATGAAAATTTTATCTTTGGTAAGTGAAAGATTAGTTGCTTTAAAATAGCAACTTTTTTTGATGCATATTAGTAGCGCTAAAAAGTCGCGATTTATTTCAAATTAAACATCTTTAAATTTGGTTAAAAAAGTGTTAAAATCACATTGACTAAAGGTATAAGGAGGTTTGTATGCTAACAAAATTTGATAAGTTTATAGCAAGTATTAAAGAAGAAAAAATTAGTCACGTTTATGAAGATTATTCAGCGTATACGCAAATAATCAAAAATGAGAGAATCAGAAGAAATCAAACATTAGAAACTATGGCCAAGGGGATTTGCAGTGTGAGTTATTTAAGCAAACTTGAAAACAATGCGATTAAACCTAGTGAAGATTATGTAAGAGCGTTATTAGAAAGAGTAAATATTAATTATGATGATATTGCGAAAAATAATTATGATACAGAAATTTTAGAAGTTGTTAAATTATATTTTTATGGAAATACAGAAGAAATTAAAAAAATTTATGATAGACTTTACAATGGTTTGTTTGATGCCCGTATTTCAATGATAAAGTGTTTTTATTTATTGAGTCAAAACGATTTCGAAGAATTTTTTGAGATTATTGAACAAATTGATGAAATTAAAAACTCATTAGTAGGATATCAAACAATTATATTGGTGTTTTTAGTTAGTGAATATTATAAAAAGGTATCTAGATATAAGGAAAGTTATGATTATTTATTGTGCTTAAGAGAATTGTCAATTGATAATTATGAATTGAAAATGCTGATTGAAGAAAATTATATGATATCTTCATTACATTTGTTGAAATTCACAGAAGCATATAGAATTTATATTAACTATAAGATGAATGAAATGATAAGCTATCCTTTGATTAAAAAAATTAGAAATGATTTAATTGCTAAAATAGTGATTGGAAAAAGCGTTTATGATGAAGAAGAACTAGATGAACTTTTACTCCTTTCTCATTGTGTGGATGTAGATAAGGAATTGTGCTATTACATATGCTTAAATCATGTGTTGAATGAAAATTATCATAAGGTAATTAAGATAATGGAAAGCAATAAGTTGTTATATAACGATGGCAAGTTTTTAGCACTATATGGTAAAGCAATATATCACTTACAAAAAGAAGAATTATATAAAAGTTTTTGTGAGCAAGTAGATAATATCATAAATAAAGGTGATAATCTTAAAGAAGTGGACAAATATTATTTATCATTTCTTAAAATGACTATTTTTGGTAATGATTCATATGAGAATTTTGAATATTTGCGCTATACAGTTTTACCATATATTAATACTCATAGTCATATAATTTATAATGCCGATTATGAGAAAAAATATGTTGATGCTTTAATGAGATTATCTAGATATAAAGAAGCTGCTAATCATTTATTAAATTTAATTGATAGAACTTGAAGAAAATAAAAAAATCATTTATAATATAATAGGTGATTAATAATGAATTCATATTTTTCGAAATTTAATAAATTTCCTAATAACAAATTGATTAGGGATATGAGAAGTTACGCTGAAAAGGAAAAAGTTCCTATTATTCAAGATGAAGGGTTAACTTTTTTGCTTTTTTTAATAAAAACTAAAAAAGTGAGAAATATTTTAGAGATAGGTACTGCTATTGGATATAGTGCTATAAATATGGCGATGCAAAGCCTTGATATTAATATAGATACAATTGAGAGAAATGAAGAAATGTATAATCAGGCTATAAGAAATATTAAAAAAGCTAAAATGACTGAAAGAATAAATGTTCATTTTAAAGATGCACTAGAAGTTGACATTAATGAATTTAATAGAAAATATGATTTAATATTTATTGATGCAGCTAAGGCCCAATACATTAAATTTTTTACTTTGTACGAACCACTACTATCTGATGATGGAGTTATTTTTACTGATAATTTGTTATTCCATGGGTTAGTTAATAATAGTGAAAGAATAGAAAGTAAAAATTTGCGTAATTTAGTAACTAAAATTGAAAACTACAATGAGTGGTTGGCGAATAATGAAAAATATGATACAAGTTTCTTTTCAATAGGAGACGGAATAGCGGTAAGCGTGAAGAAGAATGGCTAAAATTTATGTCGATTTAAAAAGAAAAGCCAATCTTTCAGAATATAAATGTGATGGATTTATTATTAATTCTTCTGAATTTTCATGCTATAATGGAGAGACTTTTTCTTTAGAAGAAGCATTAGAATTAAAAGAATTAGTAAAAAAAGAAAATAAAATTGTAATTCTAAATATTGATATGATTATTTCTGAAGATGATTTAGAGGCGCTATTAGAATACTTAGATAAAACTTATAAAGAGTTTGATTATTTTATTTATAGTGATATGGCTATTCGCTATTATTTCGAAGAAAAGAACATTGTTAATAAGTTAATATATAATCCTCAAACGCTAGTAGCTAGTAGTAGTGAACTTACTAGGTATTATGAAAGTGGTATTAATGTCTTGTTAGCTAATGAATTGTCATATGAAGAAATAGAAAAAATTTGTGATATGTGTGGTAGCTATATTAATTTAGAAGTGTACGGATATCATCAAATGTTTTATTCTAAAAGAAAATTAATTAGTTTATATGATAAGTTTTTTAGCTTAAATAAAGATTTACATGACAAAGAACTATTTTTAAAAGAAGAACTTCGCAATGAGTTTTATCCAATTTATGAATCAAATAAAGGAACTTTTATTTATACTGATTACATATATTGTTTGTTTGATGAATTATTAAAAATAGTTGATAAAGTTAACTTCATAAAAATTAATGGTGTTTTTATCGAAGAAAATGATTATTGTAAGGTAGTTTCTTTGTATAACAGGCTTTTAAATGAAAGAGAAAATGTGTCAATCTTATATGAAGAATTGAAAAGGATTAATTCTAACTTGTCGAAAGGATTTTTATTAAATAAGTCAATTTTATTAAAGGTGAATGAAAATGAGAAATAAAGTAGAATTATTAGCTCCTGCCGGCGATTTAGAAAAATTAAAAATAGCAATAATATATGGAGCAAATGCTGTTTATATCGGTGGAAAAAAGTTCAGCTTGCGTGCTCGTGCTAGCAATTTTACTATTGAAAATATACGTGAAGCCTGCGCATTTGCAAAAGAACATGGAGCAAAAATTTATGTTACAATGAACATCATTCCCCATGATGAAGATTTAGACGGATTAGAAGATTATTTACTTGAATTAGAAAAAGCTCAAGTTACAGGAATTATTGTTTCAAGTTTATATATTGCTAAAGTTGCTCAAATAGTAGCTCCAAAATTGGAATGTCATCTAAGTACTCAAGCATCTGTTACAAATAGCTTAGCTATAAAGGAATATGAGAAACTTGGTTTTACTAGGGTAGTACTAGCAAGAGAAACTTCATTAGAACAAATTAAAAAAATAAAAGAAAAAGTTAACGCTGAACTAGAAGTTTTTATTCATGGTGGTTTATGTGTTTCATATTCTGGTCGTTGTATGCTTTCTAATCATTTAACTAATCGTGATGCTAATCGTGGTGGCTGTGCCCATTCTTGTAGATGGAATTATGATTTGTATGATGGAGATAATAAAATTAACCCTGAAGGATTTTATTTTAACATTGGCTCAAAGGATCTAGTCGGCGTTAGACACTTGTTTTCGCTATTAGATATTGGTGTTGCTTCTTTAAAAATTGAAGGTAGAATGAAATCACTTTACTACATAGCAACAGTTGTTAGATGCTACAAGCAACTTATTGATAAATATTATGAATATGTAGATAATTCAGTAGATTTAAAAGGCATTGATTTAGAATATTTTTATAAAGAAATTGGTAAAGCTGAAAATCGCTTGATGTCTATTGGATTTTTTGATGGAGCTCCAACTTGTAATGAACAATTATATAATATTAGAAGTGAGACCCCAACAAAAGAATTTATTGGAATTGTGCTAGATTATGATGAAAAAACTAATATAGCCACAATAGAACAGCGTAATTATTTTGAACTTAATGATAAGGTAGAGTTTTTTGGTCCTACTTTGGAAAACACAGAAACTACTATTACTGAGTTATATGATGAGAACTTTACTCCGATTGAAGTGGCTAGACACCCTCTTCAAATTTTAAAGATTAAAGTTCCTTTTGAACTGAAAAAATATGATATGATAAGAAAAATATAATTCATAAAGCTAATATCTTGATTTTAATCATTGATTTTGGTATAATAGTCATATATTTTATATAAATGGAGGATAATCCTATGAATGGAAAACATCAATTGACTGCTGAAGGTTTAGAATCTTATAAGCAGGAACTTGAACGATTACAGACTGTTGAAAGAGCAAGAGTGGTAGAAGCATTAAAAGAAGCTAGAGCTCAAGGTGACTTGTCTGAAAATGCTGAATATGATGCTGCCCGTGATGAGCAAGCTAGATTAGAGAGCAGAATAAAAGAATTAGAAAATATTATTAAGAATGCTGTTGTTATTGAATCTGACAAAAAGACTAATAATATGGGTAAGAAATTAAAGATTAAATTTGATGATGGCTTCGTTGAAACTTATACTTTATTAGGTAGTTTAGAAGCTGATCCACTTAATGGCATTATTTCTAACGAATCACCAATTGGAAGAGCAATAATTAATTGCAAAAAAGGTGATAGAGTATTGGTTAAAGCTGAAACTGGCGATGAGTTTTATGTTGAAGTACTTGAAATAGAACAATGATTATCTGAGGAGAAGAATATGAAATATATACCTAGTTTAGATAAAAAATTTAGTCCATTAATTTTAAAAATTAGAGAATTCAATGAATTAGTTAAAAAAAGTAACAAAACTAATAATTTAACTATTTGTTTAGAAAGAAATCAAGGCTATAATTATTTTTACAATATCGACATTTTTAAAGATGGAACTGGTCATGATGAAGAAAATTATGATTTAGTAGAAAGAATTGTAAAATCTCTTTTATGGATTGTTGGTGGATATAAGATTTACGTTTGTGGTTCAAATTATATTTATAAGAATCTAAAAGAAGCTTACTCTGAAAAAGGTTCTAGAGCATTCGATGCTGATTTTATGGGAAATGTTTATGAAAATAAATTTGAAGTAGTTGAATGTAAAAAAGAAGAATTACCAGAGTTGAAAGTTGAAAAAGTTGAACTTAATAGTAATCTAAATGGCTGCCGTATTGGCTTTGATGCTGGTGGTAGTGATAGAAAAGTTAGTGCTGTTGTTGATGGAGAAGTTTTATTTAGTGATGAAACTGTTTGGTATCCAAAAATCAATGCTGATCCAGAATATCAATATCAAGGAATTTTAGACTCAATGAAAAAAGCAGCTTCTTATATGCCAAGAGTAGATGCTATTGGTGTAAGTAGTGCTGGTATTTATGTTGATAATAAAATTATGGTTGCTTCTTTATTCTTGAAAGTATCAAAAGAAGATTTCAATAAGCGAGTTAAAACTATGTATATTGATATTGCTAAAGAATTTGGTGATGTACCACTAGTCGTTGCTAATGATGGTGATGTTACTGCTTTAGCTGGTGCTATGGAATTAAAAGATAATGAAGTTTTAGGAATTGCTATGGGAACTAGTGAAGCTGCTGGATATGTTGATGAAGAAGGAAAACTAAAAGGTTGGCTTAATGAGTTAGCATTTGTTCCCGTTGACTTTAACAAATCTGCTATGGTAGATGAGTGGAGTGGAGACTATGGTTGTGGTGTTAAATATTTCTCGCAAGATGGTGTAATTAAATTAGCTGAACTTGGTGGTTTTAAATTTGATGATGATTTAGCTCCTGCTCAAAAGTTGAAAGTAATTCAAAAATTAAATGATGAAGGCGATAAATTAGCCAATGAAATATTTGAAAATATTGGTATATATTTAGGTTATACACTAGCATATTATTGTCATTTCTACAAGATTAAACATGTTTTACTATTAGGACGTGTTGTTAGTGGTAAAGGTGGAAATACAATTTTAGATGTAGCAAAGAAAGTATTACATGATGAATTCCCAGAATATAGTAATGTAAATATTATTATGCCTGATGAAAAGAATCGTCGTGTTGGTCAAAGTATTGCTGCTGCTAGTTTACCAAAAATTTGATTAAGTTAAGAAAGGTAATGATAAGCAATAGCTAAAGCTATTGCTTATATTTATAGGTGAGAATATGAGTTATTATAAAGAATTTGGTTATACAGGAAATAATAAAAACAAGTTGGCGTTACTAGATACTCAAAAAGCTATTAAAGTTGCCAAAGATACCTTTGAAAGTAAATTGGCTGATGCGCTAGATTTAACAAGAGTTTCTGCGCCTTTATTTGTTTATCCTGATACGGGCTTAAATGATAATTTAAATGGAGTAGAACGTCCTGTTTCATTTGATATTTTAGATACAGGTAAGAAGGCCGAAATTGTTCACTCTCTTGCTAAGTGGAAACGTATGGCATTAGGTAAATACCAATTTCCAATAGAAAAAGGATTATATACAGATATGAATGCCATTAGACGAGATGAAGAAATGGATAATTTACATTCAATTTATGTTGATCAATGGGATTGGGAAAAGAATATTTCAAAGGATGATAGAAACATTGATTATTTAAAAAATACTGTTAAAAGAATAGTGCTTTGTCTATCTGAAACTAAAAAACATATTAACCGAATGTTTCCTAGTTTAAAGTTAGAATTTTGCGAGGATGTATATTTTATAACAACTGAGGAACTATTAAAAAGATATCCTAATTTATCAAGTAAAGAAAGAGAAGATGCTATATGTAAAGAGTATAAAACTGTTTTTTTAATTGGTATTGGTGATAAACTTTCAAATGGTAAGGTTCACGATAAAAGAGCTCCTGACTATGATGATTGGAAATTAAATGGTGATATTTTAATTTGGTATGAACCCCTTAATAGGGCAGTGGAAATATCCTCTATGGGAATTAGAGTTGATAAGGAATCATTATTGTATCAATTAAATGAAACTAACGCTTTAGATAGAAAGAATCTTCCTTTTCATCAATCGGTTATTAATGAGACAATACCATTTTCAATGGGCGGAGGAATTGGACAATCACGAATATGTTTAGTTATGTTAGAAAAATTGCATATTGGTGAAGTTCAAGCATCTATTTGGAAAGATGAAGATATTAAAGATCTTAAAAAGCTTGGTGTAGAATTGCTTTAGTTAAATTAAGTATTAATTATTTGCTGTGATAATTAATACTTTTTAATTTTATGATTGAAAAAAAATTATTTTTAGTTTATAATGGCAATGAATGCGAGGTGCAATGATGAGAGAAAGAAGAACAAATTTATATTTAGTTAATTTGGCAAAAATACTTAATATTTTTCTATTACTTTTTACCCTAATAGGAATTAGTTTTGGTCAGATTAATATTGGTAATAGTTCTTTAATTGTTTCTGCAGATACGGTTGATGATTATTATGCAAAATTAGACACTTCAAAAGTAGGAAAAGATTTTCGAAGTGAATTAGCAGAATTAATTACAATAACTCATACTAAAGAAACTACATATAAAGGACTTGCTCAGGTATTTAAGGTTGCCGATGCTGACCCAGATAAACCAGGTAACATTATTTGGTTTTATAGCGGTACGTCAACTTCATTTTCTGGTTTTGGTTCTGGTAATGGTAGTACTAATAGAGAACATGTTTGGCCTAAAGATGGGGGTAGAGCTTTTGATGCTAATTCAAGAGCTGGATCTGATGGACATCACTTACGTCCAACTGAAGCCCAACTTAATTCAACAAGAGGAAGCTTGAGTTTTGGTATTGTTCCGCAAACTACTGCTAATATTGTTAAGCAAAATGGTTCTACAAATTATGAGAATTTATGTTATAAAGCTAATGGTTTGTTTTATCCAGGTGAGGGGTATCGTGGGGCAACAGCAAGAATCTTGATGTATGTTCAAACAAGATGGGGAGATACTTTTAATCTTAAGTTTGTTGACTCTGCAGGTTCATGCAAGACTATAGGAAAAATATCTGATTTATTGCGCTGGCATTTAGAAGAACCCGTAACAGAAGCCGAAATTGCAAGAAATAATGCTGTTTATAATATTCAAGGCAATAGAAATCCTTTTATTGATCATCCTGAATATGCTACAAAAATTTATTGCTATGATGGCGAATCATATAATAGTGCTTTACAAAAAGTTTCCAAAGAAGTTGGTGACTATGACAATCCTAATCCATCAGTTAAATTAACTGAATTAAGCATTAATGGTACTGCTAACAAATTAGAATATACAGCTGGTGAAAAATTTGATCCAGCAGGATTAAGTGTTGTTGGTAAATATTCTGATGGTAGTGTTAAAACTTTACCAAATTCATATTTTAAATGGTTGGATGGTACAAATTATTCACAAACACTACAAGAAGGTACTACAACAGTTAAATGTGTTTATGGAACACTAGAAGCAACATATTCTGGTATTACAGTAAAGGAAAATACTAACATTCCAATTGGTCCTACGACTGGAAGTTGGAAACTAGTAACGGATGTTGGAAGTCTGAAAAATGGAGATAAAATTGTTATTGTTTCTCAAAGTGAAGGAAAAATCGCTGGTGAACTTTCGGGTACGTATTTGAAATCGGTAGATGTTACTTTTTCAGATACTGATAAAAAGGTGATTTCTACAATTCCAAATGAAGCGTTGATCTTAACTTTGAATAAAGTTGGAAATAATTGGGAGCTAGTTACTGAAAGTGGAAAGAAACTAGGAGCTACTGATGTTAAAAAATTAAGTCTTGGAAGTGGTGATACTAATTGGGGTATTAGTATATCTTCTGATGCTACTGCAACAATTCAAAGTTCTACTAACAAGTATGGAAGATTTTTATACAATGTAACTGCACCACGCTTTACTACATATTCATCTACAACTAGTAAAAGTATGTTGTTACCACAAATCTATAATAATTCCGAAGGTGGCCAAGATACACCTCATGTTTGTTCATTTGATAAGATGGTAGTATCTGATGCATATAAAGCAAGTGAAGCTACCTGTACTAAAAAAGGTACTTATTATTATAGTTGCGCATGCGGTAAAAAAGGTACAGAAACTTTTGAAGGTGGAGACCTTTTGCCACATTCTCAAAATAAAGTTGTTTCAGATAAATTTAAAGCAAGTAATGCCACATGTAGTAAAAGAGCTACTTATTATTATAGTTGTGAATGTGGTTATATTAGTTCAAATACTTTTGAAAGCGGAGAACTTCTACCACATAATTTGGTAATAGATGAAGCTAGAGAAGCCACATGTACTAGAACTGGTTTAACTAGAGGAGAACATTGCTCAGTTTGCAATACTGTAACAGTCAAACAAATTGTTCTTGATAGATTACCTCATGATTATGTTTGGATAATTGATAAAGTGGCTACAATTGATACTACTGGTTTAAAACATGAAGAGTGTAGTAATTGTAAGATTAAACGTAATGAAAATACTATTATTGATAAACTAACTCATGTTCATGAAATGAATTTCTTTGAAGGCGTTAATGCTACTTGCGATGCTGATGGTGTAAAAGCCTACTACTTATGTAAGATTTGTGATAAAAAATATTTTGATATTAATGGTAATATCGAAGCTTCTGATCTTACAATAAAAGCTTTAGGTCATAAGTGGAAAGACGCAACGTATGAGTTTGATTTTGGCAGTGGAAAATGTTATGGTGTTTCTGTTTGCGAACATGATAGTAGCCATTTTAAAAAAGCAGAGGCTGATCTTGTTAAAACAGTTATTCAGAAAGCAACTTGTCAAGATATGGGAATAGAACTATATAAAGCTATATTTACTGAAGAGGCATTCACTTCACAAGAAAGCTATCAATATTATCCAGCTTTAGAACATGTTTATGTAATTGATAAAGGATACCCTTCAACTTGTTCAAAAGCAGGTTTATCAGAAGGAGCACATTGTGAAGTTTGTAAAAAAGTGTTAGTAGCACAAGAAGAATTACCATTATTAGAACATGACTATGGTAATTGGGTTTACACTAAACTTCCTACAAGTTCTAGCAATGGTGAAATCCGTCGTGTATGTTCATTATGTCAACATGCAGATCTAAAAGAAGTAGTATTTGCTTCAACAATCAAAAAAGTAGAAAAAGATGGATTTATCATTTCAACTGATCAGCTTGGAGTATTAGAAAAAGATGTTGAGTTATCTATTAACGATGTTAGTGATAAATATAAGGGAAAAGAAATATCAGATTTTGTTTCTAATGTTAGTATAAAAAATGGTAAAATAATAAAAATATATGATTTTGCAATTTCTACAAATGGAAATAAAATTCAACCAAATGGAACGGTTACAGTCTTGATACAAATTGATTTTGATTTGAAAAAGAATGCTGATTATATGATTGCCTATATTAATGGCGATCAAATGATAATTCATGATGCGCAAATTACTAGCGATGGAAACATTGTGTTTGAAACTAACCATTTTAGTGATTATGCAATAATTGAAGTTGAAAAAAAAGCTAATAACCCATTCGTTTATATAGGAACTACTTTATTAGTAGTTGCTGCCTTAACATCAGTTACATTAGTAATAGTTAAAAATAAGAAAAAGAAAAATATAATTAAATAGTTAAAAAAATAAGCCTTTCAGATAAGATCACTGAAAGGTTTTTTTGTCAAGAAAAAAAAGTGTTGAAAATAAAGAAAAATACTGATATAATGATTTTGTAGTTAATAAATCGTATAAATCGAAGATATGGTTCGAAAGTCTCTACCCCTATACCATAAATTTAGGGACTACGATTAAATGGCGTTTTAAGAAGAGGCTTTTTGGGTCTCTTTTTATGCTTTTATGACTGAAATTGGAGGAAAAAATTTATGATTAAAACACTTAAAAACGTTAAAAGGTTTTTTTGTTTTGTAGTTGTGTTCCTACTTGTGGCACTTTCTTTTGCCTGTAAAGGAAATAAGAAACCTACTACTTTAGCTACTCCTAAAGTTACAATAAGTGATAGTGGTCTTGCAAGTTGGGAAAGAGTAGAGAACGCTAGTTCTTACAAATTTATTATTAATAATGGAGATGAACAAGAAATATTTGAATTGCAAATTCAACTAGCTGATGGAGATGTTATTTCTGTTAAAGCAGTTAGTTCAAGTTCTGAATATTTAGATAGTGAATTCTCTAGCCCATTAAAATATGAGAAAAAATCTACTGAAGAGAAATTAGCTACTCCAGTAGTTAAAATTGATGCTAATGGTCTAGCAAAATGGGAAAAGATAGAAAATGCTACTTCATACAAGATTTCTATTAATGGCTCTAATGAATATATTAATGTTGAAAAAATAGAATATCAATTGTCAGATTTAGAAACGATTTCTGTATGTGCAGTTAGCAACAGCGATAACTTTACTAATAGCGATTTTAGTAAAGAAGAAAAATGGATTGAAACTATTGGTGATGGAACTAAAAATAATCCATATACTGTAGGCGATGCTATTAAATTAATTAATAATAAATATAGTGATGGAAACGAATCAGAAGAAGAATTTTACTTCTTAGGAACTGTTTCTGGAACACCTACTTCATCTGATTTAATTTCTTATAGATTTGATTTGGTAGATGAGGCTGGAAATAGTATTGTTGCTTTTAATATCAATAGTAATAACATTGGTTTTGGAGCAAATTCTGAAGTTGTAATTTGTGCAAAATTACAAAACTATGGTAATAAAACTCCAGAATTAGTTAACGGTAAACTAATTATGTCTACTAATGTTCCAGTTGAAATTGAAGAAGTAACTATCAAGAAATTACTTGAAATCGGTGTTTCTACAAAACAATATAAAATAACTGGTGTTGTTTCTAATATTGTAAATACTACTTATGGTAATTTTGATTTAGTAGATGGTGAAGATAAGATTTATATTTATGGTTTATTAACTGATAAATTAGAAGGTAAAAAATTCTCTAGCTTGAATATTTTCGAAGGTGATACATTAACAGTAATTGGTAATGTTGTTGAATACAATGGCAATTTGCAAATTAAAAATGCTGTTTTTGTTAAAGTTGAAAATAAAGACGCAACTATAGCTGTTAACCCTTTAGAAAATGGTGCAATTGATGAAATACCTAGTACAATTAAAAAAGGAACAACTATTAGATTTAGTGTTACTCCAAATGAAGGATATGCTGTTGGGAAAGTTTTAGCCAATGGTGAAGAAATATCAGCAACTCAAGGTTATTATGAAGTTGTAGTTGATAAAGATATAACAATCTCTGTTGAATTCGTTAAGGAAGGATTTATTCCAGATACTACTAAAAAGTATGTATTTAAAGATTATCCAGCAGGTGTTCAATACGCATTAAATGAAGAACATGTTTTGGATGATAATGTTAAAGTACTTACAAATGATGTTCACTTTACTCAAGAGTTAAGATTATATTCTTCAAGTTCACATAATGGCTATGCAATTTTTAGTTTGAGCAAAGAAAATTTAGCTTATAAAGGTATAATTCTTAATGCTGGTTATAATGAAACTAATTTAGGTATTTATGGTTCAGTTGATGGTGAAAAATATGAATTGATTAAGGAAATCGTTGTTGGTAAGAGTTATGCAAACTATACAATTGATTTTAAGACTAAATTATATAAATATATCAAACTTGATCCTACTTTAGATAAACAAATTAGAATTAAAGATATTACATTAACTTTTGGTGAAAACAAAGTTCACGAACATGAGTTTAATGAAAAATGGAGTGCTGATGAAGCAACTCATTATCATGAATGTTATTGTGGAGAAAAGAAAGATATTGCTTCACACACATTTGTTTGGGTTATTGATAAAGAACCTACAAATGATGAAAATGGTATTAAACACGAAGAATGTACTATATGTAATCATAAACAAAATGAAGGTACTGTAATTCAAAAATTGAGTCATGTACATGAATGGATTGATGCAACTTGTGGAACTGCTAAGACATGTAAGACATGTGGAGAAGTAGAAGGAGCACCTTTAGGTCATGATTATGATATTATTAATATTGAATGGAAATGGTCTACATTTAGTTCAGCAATTGCAACAGTTAAATGCAAACGCGATGGTAACCATACATTCCTAATAAATGGTACTATTTCTAGTCAAATAATAAGAAAACCTACATGTGCTTTAGAAGGTGTTCTAATCTATATGGCAAGAATAAGTTTAGATGGAATTGAATATGGTGATGTTAAAACTGTTAATATTCCTAAGACAACTGATCACTATTATGAAGATGGTGAATGTGTTGTTTGTCACAAAATATTAACAAAATCTATATTTACTAAAGTTACTGATGTTTCTCAGCTTTCAGAAGGTGACATTATAGTTTTAGTTAGTGAAAAATCAAGTGCAGTAGCTAAAGCTTTAGCTGGTAAAGCATTCTTCAATTCAGGTGAATACTCATCTTCAATTGATGATGGTAATCCTATTGAAATAATATTAGGTAAAAAAGGTGAAGATTGGACATTAACAACTACTGAAGGTGTTATTGGAACAACAGCTGTTAAGAAGTTAAATGCTAAAGGAAATGGAACTATTACTTGGAAAATAAGCTTTGATGCTGATGGCGATGCTATCATCGCTTCAACAAATAGTGAATATGGTAGATTCTTATATAATGTAAATAATCCAAGATTTTTGAATTATGCATCTAGTGTTAATGACACTATGTTGTTGCCACAAATCTATAAATATGTTAAAGCTAAATGTAATCATAATTTTGGTCCTTTAAGTCCTTCAGTACCTGCTACTTGTGTAAAAGAAGGAGTAAAAGCTCATTATCATTGTTCAATATGTGATAAAGATTATGATGAAAATGCTAAATTATTGAAAGATTTAACAATTTCTAAGATTCCACATGATTATGTTGATGGAAGATGCAGTGTTTGCGGTAAAATAGATCCATCTGAACATGAATTAGATTTCGAGAATATTATTTGGACTTGGTCTGGTTATACTAACGCTATAGCTGAAATTATATGCAAAGATAATGATGGCATAAAAGAAATTATTACTGCTACTATAACTAGTGAAATAACTAAAGTAGCAACTTGTAAAGAAAATGGTATTAACACATATACTGCAACTATTGAATACGATGGTGTAAAATATACTAATGTTGTGACAGAAGAAACAACTTCTAATAAACATCAATATGTTGAAAATATTTGTTCTGTATGTGGTAATGAAATTACTGAAAGCGAAATCTTAGATGCATTATTTGCTTTAGAAAAAGACGGAAAACTAGAGGGTACTTATAAATTAACTGGTATTATAATTAAGATTAATACTGAGTACACAAATAAGAACAAATCTATCACTGTTACTATTAAAGTTGGTGATAAAGAAGTACAATGTTATAAATTAGTTGGTGATGGAATAGAAAACTTAGCAGTTTGTGATAAGATAACTGTTTCTGGTGAGTTGATAGATTACAAAGGAACAAAGGAATTTAATGCAAGTTGTCAACTTGTTTCTGTAGAAGCAAATCAACACAATTATGGAACATTTGTTGATGAAGTTCCTGCTACTTGTAAACAAGAAGGTGAACTAGGACACTATCACTGTGATTTATGCGGTAAAAACTTTGATGTTAATAAAGAAGAATTAGAAACTATCGTAATTAAAAAACTAGCACATAACTTTGTTGATGGTGAATGTACAGCTTGTGGAGAAAAAGAAGGAACACAAGTTACATCAAAATATACAAAAGTTACTGATGCTAGCACACTAAAAGCTGGAGATCAAATCGTGTTTGTTTGTGAAAGCAAAAAAGCTGTTATTGGTGCATTTGGTAAAGAAAAGTTCTTTACTAGAATTAGTTATGCTGAAAATATTTCTGATGCCGATAATGTAATTATAATTACATTAGGTGGCAGTGAAGGTGCTTGGACTTTTACTACTAGCGAAGGTCTAATTGGAACAAGTGCTGCCAAAGCCTTGAATTGTAAGGGAAATGGTACTACTACATGGACTATTTCTATTGGTGCGGATGGCAATGCTACAATAACTTCTACAAATACTAGTTATGGTAAAATTTTGTACAACTCTGGTAGTCCGAGATTTTTGAATTACACATCTAATGTAAGTGCTAGTATGCTATTACCTCAAATATATAAATACGAAAGTAGTGCTCCAAGTTGTGAACATGATTATGGCACACTAATTGCTGAAATTCCAGCTACTTGTAATGCAGAAGGTACAATCGCTCACTATGAATGTTCAAAATGTCATAAATATTTTGATAAAAATAAAAATGAAGTTGATTCATTAACTATTGAAAAATCAAACAGTCATAATTTTGTTAATGGTGAATGCACAGTTTGTGGAGAAAAAGAAACGAAAAAAACTTTGAGTGCTGATTTTACTACTAAAGAGTCTAAAAGTAATAGTTATGCTGATTCTTGGCATTATGGTGGATTTACTATCAAAGGAGCCGCAAATAATAATGGCGGTTGGGCGTTTGTAAAGTTTGGTGGAAATGCTACAAACCTTGGAAAATGTAATCCTGTATATATTGTAACTACTGATGAGGTTAATTTTGCAGTTAACGAAATTACTGTTAGTATAATTGCTGGTTCATTAGCAAAAAACGGTATGAAAGTGAATTCTTGGGGCGTTAAAGTGCAAAATGCAAGTGGTAATTTAGTTGACACTGTTTATGGTGGTACAATTACTAGTAAGGCTAACATTTATTCATTTAAAGCAAGTGATGGTGTTACTTGGGAAAAAGGCTATATATATACTGTATTCTTTGATTTGAGTAATACTACAAAAACTAATGGTGTTATTTGGGTTGATAAAATTACACTTAGCGAATAATTAGTAATTATTTGACAGTCCTAAAAAAAGATGATATTTCGGTATCATCTTTTAATTTGGCTTATTTCCTTTTTGAATCTCTAAGTATAACTTCGTTAATGCACGTTTCTCAATTCTTGATACATAACTTCTTGATATTTTAAGATCAGCTGCGATTTCTCTTTGTGTTTTTGGTTGGTTTTCATTTAAACCAAATCTTCTACCTATTATATCCAATTCTCTTTCGTTTAGTATTTTTAATGCATTATTGATTGTTTCTTTTTTTTCTTCATAGATTAATTTGTCGAAGCTAGAAATTGCTGGATCTTCAATCACATCACAAAGTTTAATTTCGTTGCCTTCTTTGTCTTGACCAATTGTTGAATATAACCAAGTAGTTTGTTTTTTCTTTTTGTTACTTCTTAAATACATTAATATCTCATTTTCTATGCATTTTGCAGCGTATGTTGCAAGTTTTGTTGATGAATCAAATTTATATGTGTCTACGGCTTTTATTAAACCGAAGGCACCAATTGAAAGTAAATCATCTTTATCTTCACCTGAGTTTTCAAACTTTTTAACAATATGTGCAACTAAGCGCAAATTATGTTCAATTAATGTTGCTCGAGCATTTTCATCTTTTTGTTGAAGCAATTTTAAATATTTTTCTTCCTCTTCACTAGTTAGTACTTCTGGATAACTTTGTGAATTGATTGATCCTAAAAGTGGAAGAAGTAGAAAAGATAAAAGATTAAACATTTTTCCTCCCTTATGGACTTTTATCAAAAATTTTAGTATAATATAAAAATGAGGTAAAAATATGATTGAAAGATTATTTAAAATAAAAAAATATATTCCATTTGGATGTTATATGACTATTTTTGATATTCCATTTGGTAAATTATATGAAGAAGGTAAAAGAAAAATACTAATAGATGTTGATAATACAATGTTGCCATACGATTTGAAATATCCAACTGATGAAATTCAAAAACTTTTTAATGATTTGAAAGAAATGGGATATGAAATAATATTATTATCTAATAATAATTATGAAAGAGTTTCGCTTGTTGGAGATGAATTAGGTGTAAGTTATTTTGCAAAGGCATATAAACCTTTAAAATGCGGGTTTAAAAAAGCTTTGAGAAAACTAAATTGTGATAAAAAAGAAATTATTACAATTGGTGATCAATTGATGACTGATATACTTGGTTCTAATAGAGTTGGGCTAGATGGCATATTGGTTAAAGCAATTAAAAGAAAAACTGAAAAATGGTATACAAAACTTAATAGAAAAAGAGAAGAAAATGTTTTAAGAAGAATCGGTAAATATAATTTGAAAAAGTATGATGAAATAATGAGTGTTAGAGGTGAAAATATTGAAAACTAGATGTGAAGGATGCGGAATTAAAATTCAAACAGTTGATCCGAAAAAACCTGGATATATTGATAGTGAAGTTTATTTGAAAAATCCAGATAACTTTTTATGTGAAAGATGTTTCAATCTAAAGCATTATAATAAATATAGTGAAACTGAAATTGATGAAAAGAAATTTTATGATAATATAGATAAAATTTCTAAAACTAATGCATTAGTTGTCTATGTTGTTGACGGCTTTGATTTAGAAGGAACATTCGTTGATAAGATTAAAGAATGGTTTCCTAAAAATAAAGTTTTAATGATTGTAAATAAGTTTGATTTATTTCTTTCTTCAACAAAACAATCAAAGGTCAAAAAATATATTTCTGATATGTTGGCTGATAAAGATATTCATGTTAGTGGTTTATTATTAATATCTAGTAAAAAAGAGGAAGATATTGAAAAAGTTTTTCGTGAAATAATAAGATTAAAAGGTGATGAAGACGTATATTTGTTTGGAGTAACAAATGTTGGTAAATCTACTTTAATTAATGAACTTAGTAAAATAGTATGTGAGAAAAAAACTGATATTACTATTAGCAATATGCCATCAACTACTTTAGATGTTATAAAAATTCCATTGCTTGATCACACATATTTATATGATATGCCTGGAATAATTAATGAACATCAGATGACATATTATTTAGATAAAAATACATTAAATAAAGTATTACCTAAAAAGTATATAAAACCAAAAACTTTTCAGTTGAATGAAAAACAAACATTATTTATTAGTGGGTTTGCTTATTTTAATTATTTAGAAGGAGATAAAGCTTCATTTGTAACAAACTTTTCTAATGAATTAGTAATTCATAGGACTAAACTTGAAAACGCCAAAGATTTTTTTGAAAAGCATATTGATGATATTTTATTATATCCATCTGAAAGTATAAGATGTAAACTTGGGAAAATGAAAAGTCAAAAGTTTATGATTGATGGAAAAAAAGATATTGCGATTAGTGGATTAGGATTTTTAACGGTTCATGGAAAAGGAATTGTTGAAGTAGTAACATATGAAAAAATCAAAGTAGCGATTAGGGAGTCTTTATTATGATAGATTATCAAGAAATATTGAAAGATAAATTAATGTCTTCTAATAATCCAGAATGGCTTGAGAGGTATAATCATAGTCTTGGTGTTACGAGAACTGCTCTAGCTTTAAATAAAGAGTTAAAATTAGGCTTAAATGAAGATAAAGTATACTTAGCCGCTATTTTACATGATTATGCTAAATTTGATGGCTTTGATAGATGTAAAGAAATAGTTGAAAAATATAATCTTGATAAAGAAATTTTAAATATTAGTCATAAGTTATGGCATTCCTTTTTTGGACCATACATTATTAATGATGAATTAGGAATAGATGATAAAGAAATTCTTGATGCAATACGTTATCACACAACTGGCAAACCTAATATGAATGTTTTAGAAGAAGTGATTTTTTTGTCAGATTATATTGAAGGAGGGCGTATTGGTGAAGAATTTGAAATAGCTAGACGGGTTGCTTTTGAAGAAAAAAACTTAAAAAAAGCAGTAGCTATTGAATTAGATAATTTGATTAAACATTTAAAAAGTATTAATAAAGAAATTAATTCAAATAGCCTAGAAGCTTATAGGTTTTATTATAAATATTTAGATAAGGAAATGAATGGTTTGGAAAAATTAAAAAGTATATATGAAGTAGTAAATAAAATTAATGCGAAAGATATTTGCGTATATGAGACAAGTAGTGCAACTCCTTTCTTTGATTATGCGATTGTGGCAACTGTTGCCTCACAAAGGCAATTAAATGCTTTGGCTGGTAATATTAAAGAAGATAGTGCAAAATATGGTTACAATATTCGTGGCGTTGAAGGAGCAAATAGTGGTGAATGGGTTTTGGTAGATGCATATGATGTCTTAGTCAATGTTTTTACAAAAGAAGCAAGAGAACATTATGATTTAGACAGAGTGTGGAAAAACCTACCTAAAGTAAAAATGTAAATAATTGTAGATAATATGGAGACAATAATCTTGGGTGATATTTATGAAAAAATATTTTATTTCTAAAGATAAAGATAGTTTCCATATTTTTTATAAAGGCAGTACAGATCTTGAAAAAACTAAATACAAAAATGAGTTAAGACAAAATTATGGAATTGAATCAAGTAAAGAATTATATGA
>UMGV01090463.1_pt1 | contig 22334 bp, 20 predicted proteins | sample 1965361 | NCBI WGS metagenome assembly UMGV01 (sample SAMEA4836081, study PRJEB28245) | human gut metagenome | biome: gut microbiome; material: fecal sample | place: Denmark | collected 2008
TTGATATCCGTGCCATACACTTGATAGATGCAAGAGAGAACGGTATTCAAGTCTTCTGTTTCCAACTTTGCTAAGCGGTCATCATCAAAGTTGGCATACCCATATTTCACATGATGCTCCAATAAAACCTTATGACAGAGTGTTGATTTACCACTTCGTCTCACGCCGATAATCACTTGTGCAAGCGGACTATCTAATTCAAAAAGGGTTTCTTCATATCGGCCGACCCACCTTTGGGGTTCATAGCTTTGAACATATTCCTGTTGCTCAGCCAAGACTTGCAGAATCACTTTTTCTTCTACCATAATTGCTCTATTTGAGGATTATTTCTTGTTCTGATTACAAAAGTACAATAAAATATTCAAAGCCAACAGGTTATCATATTTAAACTTTGCTAAAATGTATGTTTTTATCCTTCAAACTTTGCTAAAATGCATATTTCTGCCCTTCAAACTTTGCTAAAATGCATATTTTTATCCTCCAAACTTTGCTAAAATGCATATTGATAATCAACTAATAACACATTCTCTTAATAAAACAATATAAGTTTTGAGGAGAGAGACGACTGAAGACTCTACAACATTGAACAACAAAAGAACAAACAGAACAACTTTTATGATACAAAGTATAAAGAAAGTAATGAATAATACAACGTTGTTGATGTTGTTCTTTTGTTGTTTATAATGTTGTTTCGTTATATATTTTTTATGCCCTTTTACCTATTAATTTAGCTCCAAAATATTGCTTATTTAAAAATCTCAGTTTCAGAGAACGTACAAAGTATAAAAACGACTTTACCACAACAATGTTAAACCATTGATACAGAAAGTCATATACAAGACGACTACCGCACAAAACAAAGCAAACTATTGGACGAAACCATTGAGAAAATCGGGCGAAAGCATTGAGAAAGTCATCTCACATCGACCGTTTTCCATGTTCATAACGGTCGTTGTAAACACGAGCATCGACCGTTCTCCATGTTCACAACGGTCGATGCGGCATGACTTCCAGATGGGTTTCGCCCGATTTTAGCCTTGCTTTCGTCTCATTTATCCTTTGCTTTCGCACCATACATCCATTGCCTTTGTATCATATAAAGGTGAAAATCATCTGATAGTATGGTATAAAACAGGTTCATCTAGAATTTGGAGTGATGAACTTTATATAAGTATAATCAGAGCTTTAACAAAAACAAACAAAACCCCCTATTTTGGGCAAAACCTTCGGTTTTCAATAAAAGGTATGGCGGATGGTCTTACGAGAGCAAGCTCTCGCCCCTCATTCGTCATACCTTTTATTGGTGCAGCAAGCTGCACTGTGCCCACAATAGGGCGATAAACATAAAAAACATTAGACAAATAACTATATATGGAATATGATATAGATTATAATATATAATATTGTAAAAGCTTGCGAACATCTATCTGTTTTTTATGTTTATTGCCCGATATATTTACCGAGTGGCACATCGTGCCACTGCTTTACATTCAGGTAAAGTTGGCGAGAGCTTGCTCTCGTACGACTTTACCTGAAGGGAAAGTAAGTCGAAGACTCGGTAAATATATCGGGGGTTTTGTTTGTTTTTGTGAAAGCCCTGCCATATATGTTCAACAACTCTCTCCGACAAACTGCAAATTACACTTCTATCACGCCATATTCTGGATGAACCATAAAACAGACTGTATGAATAAGGAAATGAGGAGGAATGTGTAACAGAAACAGAAGGATAGTGTAAAGAAGACAGAAGGATAGTGTAAAGAAAATGTACGGTAGTGTCAAAAAATTGGACAGTTAAAGAAACGTGATTTTTACATAACTCTTTAATTATCAAGTATATAAACTTTTTGGCACACATTTGGCATAATAATTATTGAAGTTTGGCAAGTTGGAATGTTTGTAAAACTATAGACCAGTTTTTGCATAGGCAAGCAGCAAAGCCGAGCGGACTAGATACGAACAAACAAAGAGGTATCAAAATAAGAATATGGATAAAACAACGATAATAGCATCACTTTTTATGCTGAGCGCAATGCAGCAGAGCCAAGCGCAAACAGCGGGCATAAGCATTGACAGTTGCATAGCCTACTCCATAAAACATAGCACGGCGGTAGAAATGCAACGCGTAGAGGCACGACAGGCACGTGCCGACTACCGTTGGGCGAAGGCCGACTTTCTGCCGAGGGTGGGAGCAAACGTAAGCACGCAATGGAGCTGGGGCCGTGGCATCAACCCCGAAACCAACGTCTATACCGACGTGACAACGTTTAACAACTATTATAACCTGTATGCCTCGCTCACCGTGTTTGATGGCATGCGCACCGTAAACGCCTTTCGCCAGGCCCGTCTGTTGCGTCGCGCCTCGGATGCCGCCATAGCAAAAGCACGTGACGCCAAAGCCATTGAGGTGATGCAGCTGTATACCGAGGCAGCCTATGCCCAAGCAAGCATAGCCCTGGCAGAACAAAAGTTGGCCGAGAGCCAGCAACTGCTAAAAGGCACAGAGCGCATGATGCAGTTGGGCACCAAGAGTAGGCCCGACGTGGCACAGATTGAAGCACAGGTGGCAGAAGACGACTATGCCCTGACGCATCAGCGCAACGAGGCCACCAGCACCATGCTGGCACTGAAGGCTGCCATGAACTACCCTGCCGACAGCACACTAACCATTGTGAGCGACCCATCACTGCTATGGCCAAAGGCGATAACAAGCTACAATGCCGACAACGCTGCCAGCATTAGCAGCACGTTTGAAAGCATCTCGCCCGATGTAGCAACGGCCGTGGCCGACGAGCGCTCGGCACGCTATACCTGGAAGCAACAACGCGGTGCCCTGCTGCCCACCCTATCAATAGAAGGTGGCATTAGCACCAACTATTATAAAAATTTATCACAGGGCAAAGCCGCCGTGCCCTTCTCTACACAGATAAAAAACAACCGTGGCGAATATCTTGGCATCAGCCTTTCGATACCTATCTTTAATAGTTCGTCGTGGCGAGCAGCACGGCGCGCCAAGAGCAACTGGCAACAGGCGCAACTAAAACTTGACGACACCCGCCGACAGCTACACGACAACATTTTTCAGGCCGTAATGGACCGCGATGGATACATGAAAGAACTGGCACAGATGGAGCGCAAGGTGGCAAGCGACTCGCTGGCACACCATCTTAACGTGCGCAAGTATGACGAAGGCATGCTCTCTACCTTCGAGCTACACACCTCGTCGCAAACGCTGCTGCAAAGTAAGATTAAACGCCTACAAATGCAAATGCTTTTAGGCATCAAGCAACGATTGGTCGACTATTACAAGGGCTCTTTAAAGTTTGAATAGCGTTTAAGCCCATTATGAATTATGAATTAAGAATTATGAATTAAAATCATGGACATACAAATAAACAAACCCCAACACGCCATACCACGTAAATATTGGGCATGGATAGGCGGTGGCGCAGCCGTAGTAGCGCTACTGGGCTGGCTGGCCTTTGGTGGTCTGGCCGATACGCAGAGTGTAGAACGTCGCGGACTGAGCATAGGCGAGGTGCAGCGCAAGCAGTTTAACGACTATATGAGCCTTGACGGTACGGTGGTGCCCGTAAGCGTGGTGCAGATTAGTCCGGAAGAGGGCGGCATCGTGATGGAGAAGGTGGTAGAAGAAGGCGCAAAGGTGCGCAAAGGCGACGTCATCGTTCGACTAAGCAACTCAAGCCTCGACCTGCAGATCCTTAACGCCGAGAGCGAACTGGCCGAAAAGCAAAACATGCTGCGTAACACGCAGATAAGCATGGAGCAAGAGGCGCTAACCAACCGCAACGACCAGCTGCAACAAGATATGGAGGTGAAGCGCAATAGACGTAAAGCAGCCCACATGGAGACGCTTTATAAAGAACAGCTTATCTCGCGCGATGAATATCTTGAGGCGAAAGAAGACTATGAATTGGCGCAGAAGAAGCACACCCTTATAGGAAAGCGCATCTCGCAAGACGCTAAATATCGTAAAGCACAAACAGAACAGATGACCGACAACCTCGATAACATGCGGCGTAACCTGGAGATGGTACGCGAGCGTAAGGCAAAGCTCAACATTTGCTCGGCTATAGATGGCGAGGTGGGGTCGCTCGACGTAGAACTGGGACAGAACATTGCGCCAGGACAAAAAATAGGCGTGGTGAACGACATGACCGACTATAAAATACAAGCCATGTGCAATGAGCACTACATAGACCGTGTGCACAAAGGGCTGACGGCCAACTTCTCGCAGAACGGCAAGACATACGCCGTGACGGTGAGCAAGGTGTATCCCGAGGTAAAGGATGGGCGCTTCAAGATTGAACTGCGCTTCACGAACAAACGACCCGAGAACATACGCACGGGTCAGACCTATTATCTCGACCTACAGCTCGGCGCCTCATCGCAAGCCCTCGTCATTCCCAAAGGCACGTTCTTCAGCACCACAGCTGGCGCTTGGATTTTTGTGCTCGACAAGAGCGGAAAGAAAGCTTATCGCCGAAAGATAACGCTGGGACGACAGAACCCAAAATTCTATGAGGTGATTGAAGGTCTGGAGGCTGGTGAAAAGGTAATAACCAGTGGGTATGAAGGATTTAAGGAGGGGGAGACGTTGAGGATTAGATAGAAAGCCCCTCCCCCTCGCAGCCCTTTGGGCTGCTCACCCCTCCCCGTTGGAGAGGGGAGTGATATGCTTGACCAATAGCGTCTTTTTGAGAGGATTTTCCTTGAAGAGAGATTTCCTTGACAATCTATAGACAAGTAAAGCAAATCTCCTTGTTTACTCGTCCGCTCGTTAACTAACAGCATGTCAAAGACATGCGAAACTTAAATGTTATAAAATCATAAGAATATGAGTTTTGAAATTAAAACCATTAAGTCGTATTTCACGTTTCTATCGCGAAACAAAACTTACACGTTCATCAACGCGCTGGGATTTTCGCTCAGCCTGATGTTCGTCATCATCATTGGGCAGTATGCCAAACAAGAGTATGGCGTGGACAAGTCGATAGACAAGGCCAACCGCATATTCTCTGTAGGCATGAATTTTGGCGAAGAGTTTGCCGCTGCATACCAGCATATAGAGGGAACGAACTGGCGCGTGCAACGCATGCTAAGCAAGATGCCGGGCGTAGAGATGACCTGCGGAACAGCTATGGCACAAAGCGACATCATGGGGCAAACGGGCGACATGGTGCTGACCGACATTATGTTTGCCGACTCTACCTTCTTCCGCATGTTTTCAATCCCTGTGGTGGAGGGCGACCGCAACCATGTGCTCGACCAACCTAACGCGGTGGTGGTGAGCGAGGCCTATGCCCGCAGGATGTTCGGCAATGTAGACCCCGTGGGGCGCCCTCTCTATTTTGAAGACGACACCACGAAGACATCGCCCATGCGCGTGACAGGCGTGTTCACATCTACTGAAGGCACATCGTTCAAGCCTACAGACATGATAACACGCTTCGAGCTGGTAAAGTCGTTTAACACCTCGCTCACAAGCGAACAGATGAACAACGCTACTGGCTCAAACGTGTTCCTCTTGGCCAAAGAGGGCATAGACCTGACAACAAAGGAGGCGCAACTTGACAAAGTGCAAAGAGATGGTGGCTTCTGGATTTATCAGTCAAAGAATGAGGGCGCTGTAAAGACGAAGGTGGTAAGATTTTCTGATCGTTATTTCTCCAAATTCCAGCCCTCAAACGGCACAGGTGTGGAGAACGCACGACGTGGCGACAAGAAGATTGTAAACATCTTGTTTGCCGTGGGTCTCATCATCCTGGTGTTCTCTATCATCAACTATGTGAACCTCACCGTGGCGCAAGCATCAACACGTGCCAAGGAGATGGCCACACGCCGATTGGTGGGTGCGCAGCGCACAGGCATCATGACACGCCTCATAGCTGAGAGCATGCTCATGTGTCTGCTGTCGCTCATCGTGGGCGTGGTGCTGGCGGTCGCTGCCCTACCCTACGCTGCACAGTTGTTGAACACCACCATGGAGCAATCGGCGCTGTTCACAACGGGCAACATCCTCATGGCCATTGCGTTTGTCGTTGTGGTGGGCGTGCTGTCGGGCATCATTCCTGCCGTGGTCATCTCCCGCGCTAAGCCTATCGACGTGGTGCATGGCACCTTCCGCATGAAGATGAAAATGCGGTTTAGCAAGGTGTTCATCGTGTTCCAGAACATCATGACCATCATGATGATAGGCTGCGCCTTGACCATGGTGTTGCAAGTAAGGCATCTGCTAAACGCTCCATTGGGCTACAACCACGAGCATGTGCTCTCGCTACCGGCATCAAGCGACAGCACGCAGTTGACCAACTACACCGCCGAACTGCGTAAGATGACTTGTGTAGAGAACGTGTCGTTATGTATGGGACATCCGCTCAACGGTGGCAACAACAACACGGTGACCTATGACGACGGCAAGACGCTGAGCTTCCAGATAATGTATGGCGACGAACATTTCATGCCGCTGCTGGGCCTACACCTCTTGCGCGATAACCATGTGGATGACGAAGAGGGCGTGTTTGTGAACCGACAGACGCTGCGCGAACTGGGACTGCCGCTTGATGCGAAATATATCATGATACGAGATGAACGCGTGCTGGTGCGCGGTGTGCTGGCCGACTTCCACATTCGGGGCATTATGGATGAGCAACATCCTGTGCTTATATATATTCAGAAGAACATTAAGTGGCCGTGGGCAATATTGGTGAAGGTGAACGGCGATGAGACTGAAGCTTACAACAAGATTAATGACCTGTTTAAGGTAACATTCAAACACGATGTATCTGACCTCACCAACACGCCATACCTCGACCAAGCCATACGCGAAAAGTACAGTCAGGCCATACGCATGTCTACCATCGTGACGCTGTTTGCTGCCATCGCCATCATCATATCGCTGCTCGGACTGGTGGCCATGAGCACCTATTTCATTCAGCAACGACGCAAGGAGATTGCTATACGCAAGGTGTTTGGCAGCACATCGCAACAGATATATGTTCGGCTGCTGCGCACATTCTTGCTCTATGTGGCCGTGGCATTTGTGCCCGCCGTGCTGCTCATACGCCATTTCATGACCGACTGGCTCTCAACCTACTCTTACCGCATCAACCTCGCATGGTGGATATATCTCGTGGCTGGCCTCTTCTGCCTCGTCGTGTCGCTCGTGGCTGTGATGGCACAAAGCTATAAGGCGGCGAATGAGAACCCGGCGGGGAATGTGAAGGCGGAATAGAAGCCCCACCCCCGCGCAGCCCTTAGGGCTGCTTTCCCCTCCCCGTTGGAGAGGGGAGTAAAATGCTTTTCTTATAGCGGCTGATTATAATTAATGGGGATGGGGAAAAGAAAAACCCCACCCCCGTGCAGCCCTTGTGGCTGCTTTCCCCTCCCCTTATGGAGGGGAGTAAAATGCCTTTCTTATAGCGGCTGATTATAATTAACGGGGATGGGGAAAAGAAAAGCCCCACCCCCGTGCAGCCCTTGTGGCTGCTTTCCCCTCCCCTTATGGAGGGGAGTAAAATGCTTTTCTTATAGCGGCTGATTATAATTAACGGGGATGGGGAAAAGAAAAGCCCCACCCCCGTGCAGCCCTTGTGGCTGCTTTCCCCTCCCCTTATGGAGGGGAGTAAAATGCTTTTCTTATAGCGGCTGATTATAATTAAAGAGGATGGGGGAAAAGATAATCGAGAAATAAAACATTAAATAAATAATTAATTAAAAATGCTCCAAATCTCTAAGCATACCCAGCATAGCACATCACTCCCCTCTCCAACGGGGAGGGGTGAGCCACCAAAGGTGGCGAGGGGGAGGGGCTTTAGCTTAATATTATGATTACCATAAACAACCTTTCAAAACATTTCCGCACAGAAGATGTGGAAACAATAGCGTTAGACAATGTGTCGTTCGATGTGAAGGACGGCGAGTTTGTAGCCATCATGGGACCGTCGGGTTGCGGCAAGTCGACCTTGCTTAACATCCTCGGACTGCTCGACAACCCAACGTCGGGAACCTATCTGCTGGGCGACCACGACGTGTCGCAGCTGCGTGAGCGCGACCGCACCAACGTGCGCAAGGGCGAGATAGGTTTCGTGTTTCAGAGTTTTAACCTCATTGACGAGCTGACGGTGGCCGAAAACATTGAGCTGCCACTCACCTACCTCAACATGAAAGCCAGTGAACGTAAGGAGCGCGTGCAACAGATCATGAAGCGTATGGCCATATCGCACCGCGCACACCATTTCCCACACCAGCTCAGTGGCGGCCAGCAGCAGCGTGTGGCCATAGCCCGTGCCGTGGTGTTTGGCCCAAAGCTCATCCTTGCCGATGAGCCTACGGGTAACCTCGACTCGAAGAACGGCGCCGAGGTGATGCAACTGCTCACCCAACTAAATCAAGAAGGCACCACGATCATTATGGTGACACATAACGAGCATGATGCCCAGATGGCACAACGCACTATCCATCTATTTGATGGAAAGATTGTTGAACAATAACTTTTATCTATCGTATCGCAAGTTTTTGCTAAGCAACAACTTGCGATACTTTCATTTTTATAGTATTACCTTACCACAATCTTCTTTTCGCCTACAATATATATACCAGTGGGCAACTGTACGGTTTGTGTTTGGTGAGCACTGAGCGCCACATTAGCCACACACTGCCCCGCCAACGTATTGATACGCACCTGCTGCGGTACGGTGGCTGTAAGCAACAAGGCTCCGCTACGGCTCTGAAGCGTGAGGCCGTGGCTGATGGTCAGCATTTCAAACGTTTCATCGCCCTGAGCCACACGCTGGGCCATCTCTTCAAACGAGCGCATGTAATAAACAAACGCGTCGGGCTGACGGCTCATATTGTAACTGCCCGTGAGGCTGTAGCCCACAATCTCAGGCAAGCAATCGTTGCCCGAGACGATGGTAAAGCCACAGTCGTTGCCATTTTCAAATACATAATAGCTGTCAGCGGTGGGCTGTGCGCCAGGTGCCGTAGCTATCTTGCGCGCCTTCACAGCCTTTTGTGTCAAGCCATCGGGCTGTAGGGCGATGCCCATCTTCAACGCATGTTGCAGAGCAATCTTCTTGGCTTGCTGCACACTGCGTGGCATAGCCTGGGCCATACCTATTGCTATGATGAGCAATGAAACGAAGGAAAAGGTGCGTTTAAAATTTCTCATAATTGGTTTTTTGTTGGTTAATTCAATAAATGTAAATAAAAATAGGCAAGCAGAAAAGTACTATTCACTTTTCTACTTGCCTACAAAGATCTATATTTTTTGTTAAAAAAACTGTTAGGTCATTATTTTTTCATCAAGCTAATAGCGAAACCGCCACCAGGAGCCTGATTAATGTTCAGTACATCGCCCTTCTTCACCGTGCGGTGAGTGATAACGTATGCCTGGGGGTTCTTGTCGTAAGAAGCATCAGGAGCATCGGCATAGATAGCACACTCATACTTGCAACCCTTATCCAGGAAGTCGAGCTTCAGGCGTGTTTTATGACCATCAGCATCACACTTGCCACCTACAAACCAGTTGTCAGTACCCTTAGCCTTACGTGCCACAGTGATATATTTGGCAGGCTCGGCCTCAAGATAGCGCGAGTCGTCCCAGTCGCAAGCCACATCGCGTATGAACTGGAAGGCATCGTCATACTTCTCATAATGTTCGGGCAGGTCGGCCGCCATCTGCAGCGGACTATACATGGTGAGGTAGAGGGCCAACTGTCCACAGAGCGTGGTGTGAACATAAGAGTTGTTGTTCGGGTTCCACTCGTTTATCTTGGTTACGAAGATGCCTGGAGTATAATCCATCGGGCCACCCTGCAAACGGGTAAAGGGCAAGATGAGGGTGTGGTAAGGCTCGCTGCCACCAAAGGCCTCATACTCGGTGCCACGTGCCGACTCGTTGCCCACGAGGTTTGGCCATGTGCGACACAGACCAGTGGGGCGAGTAGCTTCATGGGCGTTCACCATGATGTGGTGCTTAGCAGCCTCTTGTATGCAGTAGAGGTAGTGGTTATTGGTGGGCTGAGAGTAATGATAGTCGCCACGGGGGATGATGTCGCCCACATAGCCACTCTTCACAGCATCGTAGCCATACTTATTCATCAGGCTATATGCCTTTTCAAGATGGCGCTCATAGTTAAGTGTCGAGGCACTGGTTTCGTGGTGCATCATCAGCTTCACGCCCTTAGAGTGAGCATAGCGGTTCAACTCTTCAATATCAAAGTCGGGGTAAGGTGTTTGGAAATCGAACACATAATCTTTATAATGACCAAACCAGTCTTCCCAACCAATGTTCCAGCCCTCTACCAGCACTTGCTGCAGGCCGTTCTTGGCAGCAAAGTCGATGTATCGCTTCACGTTAGCCGTGTTAGCGGGATGCTGGTTGTGAGGTTTACACTTGGTATAGTCGAGGTTATCGAGATGCACCGAGGGCAGGTCGTTTGTGTAGCTCCACTGGCGTCCGCCAGCAATCATCTCCCACCACACGCCACAATATTTTGTGGGGTGTATCCACGATGTGTCTTCAATCTTGCAAGGCTCATTGAGGTTCAGGATGAGGTTTGAAGCAAGAATGTCGCGCGCATCATCGCTCACCATCACCGTGCGCCAAGGGGTGTTGAACGGAGTCTGCACATAGCCCTTCATGCCTGTAGCATCAGGTGTGAGCCACGACTCAAACACCATGTTCTTATCGTCAAGGTTCAGGTGCATGGTGGGGAAGTTGACACACGCTGCCTCATGTATATTAATGTATAGGCCATCGGCGGTTTTTAGTTGCAGCGATGTTTGTACGCCTGTGGGCGAGAAGGTGGTCTGTGAAGAGTTATCTGTAACGGCATCCTTCATCTTGCCGCGAATCTCGCTCATCTTTGATATTACGTGCTCATACTCTTGCGTGTCATAATCGCCAGGGATCCAATAAGCGGTGTGATCACCGGCCATGGCAAACTGCGTGTGCTCTTCCTTCACCACGATATAGTTGAGCTTCTGCTGCTGGGGGAACTCATAACGCAGACCCATGCCCTCGTTATAAACGCGGAAGCGGATAACGATGTCACGGTTCATCGCAGCCTGATTTAGGGTAACAGCCATCTCGTTATAGTGATTACGAATGGTCTTGGTCTCACCCCAAACAGGTGTCCAGGTTTCGTCGAAGGTAGAGGTCTGCTGGTCTTTCACAGTGAAACCGTCCATGAGGTTCTGCTCGTTCTGGCCGTTGCTTGCGTGTTTGTCTTTGGCAAGCTCGAGACCAAGGTGCGAAGATTTCACAACAGCCTTCTGCTTGTAGCTCATCTCATAGGTAGGTCGTCCGTCCTGAAGCCAGAACTTCACACTAACATTGCCGTTAGGCGAGGTTACGGTTTGCGCTCCAGCAACAAGGGCCATAAAGAGAGCAAACGCCGATAATAGTAACTTTTTCATTATTTCAGTTTCGTTATTATGTTTTTGTTTGAATATTATTTCAATTTGCAAATATAATATTATTATTTATTAGAATACTGTCCACAATATTGATAAATACATATTTATTTATGCAAACGTTAGCCTTTTAAGATAGACGGTAGACGATGCTACGGAGAAACAGTAGAGATTATCAAGGCATTAAGGGAGTGTTATCTCAATAGTTTTTCAAGGTGCTCAACCATGATGGTTTCGCGTTTTAAGACGATTAGTTGTTCGTTATGCATGAGGTGCAGTTCGTCTGAAACGGCCCTACGGCTTTCGTTCAGTTCGTGGGCCAACTGCTCCATACGAATATTGATGCGTTTGCTACCCGTGTGTGAAAGACAGTGGTTCAGGATAAAACGTATGATGCGAGGGCGTGTGGCAGCGGGCGTATGGCGCCATGGTGTGTGTGCAAAGCGCTGCGCCTGTGCACAGATGGCGTTAAGAAGATTGATGTGAAACACCTGATAGCGGGCACACATCTGCATAACATCGTTTTTATCGATACTCAGCAACAGACACCCCTCGTGTGCCGTGAAAGTACGGGTGTGACGTGTGCTATGTCCAAACAGGTGTTCGGGCTGTATAATATATGGTGCTTGCAGCGCCTCTTCTACACTATAACGGCCATCGTCGGGGCGCGAGCATACCCGCATATACCCATTGGCCACGATGGTAAGCCGTGTGCAGAGTTGCCCTTCCTCGGCCACCACCTCTTTTTCGGCACAACGGTGTATACCGAGTGTGAAGGCAGTGGTAAGCTCGGCAATGTCGGCACGCGTCATACCTAAGAACAGTGGCAACGATATCAGCAGTTCAATGTTTGATGAAGAGGTGTTTGCTTTCAACATCTTTTTATATTCAAACTAACATTCCCAACCCTTTTACTTCTCTCCTACGATTTTCCCTTTCATTGATGGCGAATACCATACTTTGTAGTTGCCCTTCTCGTCGGCATAAATGAAATAAGCCATTAGTTTAGGGTTACGTTTCAGCACCTCTTTGGCCTTCTCAATACCCATCACCATAAACGATGTGGCGTAGGCGTCGGCCACTGCGCAACGATCGGCTAAGACAGTGGCCGAGAGCAAGCTATGCTGCACAGGGAAACCTGTATGTGGGTCGATGGTATGGGCATATTTCTTACCATCTTTATAATAAAAGTTGCGATAATTGCCGCTGGTAGCCATTGCCTTATCAGTAACGTTAAGCACGGCCTGCAGCTCTTGGTTCTGGTTGAGCGAGTCGTCAGAAGGCTTTGTTACACCTATCTTCCAAGGCAGACGTCGGTCGCTGATACCACAGGTCACCACCTCGCCACCAATCTCAACCATAAAATTGGCCACCCCCTTGCGGCGCAACAGTTCGGCCACCATGTCGCAACCATAACCTTTAGCTATGGCGCCACAATCGAGTGTGGTGCGTGGGTCGTCCTTCTTCACATGTTTATCAATAAGTGTTACACGTTTGTAGCCCACAAAGCTTTTTAGGCTATCAACCATAACTCGGGTGGGTAGCTGTCCGTTCTTGAAGCCAAAGCCCCAAGCATTTACCAGCGGTGCTACGGTAATGTCGAAGGCACCATTGGTATCGTTAGATATCTTTTCAGCCAGAGTAAACACATCGGTAAACATATCATTTACCTCAATGTTTTGATTATTATTTACACGAGTGATAACCGACTGCTTATTAAACATTGACAGCGAGGCATCAACCTTATTCAGTTCAGCCAATATTTCGGCATTAAGGTCGGTATCGTATTGATAGGTAATATGATACACTGTTCCAAAGATGTATCCTGTATTATGCTGATAAGGGGTGTTGCGCTGATGGCGTATAATAAAAATAGTGCCTAATAAGAGAAAGAGCAGGAAGGGCAACTGTAAGCCCCACTTTATTTTTTGTTTGTTATCCATGTTATCCTTATATATTATATAATGTGTATGTGTTCTTTTACAATATATGTGCGTGAGGGTGTGAAGAGGGGGTATACACGTTAAATCTCGATAATGACATTAAAGGTGCCTCCCAAACGGGTATCGCCCTGTTTGCCAAAGCCTGGTATATACCACGTGTTGCCAGCATCGCCATCGTTATGCGCCAAGCGACGACGATAACGCAGGCTCCAGCCCAAACGCAGTGGTCCAATTATTTTAGCGTCAACGCCCACTACAGCCTCCATCCAGTGGCAATTACACTTTACGTCTTCAAGACGGTATCCAGCATCGTCGCCCCACACGGGGTCTTTAATGCCAGTGGTATAAGCATCATATTTGTAAGAGGTAAAGGCGTATCGCAAGCCACCATATACGCGATAGTCGTCGTGTTTGTTTTTTAGCAGATTATAGTCGAGTCCTACACGGAAATAGGGAGCCGAGGTTTTGTAGGCCATGCCTGTGGTTACATTTTCAGCATCGGCCTTACCATAACCCAACTCGACGACTGGAAAGAACTTATCTTTCAGGTTTACGCGCAAGGCAGCCTCATACTGTCCATAATCGCTGAAAGCAAGCTGTGCCACACCTACCACATCGGCCGACACAGCCACGCCACAAAACAGTGGCACGGTATCGGCAGGCTGCACAATATGTTTCTTTTGCTGTGCTTGGGCGCTTATGGCGGGCGCCAACAGCAACAGGCTACTGGTGAGCACGCTTAAGATAAATGATGAGATGCGCTTGGGCGTCGTTGTATGTAACATAGCTGTTGTTAATGGTTACTTTTTCCACCTTGTTGGTGGTATATCTCACATCGGTGATATTGTGGAACATGATGGGGCTGCAGTCTACCGACTCAAAATGTGGCATATTGTCCTTCACAATGGTTATATGGTCGATAGTGTGCGTTTTATCCTCATTCAGAAAGTCGAAGATGTAAACATCCTCGGCGTGGTTATAGCTCATGGGTAGCTGTATGCTGTCAACATCGCACACGCGGTTCACCAGCACCGAGTCGTTGCCATCGGCACGGGTGGTCGACACGGTAAGCGTGTCAGACACCTTCTCACCATTGTCGCCAAACTTACAGGTGCTCATCACGCGGCTGTTCAGGGGGCAATCGATAGAAGAGCAGGCTGCCACCATCAGCACCCCACACAGCAACAGTAAAAAATGTTTTATTTTGCGCATCGCAGAGTTTTTTCTATTTGATAGTCGTTGCGGTTCTGTGACGATCGGCTCACCAAGTCGCCAATAAATCCAGCCAAGAACAGCTGCGTACCTATCATCATCATTGTGAGAGCAATGTAGAAGTAGGGCGAATCGGTAACCAAACGCTGGGGTATGCCATGCGCTAAGCACCACAACTTGTCGGCACCAATAATGAAGGCCGACACAAAGCCAATGAGGAACACGAAGGTGCCCAAGAAACCGAACACATGCATAGGTTTCTTACCAAAGTTGCTCAAAAACCAGAGGGTAATGAGGTCGAGATATCCATTGAAGAATCGGTTCAAGCCAAACTTTGATGTGCCATACTTACGAGCCTGGTGGTGCACCACCTTCTCGCCAATCTTGTCGAAGCCAGCGTTCTTAGCCAGATAAGGGATATATCTGTGCATCTCGCCATACACCTCGATGTTTTTCACCACATCGCGGCGGTAGGCTTTCAGGCCACAGTTAAAGTCGTGCAGATTGTGTATGCCGCTTATCTTACGCGCTGTAGCGTTGAACAGCTTCGTGGGAAGAGTTTTCGACAGCGGGTCGTAACGTTTCTGCTTGTAACCCGATACCAGATCGTAGCCTTCTTCTACAATCATACGGTAGAGAGCTGGTATCTCGTCGGGCGAGTCTTGCAAGTCAGCATCCATCGTAATCACCACATCGCCTTGTGCCTCTTTAAAGCCACAATACAGGGCTGGGCTCTTTCCATAGTTGCGGCGAAACTTGATGCCTTTCACGTTTTCCGACTTGCTACTTAGGTCTTCAATCACCTGCCACGAGTGGTCGGTAGAGCCATCGTTAACAAATATCACTTCAAAACTAAACGCGTTGGCTTTCATCACACGTTCTATCCACTTGTAAAGTTCGGGAAGCGACTCTTCCTCATTATATAAGGGCACTACAATCGAAATATCCATTTTTATATCCTTTTTATTTTATTATGTTATAGGGTTTATAGGGTTGCGTTATTGTTTCATTGTTTTTCTACACAGGGCGGCCACAGGAAGCGACAGCACAAAACCCACAAAGATGTTTTGCATCATAAAGGTGAAGGCCCACTGCACGGGGCTGATATTCTGCACCATCTCGGCAGCCTCTTTCAGTTCGGCCACCGACACACCTGCCTGACGGTAGGCGGGCGTTATGGTTTGTATAGTATCGTTCAGCATCATAGCAAAGGTGCCATGGTCGAAGAATTTGAAGAACACAAACTGGGTCACGGCAAAAATAAGCGAGGCGTAAAAGAAGGTGTAAACGCAATACAGATAAGCGCGGCGGAAGGAAATGATGCCATCGAGGGCATAATTGCGAAAGGCACATAGACGCCAACCCAGCACAAAGGGAATCGTTAAGGCCAACAGGCTACCTATGCCGTTTTGCGGAACATATACTGTAAACAAGAAACTGGCTATCCACACCAATGCCATCAACGCTCCATCTTGGCGAGCAAAGGCTCTAAGCTGCACTACTTCTTCTATTCGTATCATCAATATAAAAATATGTGTATTATAAAACGTATGCAAAGTTACAGCAAAGGCATGGTAAAACAAAATAAAATGAAATATATTTTTGGCAGGCAAAGGGTTAAGGATGTGTAAAAATGATTTACCGTTGCCACGCCCCTACTATCTTGAGCGTAACAACGGTAACTGATAAATTATATTTATGATTGGGCGTTTTAACCCACTTACGGCTTACTTGAACTCTTCTGTCTTAATTTTGATTAAGCACTCGTCACCGCTTTGGTCGCCTTTATAGCAATAGGCAATGCCCTTACCAGCCTTCTTACATTGCTGTATCAGCTGCTTAGATGTAGGATCACTATCCAGCGACTCTTTTATCGATTTCTTTATTTCATCTTTACTTTCATTCAGCGCATCAATCGAATACATATCTTCGTCTACCGACACATCATACACCAGGTAAAGGCCCTTCAGGTTGATGTCAACAATCGACATACCCTTCTCTATCTCCATAGGCAGCTGGGGCTTAAACATCTTTACCTGTGTTTCAAGATAATCCATGGGGGCATCGTCGGTATCAGGAGCCTTCTCAGCCTTCATCAGCTCGTCATAAGTCAGCGTTAAAGTGGCTGTCTCGCCACTGGTCTTACCTTTATATATAATGCGCATGCCCGACTTTGCTTCTTTCAGCAAGTCAATCATTTCTTTCATATCACCATCAGCGGTTTTCACCATGGCTACAGCCGACGCCTTCATCTGGTCGGGCATCGTTTTCAGCACATCAGCCTTTATTAATTCTTCGTTCAAGCTAAACTTCATCACCATCACATTATCACTTTCGTCATAAGTAAAAGAGGTGAGTTCGCCCATCTCGCCAGCTGATATAGGACACTCTTTATTAGCTTGTTCAATGGCTTTCTTCAACTTTGCTGTCTTGTCACCACAAGCGCTGAAACACGCTACCAAAACAACCAGAAACAGCACACGGCCCAAGTTTTTTATTTTCATTTGCATTGTTTTCTACCCTAATACGTGTCGGGCGCAACTGTTAGTTAATAAATTTTGATTTTCAGCACAACAATAGGGTCGGCTTAGATATCTGCAAAAGTAACAAAAAATAACGAACCGCCCCACCCTTCGCATTGTTTTTTTTAACGAAAGGCAGGAAACATGAATATAAAACCGAAAGAATATTAATAATACACCCAACTATTACACCAATAGAGCAAATCAGCAGTACCCTCCCAAACAGTTCTGTCATCTACATAGCGTGTTCCATCTTTATCTGTAGAAACTAAGCTACAGTCATTTGTGCTCCATATAATACTGTCGTATTGTATAACAGAACTATTATCAAGTGTAATTAGTAAACTTTTATCAGTCCACTTCATATTTTTAATTCGGAAAATTTCATTGTTTTCATCTTGCTATCTATTTTTATTCAATTTAGTATTTCTTATTAAACCACCTACTGCACCAACGATATGAATCATCCGAGTTGCACCAACCGATTTTAGTATCTATATAGTGTGTACCATCTTTACTTGTAGACATCAATTCACAATCAGACGTACTCCAAAAGATACTGTCGTATCGTATAACAGAGTCGTTATCAAGGGTAAAGAACACGCATTTATCATCCAGTTTTACGTTTTTAACTCGATAATAATATCTCTCCTTTTCCTTTGTTAATGTATAGGCAGCATCTTGTGTTATTTCAATCAAATCTTTACAATTCAACGTAGTATCATTATTGGCGCTAATTATCCACAACCTACTCCAAGTGCCATTTAACATCAAATTCACATCTGCTTGGGTCATCTTTGAAAAATCCCACCTCATTTTTCCCTTTGCCTCAAAATACTGATAAGCGAGCTCAGTGTCACTAACAGCGTCATCATTGTTATCATCTGAGCAAGAGGTCAAACAAAACATGAAGGAGAAAAACACCAAAATAAACGATAATAAATATTTCATTGTCTTTATTTTATTAATTTATAATCTTGTTGATAGGGAGTAACACTAAATTACGAAGATACTTCATGGATTAAAACGATGTTTATGGCTAAAAACGCAACCTCCTTTCATATTAAATACAATATTGATTATTATATATTATTACTTTACGAAAAAATCAAGGCTTATGTCAGAGAATCAAGATATACGATGGGTACAGCGATTGAGCAACTATGTCAAGGCGGTTACTCGATTGCAGTGAAAAAGTTACCATTTTCCCGACGCTGGGAAAATGGTAAGAGATTAGAGATTTTTTTCGAATTGTTTCAATACATCGCATCGGGTGGTGTATTGATCCACAATTTCCGGATGCTGATGACAGAACTTGCTCCATTCCATCATTGCCTGATATTGAGCAGATTGTGGCTGTAGAAGCTTCTGCTCTTTCCAGTTGGCATCATAGGTAATCTTAAACCATGGGTCAATACCAATGGATGAGAGGGCATAGAGCGAATGATAGCGAAGCGTGAGATTGCTGCTTTGCTTGCTTATCTTGAGATAGTCTTGAGCGATAGCTGCGAAATCGGCTTCGCCTGTGCGGGCACTATCGGCTACACTCTTGCCATAATGGGTAAGATACCAGCAGTCACCATAGCAGGATGCCTGATAGTAACGAGTGGCAAGTTCGTAGGCAAGTTTCTCTCTGTATTCACCTTCACGAGCCACATTGTATTGGCTGATGAGTTGGTTCATTTCCTGGCAGAATTTCCACTTCGGGTTCTCCTTTAGGTGGGCATAACTGCCCTGTATGCTCCACATGTCGGAATCATTCACCTTCTGGTGGTTGAACCAGTAAGGTACGGAGTAGCTTCGCTTTTCGGCGTAGAAACTGATGGCCTGGTTGTTGATGAACTTCAGGGATACATCTTTATGCCAGCAGGCTGCTTCGCCAAAGTTACCCTCGGCAAGATACTTGGTGCCTATCATATCCTTGAAGAAATCGGCATTGCGATAAAGCGACTGGCATACGTATTGCTCGAAGGCATCTTGATGAGAAGATGTGATGAAGCGATAGTAATCGGCAAGCTGCTGCGCAGAGAGCGAGTCGAGACGAAAGGCGTATTCTGATGAATAAAGATAACGGCTGATGTATTCTTCATCCTGTTGATCCTTGTAGAAGGTTCGCATGTAGGAATCCATCATGCCATACATCGCAGTGGCCATGCTTTCGTAATTCCTGCCAGCTTCCTGCCGGTCTTCCTTTTTTGCCTTGTCTGCCATTGTCTTAAACCGATTGTACAGGGCACGGTAAGCCACACGTTCCTTCACCTCTACATAGTGAATGTCGGGATTGGTAAAATCATCATTTTTCGGGTTTTCTCCCTTTGTTCTTGTGCTTTCTCCTTTTGCCATCTCGTTGAGCCATTTGAATTCGCCGACAAGATATTGTGGGTAATCGCTATCCACCTGTACATTTCGGGTAGAAACCAAAAGTCGGATGGCTCTTGCATTATCTTTCATTCTCTGTGTGCCATCTAACGTAATAGCTTCGGTGCTTTCCTTCCATGCTTCTTGCTGGTAGCCATAAAGGTAATGGAGCATGGCGGTGGCAGAACGCCACAGGCAAGGATTCTGCGTCTTGTTTTCGGTGATGACCTTATTGGCGAAAGTGATGAAGCTGAGGGCCTCTTTCTGATAGATAACCTTGGCGCCAATTTCCTCAATCCATTCCTTGTCTATTGGGTTTTGGTTGCGGCTGTCTATCGTCTGCTGACAGTTGTTTACGAAATCCTGCACCAGATAGGTGAGCATTGCCGAGTTCGGATTTTTGAAATAAATGCTCTGGATGCCTGCAAGATTGCGATAGTTTCGGGCGAGCACTCTGATGCTTGCCATATCTCCCTGCTCGGCATAGATTTCGAGTGCCTGGTGATGTTTCCCTGTTTTCCACAAGGCTCGGGCATAAATGTTGCGCATCGCCTCCCGCCATGGTGATTTCGGAAGTCGGGAGGCGATGGCATTCCAATAGGTGATGTTCTGCTGGTGAAATCCCTTCATCATATTAGTACGCATGCGGAGCAAGGCGTATTGGCTCTTGAGTTGGGTGCCTTTATAAATTTTGGAGGCATTGTTGAGCTGGGTCAGCGATTGCTTAATCTGTAGCCGTTCTTGCTTCGAGGCGTAGTTCCAGGCATTGGGATTCAACTTCTCGCAGGCATCCAGGTAGGCATTCAGGCTTCCCAAGTAAGAAAGCATTCCTGCATCTTTCTTGTGTTTGGCTACTTTCAGAATATCCTCCTTGTTCCATCTGTAGAAGGATAAGTTGACGGAGGATGTATTGCCGGCATACTTCTGCCAGTAGCTGGCGATGTCGTAAAGATACGCCGGCGAAGTCTGGTCGCGATTGAATACGCTGAACATATAATAGTTGTGATCAGAGTATTCGGCAACGCAGGCGTTGGCGTGGGTGTTAAATGCTGCTGCCATCACTCCTATGACTAAAAATCTTTTCATAATCTTCTGATTTAAATCGTTTGATATTATCTGTATTGAGGTCGAAGAGAATAACCTCGTTGTTGATGTCTTCATTCTGGTGATTGATACTTCTGATGGCTTCCATAATGTCGGTCATCTCGGGCTTTCTTACCACGATGCTATCGCCTGGCAAAACAGGGAAGTCATCATCTGCATGCATGATACCCACAAACTTTCCTTCTCTGAAGAGGATGCGCCAGCTGAAGAGCGGATAGGCGGCAGAGAGCGGCAACGGATAACTGCCCAGATGCTGGATGTAAGGAACTACATCCTTCATGTCGAGTATCGGCTTTTGGCAACTTAGCTGTTTTACATCGCCTGTATTATACATCATCAGGATGCCTCTATCCACAGGGGGTGGAGTCATCGAGAGCTGGTGTAACCGTATGGTGGCAGACAGCTTTATCTTCTTGGCTTTGGCTTTCACTCTTAGTTTTTCAAGGAAATCGAAGTAAACTTTTTGGGTTGATGCCGTCCAGTCGCAGTCTATCTGAATCTCCTTTACTCGCTTTACATCGTTGGCTTCATTCATCTGAAGGATGCGAAGAAGGATTTTGTCGGCTAGGTATTTACCCATTTTCTCGTTTGTTTTCAAACAATCGTTGACGATATAAACAACGGGTATTATTTCGATGCCTTCCGGTATCAGAGATTCATGTGTTTTCCCGTTTCTATTTTCTTCAAAAGTGTTGAAATGCAGGGTAGCATTGGGCATAATTTCTCCATCTGCATCCTTTACCACATCGAAGTATCTCACGTAAATACGATTAATGTGGTGCTTTTGGATGAAGTTCATCTTGTTGCTGTCCAATTGCCATGTAGTGCTCCAATAGTAGACAGAGCGTAAGTTTTTCTCAGCTTTGCCTTGTGAGCAGGATGTGAAGCCGATGGTAGCGGATAAGGCAAGCTGCAAAAATGCCAATGTTATATGATTCCATATTCTTCTCATCATTTCTTGAACCTTATTTCCGCAACACTATAATTTAATATTTTTTATAAGCACCTGAGCAATAATAAGTTGCTCAGGATTTAGTCATATCAGAAATTTCACTTATCTTAGTGTTGCGAAATAAATAACAAATAAAACTCTGAATGACATGGTAAAAATACAAATAAACTCTGAGAAACTCACTCCTTTTGGAGGAATTTTTTCTATTATGGAGCAATTTGATGCTCTTTTAGCTCAAACCATAGTTTCCACCTTGGGATTGAGATGCACATTGTTTGGTTATCAATAATCTCTTCATCCACTCTTCGTACTTGCAGCGCAGACACCATATTGCGTGCTATCGGAGAACTGTGAGGCAAAATGGATTAAGACGTCACGTAGGTACGTATTGTATATTTATTCACTTTTCTGCATAAATATACAGCATTGAGATTAGTTTGTAAAAGGCATCAAATTACAGTCTGAAAGCATTGATTTCACGTTGTAAAACCCTTGGTTTTACAGCCTGAAACCATGGGTTTCACGACCTAAAACCCTTGGTTTCTCAAATGAGGAGTATCAACTTTGAAAAGTGAAAGCAAACTACAGGGTATTACTTTCAATTTATCACATTTTTTACATTTATTATACTAACGAATGTAAATTCTACAAATTGAATATTTATGCAATTTTACCCAACCAACATCGTCTTTTGCATAAATATGCAATTACGAAAGACAAGAGAGGCCCAACAACATTGAACAACAAATGAACAACAAGGACAACTTTCTTTATTTAATTGAACTTTCACATTTAAAATAT
>UMGV01052687.1_pt1 | contig 22223 bp, 17 predicted proteins | sample 1965361 | NCBI WGS metagenome assembly UMGV01 (sample SAMEA4836081, study PRJEB28245) | human gut metagenome | biome: gut microbiome; material: fecal sample | place: Denmark | collected 2008
TTATCTTCTTATTTCCAGTTTCTGCTTGCAATTCGGGAAAATTTATTTCTAAATAGAGCTTTTAGCCCTTCTGCGCTGCATAATTTGATTTCAATTAATTTTAGTATTATTTCTCTAACGCTCTTTATAGTTCAAATATAGCAAAAATAGAAGTATTTACTCCTCCAGTAAATACTTCTCTATAACCTCAGCACATCCATCATGATCATTATCCGATACAATTACATCACTGATTTCTTTAATACTCTCTTTCGCATTACCCATTGCAACAGATAATCCTGCAACCTCCAATGCTTCTTTGTCATTATCTGCATCACCTACTACTATAGTCTCTTCAATAGAGATACCTAAATGATGACATAACTGTTTTAATCCAGTTCCCTTATCTACACCTTTCGCATTCATTTCTAAACCTGTTGCTTCTGAATCTTTCATCTCTAATTCAAGTCCTGCTTCTTTAACAGCTTGTCTTGTATGATCTCTTGCAGCTTTTGAGTGATGATAGATGTTAAGCTTATGTACTGAATAAGGATTACCTATATAATAGTCATTGATGTTATCTACTTTAGTAGTGACTTCTTCATACATTGGCTGGTAGACACCCATATAATAATCATTCATATGTGGTACTTTGTCTTTTTCTACGACAGATGTAATACCCATTAAATGAACCATTTCATCTGTTTCCTTACCAATTTGAATCAATGTTTTGACTTCTTCTTCACTTAATGGTGATTCATAGATACTTCTTTCTTCTTCATAATCATAGACAAGTGCACCGCTGACACAATTCACATAGCGTAGTCTTGGCAGCACTTCTCTATACGCCTTAAGTTCTGCAGGACATCGTCCTGTATTAAGTATTACAATCTTACCTGCCTCTATTGCCTTATTAATAGCTTCTACTGTTTTAATAGAAATCTTCTTTTCACTATTAAGAAGAGTACCATCCATATCAAATGCGACTAACTTATACATACTTTAATTCCCCCTTTTATATGTATCATATTCTATCACAATATAGCCTACAAACATGAGCAGTTTCATAATATCAAAAAGAGGAACTATCTAGTTTCCCCTGTTGTCCTAACCATTCCCATGCATTAAGATTCCCATCATAACATGCAATAAAAAAGAGGGACTATATACACAGTCCCTCCTGCAGCATTTTTCAATAAAATTTTATCTTACTTGTTCTCTTCTCTTTAAGTAGATATAAGCACCAGCTGATGCAAGCATCATGAATGATAAACCAATTAATGCAGTTTCATCACCAGTCTTAACTGTACTATCAGTCTTAGTATCAGTACCTGGTTTAGTAGTTGGTTTAGTAGTTGGCTTAGTAGTAGGTTTAGTAGTTGGTGTAACAACAACTGAAGTTGCTTTAGCCTGCTGTCCTAACCACTTCCATGCATTTAAGTCACCATCATAACATTCATTGTTGTCCCAATAGATCCAAGACCAATGTCCGTTATATTCATATGCAGAACCATCTTCGTTCTTATATTCACCACTTGTATCTCTTACATCATCAAAAGCTGATACATGCACATTCTTAGCACCTGCAGCAAGTAATCTCTTTAATGTAGGTTCAGTACATAATGTGTAATCAACAGTTGTATCTGTCTTAGCATATGTAAACCAGATAGGCATATCCTTGATTGCATTAATTTCTGCATCAGTAATATACTGATCCTGATATGCTTCACAAATAGGGAATGCAGCAGCAAAGTAATCTGGATGCTTTAAGATCATTTCCATAGTCATGTAACCACCATTAGAGCAGCCACCGATATAGATCTTACTTGTATCAACATCAGGATTATTCTTTACATAAGTATCAATTAAATCAAATAAACCTTTAGCGTAGATAGAACCCTTATCACCGTTCTGGTATTCACCATTACCGCCATCCATCCACATAGTTGGACACTGAGGAGCAATAACATACGCATCATTCATATCTTTCTGGAACTGATCTCCAGCCATAGCTGTTACTTCATTTGCAAGTAAGTCAATAGAAGTATCTGTTCCACCTTCACCAGCACCATGTAACCAGATGACTAAAGCGTTCTTCTTGCCATCTTTCTTAGGTGTATATTCAGCATAAGAATAGTTAATACCATCTACAGCTTTATAAGATTTCTGAGTCCATTTATCTAACTGTGGACATAACTTACCTTCTTTTTCTACATCAATGTCTGCAACAACATCTAAGTTATTGATTTCTTCTTCCCCAGCAGTTAATGTAGCACCACTAGCAAGTGATACATGTAACTTATAAGGGTTACACCAGCTATTAAATCCAGTTGATGGACGATAAATAAATGGTGAACCATCACTAGGAGATACATACATTTCAATAGTAATATATTCAGATGCAGTATTTACTTTATTACCTTTATCATCTGAAGTATAAGCAGCAGTGACTTTTCTATCACTTGAAACAAGACCTTCTTCACCAGTTGTCCAGTTAAGAATACCATTCTTTTCTTCTACAACCTTTAAATTAGAGGCATCTACAGAAGTAGAATCAACAGCCTTATCAAGTTTTACAATAGTCTTTCTAACTGCAGGACCCCAGTCTTCACCAGTTACAAATGCTTTCTGAGTTCCTTTTGCAGTAACTGTTTCAGCCTTAGTCTGTTTAGCCATCCATTTCCATAAGTTGACACCATTTTCATCATAACATTCATTATTATCGAAATATGTCCAAGACCAATGTCCATCATACTGATGTGGTTGACCATTTTCATCATTGAAACGTCCTGTTGTATCATGAACATCTTCAAATGCTGAAACATGAACTTCTTTATTACCGGCAGCTCTTAATCTTTGAGCTAATGCAGCAGTTGTATTTTCATAATTTACTGTTGTATCATTCTTTGCATGAATGAACCAGATTGGAAGATTCTTTAGAGTGTTGATTGTTTCATCAGACACATCTTGACTATTCTTAGCTGCACAGATTGGATAAGCAGCCGCAAATGCTGTTGGATAATCAATAATCATATCCATAGTGAACTTACCACCAGCACTACATCCACCAATGATTACTCTATCAGGATCAATATCAGGATTAGCCTTTAATGTTTCCTGGATTAAGTTATATACAGTAGAAGTCTTAGTAGCAAATGATCTCTGTGGAACTAGTACATAGGCACCATTCATAGTCTTCTGGAAATCAGTACCACCTAATGCAGTTACCTTATTACATAATAAGTCAACCTGTACATCAGTACCTGTTTCTCCAATACCATGGTTCCATACAACTAAAGCATTCTTATGATTATCTTTCTTTGGAGTATAAAGTGAATAAGACACTGTATCTCCATTATCAGTATACTTTAGAGAACTGTATTTATTATCTTTGAAAGAGAATCCATCTAACTGTGGACAGATCTTTCCATCACCTACAATATCAATTGTAGGATCTACTGTTACTTTAGTAATTGTATCAGTTGCAGTCTTAATATCTTCCCCCTCTACAATTGATACATTTAACTTATAAGGGTTAGCCCAGTTATTACGCCAAGCACTACCATCCCATATAAATGGATTTCCTTCACTTGGTGAAATAGCCATTTCAACAGTCACAATATTAGAGTCTGTAGTTACTTTATCTCCATTCGCATTAGAAGTATAAGCATCTACAATAGTACGTGTTGTAGTTGTTTCACCTGCAGTCTGTTCTACTTTAAAGTCTCCCTTAGAAACAGAATCTGCTTTGATTGTCTTGTCTAAAGTCATAATTGACTTCGTTACACCACTTCCCCAGTCATCGCCAACTAGGTAAGCTTTTTGTGTACCTGTTGCTTCATTCGTTCCTGCTGCAAGAACGGGCAAGTTTGTCATGGACATGACCATCATGGCACTTACCAAGCAACTCATTGCTTTCTTACCATTATTCATTGTTTTCATTCCTCCTATAGGAACAATTATAATAAATGTAAACGCTTTACTTAGGTAAAAAACTAATATAATTAGGTCACTTTTCACATATTTACACATAATAAAAATACAGGAATAACCCTGTATTTACTTACAGTCATGTCTAAATTGGTTAGGGGTACAATGATACAAATCTTTGAATACTTTATTCATCGATTTTACATTGGGAAATCCACACATAATCGCAATATCAATAAGTGGTAGATCAGAATCAAGCAAAGCTTGTCTTACTTCTTTCGCACGTGTCTGAGATATATAGGCTTTTATTGTCATACCAAGATTTTCTTTAAAGAGTTTAGAAAGATGGCCTTCTGATAGATGAAATACATCAGAAAGTACTTCTATTGTTAGATCTTCCTGATAGTTATCATCAATATAGTTAATAATAGAAGTAATGCGATGTTTATTCTTTTCACTCTTTAATTCTACTTTATCTTTCTTCTCTATAGAAAGGTGTTCTACTAGTAAATAGATCAAATGATATAAAGCAGAATAGATAAGTAAATCTTTATGGTTGCTATCCGTTTCATAGTATTCATTTATAAGAAATAGTTGTTTTTTAATCAACGTGCCTACTTCTTCATCTGGCTGTTTAAAGTATATATGATCTATTTCAGGATAAACTTCTTTTAGGAAGTGATAATTGATTTGTAATGCTAAACCTATATAGGGTTTAGGTCTTCCTGATTCAAAGGCATGAATGCTTCTAGAGTTTATTATGAAAGGCCTATTGTTTTCTTGGTAGAGTTTATAGTATCTTCCATCTACCCAGCCATATTCTCCATTACATATAGGTAATACGATTTCAAGGCTATTATGCCAATGTTTGTGAATAGGTTCGCATATGTCTCCTTCAAATCGTATGAGTTTTATAGGCAAGTTTAAATCATCGTTTATTTTTTCATATTGAATCATTGGTTCACCCTCCCTATGTAAGCATTATCAATAATAACATAAACGAGAGAATTAATGTAAGAATGTGCAGTTTTAGAAAATAGAAAAAAAGAACATCCTGCTAAAGGGTGTTCCTTTTACTGTGTTATTTCTTCTATGAGTAGTTTCATTCTGTGATCAAAGTCTTCTTTGATTTCACATTCCCATACTGTAATGACATTGTAGTCCATTTGTTGTAATAGGTTATAATTGTTTCTCAATGAAGTTGAAAATTTACCTCTTAGGTAAATTGATACCATTGACGTTTATAATAAATAAGATTATAATATATTTACCTTAGAGGTAAACTTGCGAAAGAGGTGATGGATTGAAAATAACATATAAGACTCGCAAGATTGAAAAGGTGTGTACAATCGCAAGCGAAGCAGAAAAGAAATATGGTTCAGAAATGGCTGAAAAAATTCATCAGCGCATAGATGAAATAGATGCATCTGATACTGTTGAAGAGATGGTTCAATACCATATTGGAAGATGTCATCCATTAAAAGGAAATCGCAAAGGTCAATACGCAATGGATTTAGTCCATCCCTATCGACTGGTTTTTGAGAAAACAGGAGATAAAATTCAAATTGCAAACGTAATGGAAATTGTAGATTATCATTAAATTTCCATTTAATTAAAGGAGGTATTACGATGGTGAAAAGTCGCAGTTTTATTGCAACACCACCGGGAGCAACTATTAAAGAGCAGTTGCTTGATAGAGGACTTAGCCAGAAAGAATTTGCAGTACGCATGGGTATGTCCGAAAAACACATTAGCAAATTAATCAATGGCGAAGTTCAGTTGACTCCGGATGTTGCTGTTCGTTTAGAAATGGTATTAGGTATTCCTGCTAAGTTTTGGAATAAACTAGAAGCCACTTATCGTGAAAAAATTGTAAAAGCAAACGCTGAGAATGACATGGATGCTGATAAGGAACTTGCAAAAAAACTACCTTATCGTGAAATGTCTAAAAATGGTTGGGTTCCTGAGACCAGAGATATAACCGAAAAGGTTGTTTATCTCAGAAAATATTTTGAAGTTGTAAAACTTGAGATTATTAAAAATATGCAATTATCAAAAATAGCATGTCGTAGATTGGCCGAAACAGAAAAAAGTGATCTTGCTCTATTGGCATGGGCACAGAAAGCCAAGCTAGAAGCTCGTAGTATTGATACTTCATTAGTTGATTTAAAAACACTTAAGAAAAGTTTACCCGAAATAAGAAACATGACCACAATGAATCCTTCTGATTTCTGCCCTAAATTGATTGAACTGTTATCCAATTGTGGTATTGCACTTGTATTTCTTCCTCACATTGGAGGTTCTTTCCTACATGGTGCAACTTTCTACGACAGTAACAAAATAGTTGTTGGTTTAACAGTTCGCGGCAAAGATGCAGATAAATTCTGGTTTAGTCTATTCCATGAGCTTGGTCATATTTTACTTGGTCACATCAACCAGCCAAATGGAACAACCGAAGAAGATGAAAAAGCCGCTGACAATTTTGCAAAAGAAACGCTAATTCCTACAGAAGAATTCAACGCATTTACTACTCAGAATGATTTTTCAAAAACAGCCATTTGTGCTTTTGCTCAAGAAAAACACATTCTTTGTGGAGTTGTTGTGGGACGTCTACAAAAGGAAGGCTTCATAAACTATAATTGCTGTAATGATTTAAAGACCAAATATACATTATCAGCGTAAGTATCAAAGGAGAATCATTTTTGGAGAATACAAATGAAGATAAAGAGTTGCTATTGAATGAAAAAGGAACATCCTGATTAAGGACGTTCCTTTTACTGTGTTATTTCTTCTATGAGTAGTTTCATTCTGTGTTCAAAGTCTTCTTTGATTTCACATTCCCATACTGTAATGACATTGTAGTCCATTTGTTGTAATAGGTTATAGTTCTTAATGTCATTATCTACATTCCTATCGATTTTCTTTGTCCAGTAATCTTTATTAGACTTAGGAATTACAGCCAATTTACAGTTATAGTGATGATGCCAGAAACAGCCATTAATAAATATTACTGCCTTATATTTAGGTATAACTATGTCTGGTGTACCTGGTAAATCTTTAACATTCTTGCGATATCGAAAACCATGAGCCCAAAGATATTTTCTTACTTTTACTTCGATAGAAGTATCTTTACCTTTAATAGCACTCATGTTTTTATGACGTTGTTCTTTTGTAAGATTGTCCGGCATAGTATCATCTCTTTCAAAATTAATTATCTATTTCATTTTGTTCTCTATAACTCTTAATATTTTCTTCTATAACTTTACAAAACTGATTAATGATTTCATAATCAGGATTCTTATAGTTGTTCAACAAATAATTAAAATCAATTCCAAAAGCATAAATATTGTCATAATCTTGAAAATCTTCATCATCACGCCAGTCCACATAGGCATAACCAAAATAAACAAGATTAGAATCATTGTATTTCATTGCATTAGGATCATTAATAAAACTTTTTAAAAGCTTATTGTAAGGGAGAATAAATGCATTTCTAATATTCTTATCCCTAAGATTATTCGATACAAAATCTCCATACGTAATCTGCTTCTGTAAAGACTGTGTCTCTGGAAGTTTACTACGATCATGCGTTGCACCATACTGATACATTTTAGCATCTAATATATATGTTTTATCATTTCTTTTTAAGATTGTATCTGGTCTAAGTCTTGAAGCAAGAAATCTATTCTGTCCATTAAGCTGCCAATAGCCATTAGGATCATACTTTTTCTTTTCATCTTCAGTAATACCATCAAATAACATATCTACCATTGTTTCAAATACATAATAATAGTTTGTTATTCCATAGGAATAATGAGAAGAAAGCATGTTGTCACCTTCAGTGGTTGTGAGAATATTCAGCATATGGGTAAAACGTAATCTTTTGATATCATCAAATGTTTCATTAAGTTCTTTTCTAACTCTCATAATCATTTCTTTGATAGAAACGAGCTGATCAATCTGTATATGAAAATTATAATTAAATAACCATCCAATTTTATCAATGCTTTGTCTTAAGCATAGCTTATAGATATGTGTAATCATATCATTAGCTGGTGTCATTTTAGATGTAATCAACTGATCATAAATAATATTACCATCAGAATAGATAGGAACCTGCTGTAAGGTTCTTTTCCATTCTATTTTACCACTATTAGAACGAGATATTTTCTTTTCACGGTTATAATAAAGACCATTTTCTAGATAATCGTTTATTAGCCATAAATAAGAATCTATAGGCCATGCATTATCTGTATTATTTGAGCCTTTATTGATATTCTCTGTATTTTTTGTTTTAGCAATTTCTATTGATTTCAAGAATAGTCTGATGTCTTTCTTCCAGTCTTCATCTTCTCGAAAGACCCTAGGAACAAATACTTTGACTATCCCTTCATCAATTTTAATACCCACAAAGCTATTAGACTTATCTACTGGTACAATCTTTACATCCTTATTCATTAGGCTCTTCCAAAGATTCTTCTTCTACATCATCATCTTGTGGTTCTTCTATTACAGAAACATCTACTAATGCTTTTTCAACAGAATCTTTAAAAATACCTTCGAATAAATCATTACCTGTTTGATCATAAACTCTCATCTTTTCATAGAGCATATCATAAGAAATGATGTTCTTATCAAAGAGAATAGAATGGTCAAACTTAGTTACATCGTTATATAAATAATCTAAAACATTACTTACAAATGCGATTAAATCATCGTTAGTTCCTGTATTTTCTACTTTAGATAGCATGTTCTCATGAATAAAATATGGACCCATCTGCTTATCTTCAGAAATAGCCACATCACCACTCTGACTTTCTTGTAACATTTTATTATTTATAGTAGTAGCAAACTGCTCCCATGTAATACTAGAACATAGAATATACATCTTCTTGATGTCACCTACTTTAGACCATTCAGTAACAACTTTTTCTCTATCCCATCTTCTCTTAAATGCAGTATCTAGAGGGAATACATTCTGGTCACTTGTATTCATAGTAGCAAGAATAGTAAGGTTATGAGGAATTATGATTCTACCCTTAGTAAAATTAATTTTGTTAACTCCTCCACTCTTTTCAATATCCTTATTTCTCTTATCAAAATAACCTTCAATAAACGCATTAGAGATAGGATATTCACTATCACCCGCGAACCTTCCATCTGGATTATCTTTTTTTAATCTATCAAGTAACTGGAATGTATCACCAAATATAGCAGCAGCATTACCACGGTTGATTTCTTCAATAACTAAATAAACCATTTCATCTGTTGATAAAGCTCTTTCTAATGCTTTAGTGAATGGACCTGGAATAGGTTCATATGTTACTTTTTCATCTTCTACGTGTGGATAGATCTGTCCAATGAAGTCACTGTTTGAGTAGTCTAAATAGAAAGTAGTTCTAAAGACATTATCTTTTTTGTTTACATCTTTTAAGACTTTATTTTCAACATGGTAACTTTTACCACAGCCTGGGATACCGTAAAAGATTTTGTTGTAGCCTACTTTGTCTTTGGTTTTATTCACATTATTAACATGATTTAGTAAATTATTTTCAACATTATCTAAATCTTCATTTGGATTCGTGCCATAGAATTTGCAAAAACTTTTATAAGAATATCTATCAAAGAACTCACTTCTATCTTTACTATTTCCAACAGGAAATTCTTTTTCTATAAAAGAAATCAAATTATTGAGATGATCTATTTCGTCTTTCTCAATAAATAGAATATTATCTCCATCTATTTTTTTATATTTAAGAGGTTTGCAATAATTTCTTAGAACATTAAGCAAGATATCTTGACTACCGCCACCCATTTTTTCACCAAAAAAGTCATCATAACTCATTTCCAAGTTAGGAGATTCAAGAATTCGATGCCCAGCTTCGCAAAATATCAATATAGGCTCTTCGTGAGAATTGACATATGGATTTGGTGCAAAATATGTATATGCCCAAAATCCAAGATACTTTAGTAAGTTATCATCTTCGAAAGTATATAAATAATTTTGAATTCTAAAATTATTTGGATCACTTCGATCTTCTAATCCAAACTGACAAGCTTGTTGATATGCGGTCTTTTTATACCCCTTACTTCTTGTTTCAATAATATTCCCAGCTTCATCCCATGTTAATGAATCAAATGAATCTGGATATAATTCTAACAGTGATTTTAAATTTGTTAATGTAAAATTTCTAAATCTAGCAAATGGTGAAAAAGTCATATATTATTCCTCCTCTATATTAGGATAAGTTTTTAAAATTTCCTCCATTATATGAATTAATACGTCTACTACAATCGAATTTCCAGCCTGTTGATACATAGCAGTATCAGATACAACTATTTTAAAATCATCGGAAAAGCCCATTAATCTTAAGCATTCCCTAGGAGTAAGCTTTCTTAATCTTCCGTCAGTAGTCACATAGTTATCAACACCTGCTCTGTGCATTTTATGCATAGTCGTTAATAACGGTCTTGCAACTTCCAAATCAGTTTTAGGCTTGCAGTGAAAATTTTTTGTTCCAGATGACATCACATATTTTTCTACTTTTTCAGATAAGAAATATTTTTCTAAGTCAGGAATGTTATTATTCTTTGCTTCATCCTCTGATTGAAAAACAAAGTCCCCATGCCAGTTGAACTGTTGATTTTTCTTCTGACACAATTGAATTTCTCCATCTATCTGAGTGAACTTCTTCTGAAGGTTATTCTCTTTTGTAACAAATTCAACACCTTTTTTAGGTAGAAAATATCCTCCAGGCGCATTATCCATCAGAAAATCTTGCATCTTTTTTGTTAACTCAACGGGTTTAGGAAATTCAAATTTTCCAGTCAATTTCAAATCTTTCCTAAAGCCTACCACAAACAAACGCTCCCTATTTTGCGGAATACCATAATTTCGTGCATTTAGAATATCAAAATCAAAATCATACCCAAGTTCCGAAAAAACTTCTTTCATTTTCTTCCATGTTCTACCTTCATCATTTGATATTACAGCACGCACATTTTCATATATAAAAACCTTTGGCTTAATTTCATCTATTAATCTTGCATATTCGTAGAATAGAGTTCCTCTAGTATCTTCAAGTCCTCTCTGTTTTCCAACTAAAGAGAATGACTGGCACGGACTTCCTCCTACAAAAAGATCAACTTTGCCTTTATACTGATGGCCATCTAAAAAAGCAACATTCCAATGGAAGTTTTCATCATCAAGATGGTAGTTAGCCATATAGGACTGCTTTACTTTATTTCTTTTCTCTAACCCTTCATATAAAGAATCAACAAATTGCTTTCTACATTTCCAATCAGAGCCCATGCTTTCTAATTTTTTATTTACTTGTAAATAATTAATTTTTTCATGTAACTGACTAGTTCTTTGTGATAAGTCCTGAACCTTTCGAACTGTTTTTCTACCATTTTGTTTTTCCATAAATTTATATAAGTTTAATAAATCTAATGAAAATTTTTCCCACTTAATTCCATCTCTACTCTTGTATGACTTGGAAATATTTAATAATTCAATATCATTATCCTTTTTATAGTCAGTAATTAATTTTAATACTGTTTGTAATTGTTTAAGTTTCTGTTGTTCTTCTGTCCCCTCTGTTAATTCAACCAAGAATTTACTATATTCTTTTACTCTTACCGTCTTAACGCCTTCTGTAGCAACTAATGTTTTTAAAATCATTTTTAATGATTCAACATCCATTTTAGGTTGATTGCCAATCTTAACAATCACATTAATATACTCATTATTTGCCTCTTGCAACATATTGTTAAGCTGATTCTTATATAGAAGTTCTACTTCATCATCAAATTGGATATTCTCTATTATAGTTGTTAATTCACGCAATTCACTATTGATAACATCCAAATTCATTCCAATATTCTTAGTTAGTATATCGACATCTCCATTATCACACGCAAAAACAATCTTGTTATCAATATTCATCCTATCAAGTGCATGTTCAATTGCACCTATCCCACTAAATACAGTTGCCAATCTAATCATCAAACTTCACTCCTTGTAATATTCCTTTACCATCTCAAAAATACATCGATAGTAAATTAAATGTATGGCAGCCTTAATAATCACTTTATTCTTATCTAATATAAAAAAAGCAACATAGCTAATATAAAATTATATGCATCCTCTCTTTGACTCTTGGATCATATCGATTTATTTTAGCATTTTTCAACTCAAACCACAACGGAACCACTAAAATTATCATCATTATTGCCAATTTAATATATAGCGATAAATCAAAAAAATCCTAACAATTGGCCAGGATCTTCTTGATTCGAAATATAAAACTATTTTTCGCTCAGCTCTCAAAAATACAACTCATCTATTTCCTGTAATTGTCTAAATATTGATTCTAATACTGTAACTACAATGCTATTACCAGCCATCTTATGTAGACGTTCTTTCTTAAAAGCCATATTATTTTTACGATTTGTAAGCTGGAAATTATTATTGACCACCTTATCAAAATCACTTTCATCAAATCCCATTAATAAGAAACATTCTCTAGGTGTTAAATATCTGAAGTTTGACTTCTTATTAATATCATTTGGAAAATTAATAACACCAGAATTAGGATTTCTATCCTGCTTTGTGGTTAAAGTATTAACATCTATATTTTGAATCTTGCCATCAACTATCAAATGTGTATTTACGTTATATATTTCTCTTCTTGATGGTGTATTATTTGGCGTATTTTCAAACGCTTCTCTGAAATATAATTCATTAGTATAGTCAGTCTTCAGAATTGTATCTAACTTCATTTTTTCATGGTGATAGTAATCACAATTATTTAAATCATGATTTTTTAAATAATCTCTTATAGTTTCTTTTAAAGCTTCATCTTCTCCACAAAAAATACTGATCATATAAACACGCACACGTTTTTGAGGAATACCAAAATTAGATGCATTTAATTGATAAATGTGATTTATATAACCTAAGCTTTCTAATTCATCCTTCCATTCTCCAAAATTCTTAGCATGTCTAGATGATAAAATCGCTTTTACATTTTCCATCACTAAAAACTTAGGAAGTCGTCTCTTATGGTTATTGATTTCGAATAAAATTCTTTCAATCTCCCATAATAAGCTCGATCTATTACCAGAATTCCTATCTATACCTGAAAAATTTCCATGCCAAAATCCACATAATGATAAATCTTGACATGGAAAAGAATAAGTTAACATATCAATATCTTCAGGAATATCTTTCCAGGAGATATCTGTAATACTTCCTAAATTGCGTGTTTCTTTAAATGCTGTATAAAGGAGCCTTTTCCCTTTTGAGGTAATTTCATCAAAATAACGTTTACTCATTTCACTCTTACCATCAGCACTCAATGTTTTATTACTTAAAAACTTCATGATTTCTTCATCTGATACATTTGCATACTTCTCTACATCAATGCATCCTCTATGAATCAAGCAATAAGCTAAAGTAGAATAAATATCCCACTCAGCTGTATGAACTATCTCAAAATCAGAGCCAATTCTTTCTAACGCTTTAGCCTGACTGCCTATTCCGCTAAAAGTTTCAATCACCTTAAACATTCTCTATTCACCCAATAAATCTCTTATTCTTTATACCATTCAGGCTAATAGTATACACTATTTTTTCAACATTGTCGGGTATTTTATTTCCTTTAAAAGAATCTTTAGTGATTAATGGAAAATTATCATCAACATCATATTGTAAGGATGCAAGTACTTTATACTTTCCTTTTTCAAACCCAATCTTTTGTAACTGATTTTCTAACTTATAAGGATCATAACCCTTCTCAACCAAAGAATTCACTACATCATTTATACATAAACCTTCTTGAGACTTTTCAAATCGATAAAAAACTAATTTCAATTCTTTTTTCTTATCTAACTGAAACTGACTTGAAATAGTCACTGTGTTATCAAATCTTTTTATAGTTGATTTTACTTCGTAATCCCCACGATTAGTTTCAATGTCATGAGTTCCTCTAGAGATAGCATTCCATGATACTTTCTCACACTTATCAAATAATTCATTTAATGTCATCATTTCTGCAATAATATCATAAACTTTTTTATTAGAAATCGCATTTCCCAACAACTGCTTCCATTCCTGCCACCATGCAAAAGGATCGGCGAGTATCTGAACTCTGTTTTCAGAACATACAAAATCTACTGATAACGTCGCAAATTTATTTCTTATCATATCATCTGTACAAAACAGCACTAAAAAGTTATCCGCTTTATTACCAACGCTTAAATATTTATTCTTAATAGCGCAACTAGAAAATTCCTCAGATATTTCTATATTGTTAATATTCTTGATTGCTACGCCATACCATTCAGAATTTCTTATTGCATAAGCTCTACATTCATCTGAAAGTCCATCAATAATAGAACCACCCTTGTGCTGTGATGCAAAATAGTTTTTTATTGAAGTTTCTATAGTATTCATACTAATCCTCCTTATCAAAAACAGATTTAACACACTTGGCCATTGCATATGCTAAAAGAAGTGGTACAGCATTACCTATTTGCTTATATGCGTTTCCCATAGTGCATTTAAAAACAAATGAATCAGGAAATGACTGCAAACGAGCTGCTTCACGAACGGAAATTCCACGTGGTTCCCAAGGGTGAATATGACTATAAGTATCCTTTTCCAGGTGTGCTGGTACTGTATGAGATGGTTTATCATTCATCAGTTTCTTCCACTTATTTTCAAACTTAGTACGATCATAAGGTGGAACCATTGACTTTTTTAGTGCATTATATTCAGCAGAATCATAATCATAATCACGGCGTCGTACTTCTTCTCTAAATAATCTGTCAGCAATATCTGATGCATTTAAATAATTATCACCTGGCATCATCTGCGCAAATATAGGAAAATCCCTTTTATTATTTTTATAGACATTAGCACTGACAGTACTCAGCTTATCATCACTATCAAACCAATTACGCATTTCTTTTTGAAATTGATTTTGTGGAGATGTTTTATACTCTCTCACTACATCAAGTTTCGATCTAGAATATCTATCATATGGAGTTTTCATTAGTACAGGAAGATCAGAAAAAGCTTCCTCTACAGATACCCATGGAGCACAGTCTTTAGATGCTGTCCGAGGCATAAGGAAATTATTTGTATTCTTAAATTTATTCATTCTTCTTTGATTAAATGTTACATAATCAATGTTTCCATTTGTTGGAATCGGTAGTTCTATTCCTTCTAATTCTTCTTTAACTGCCACAACAAATACACGTTCTCTAAGTTGAGGCACACCAAAATCAGCTGCATTAAGAATAGTCCAAAATGTTTTATATCCATTTGCTTCTAGTTCATCACAAACTAACTGGGGTATATTAATTCCTCCATAGTTTGTAGATTCTGGCACGTTCTCCATAATGACTGCTTTAGCATCCAACCCATAAACAAATCTTAAGTATTCTAGAAATAAGTATCCTCTAGGATCATTCGTATTAACCCTGTCTTTTCCTAAAGATTTTAGTTTTCCTTTACCAGCTGCTGAGTAAGCCTGACATGGTGGTCCACCGATAACAATACATCCTTCTTTTCCTATTCTATCATCAAATACATGTTCGTCTAGTTTACAAATATCTGCATTCAAATGAACATCCGGCATACTATGATCAATATTATTTCGAACTGTCTCGCATGCTTCTGGCATAATTTCTACTCCACCTACTATATCGAATCCTGCTTTTTGAAATCCTAATGCCAAACCTCCACATCCTGAAAACAAGTCAATCACTACTGGTAATTTCATTATATATTACCACCTTGTCCTAACAGTTCTTTTAATAATTTGTTCTTTACATAACCATCTGCACCACCAGGATATAATCCAGGCTCAATAACAACACAAGTTGCATTATGTAAAATCATCAATGATCTAAACAATGTTCTCTTTTTATCAGTATCACCATTTTTTGATCCATAATTAGAAATAGTCTTCACATCCAAATGTCCATAGTAATACATAATTTTTCTATAAACATCTACATATATCCCATCTCTACCTACGCGTTCTACAAGATTAAGAATTGTATCTGTATTAAAGTTGTTACTTAATAGTAATTCAGCTGTTTTTAAATCATTTCCCTGCCATGATAGATGAACATACCACCATAATACTTTCAACCAAATACGCACTGATTTCTTCCAATAATGATCTTCGTTATCAAAATTCCATCTTTTAGCAACTACATCTGGAACCACTTTCAGAGAAAGATACATCCAAAATCCATCATCTTCTGCAGTTCTTTCACTAAACCAAGTTGCCTTTTTTAAGTAACTGTATAACAACATACCTAATTGTGTATCTAAGCGATATTTATCATAGCTTCGATTTCCATCTCTTCCATATGTTTCCGCGAGCTTATCATATTCATTAACTATCAACTCTCTTAAATCTTTATAAATCCCATCAACTTCTATAGGAAGTTTCCCGTTGCTGTCAATCCATATATTCATAGCTTCACGAGCTTCTGATCTACTTAATCTTTTGATTAACACACCATCACATCCTTTGATCTAAATATTGTCTAATACTCATTGATAAATTCTCAGGCTTGCTTATATCCCATTCTAAAGTACTGATGAAATAATAAACTGCCTCTGAGACACTACCAAGATTTCCTTTGCCATTTACTGTATCAGCCCACGCATCTTCATCTGAATGAAGTTTTAAAATTATAATAGTCAAAGCGCTCGCCATAATTTCTTTCAATAAAGCAATGTTGAAGCTCTTCTTCTTTGTACCATCAATATATTTATAGTTGCTATGTGCCTTATTCAAACGAATAGCAATATATTCAAAAAAATCATCCTGTGTTGGATCTTCCCAGTCACATTTAACTGACCATAAAGGTCCAGTTTTGTCGTCTACTACAAAGATAGGGAAGAAAGATCCTCTTCCATCTAGACAAATAGTATAGTCTTCAAAACTTCCAATAATAGTTCCTACTTCATTTGCAAGGAATTTTTCTTTCTTAGTAGGATTTCCAGATTCTTTAATATATAAAACAGGTGTGAGTGTTACATTACCTCTAATAGAAGCAACTCCAAAATCATATTGCAGCTGAAATGATTCATTCTCAGGGGTAAATTGATTGAAGCTACCAGCTGGAATAATGCCTCTCTGTTTGGAATCTGAAGATTTCCACATAACAGCAAGTCCGATTGTTGAACTACTAGGTGCTATTCCTTTTTCTCCAAATAAATGCCCACGACTTCTTAAATAAAAAGTATTTGCGACACGCAGGTTATATTCATCTGGGTTCCAAGTTCCAGTACCATCCACAACCTTTTTTATATTTTTTGATTCTTCAACATCTTCAGTCTCTAACAACATCAATTCACCCTTTTGGTTTATATAAGAAAACTTATATTCACCTAAAGAAATATCAAAATTATATGTGTTATATTCTGAATAAGTTGGAAATAATGAAATTGTAGATGCCATAACTATTCCCCACTCTTCTCTTTATAATTAAATATAGGTTTAACGTTCTTATCATATATTTTAATGTTTGCATATATCATAAGTTCTACTTTATGTGACTCTTCTGAAGCCATACTGATTTTATAACCTGTACCATTCTTACTGAAAGATAATGTTATACCTATAAACTCTAAACGCTGAGTCTTATTTTTACTGTTTAGAGTCACTTTCTTATTCAAGAAAACATCATCAGACTTCAAAAGAACTACTTTTACTTCATCAATAGAACAACCAGCTTTCTTTAGAGTACTCTCCCATTCAGAAACAGAAACCGCCTTAATATTAGAATCAATTCCCATCTCAATATCAGACACGAAACTTCCCTTTTTAAGTGTAATTTCCATAGGAACCTGAATCCCTTCAGCAGTATACTTAATTGCACTTTGATTCACAAAGAATGAAGAACGCTTATGTTTTTCTATTTTCTTTTTAGATTCTTTTGTTTGTTTCTGTCTTGTTACTGATGGTTTTTTGCCAAAGTTTTCAGGTGGAAGCAAAGCATCTCCAAATAGCTTTCCAAATCCTGAACTTACAGATTCTATTTCTACTTCATTAGTATCCTCAAATCTATTGGATATTTTCTGACGAACATGCTTTTGTAATTTAGACACGATATTTAATGATTTAATACCAATGCTGAAATCACTTCAGTTTACATGGTCAGCCATTTCCCCTTTTCGAATATATTCTTCCAAAGTATAGTTATTTTCAATTGATTTAATGATATTTTTCGAATTTAATTTGAAGATTCCAATAATAAATTCATTTTCATCAGTTGAAATAATACCATCTACCCAAGGTCCCATATTTTCATAAGATACTATCATTCCTGGCTGTCTTGTATAACAGATAATTGGCTTATTTTTCTTTGTATCAGTAACTAACAAATTTAAATATGTATATGGGGAAGGCTTATTTTCAGGATACAACATATCAAGTTGCTTCTGCGTTATCTTTAGATAAGCAATTTTACCTGCACAACGTGACTGTAATCCTTGAAGATTTACTTCATCACAATAAATCTGAATATTTTTATCTGATATAAACTCTTTTACAGTACCATTAATTGCATACGTATATAAGCTTTGAATAGCTTGAAATACAGGCTCCATATCACATACTTTCAATGGTTTTCCGTTAATTGAAGCTTGTAAATATTTTCCATATTCATAATTTATTGTTGATTCTTGGAGCATACCATCTCTGAATAGCAATTTTCAAATAGCTTTCAATACTATTAAACCAATAAGGTAAATCATTAGTATCCGCAGTTGAAACTGCATTACTATCATTATCATCTGAAGATGCCATTACATTAGAGTGTAAAAGCTTCTTTTCATCAATATAGGGGATAATGATGGTTGTCCCTGTCTTATCGCCAATATATGGTTCAATATTGAATACTTTCAATAATCTATGAATTTCTCTTTCATCTGTGACAGGTTTTGTCTGATTCTCACCAGTTTTCTGCCCCCACCATGCAATACCTCTTTTAATTTTCTTGTTTTCAAGACTTGGAATCATAGAAGATCTTGAGTTTTCGTCCTCAACTAGAGTCGCAGCTAATCTAGATTCATACTGACCATTTTCATTGATTATTCTACTGTAATAGATAACAAGCCCAATCCCCACACGGAAATATACTGTCTTTCCTAGACCCCAAGATCCACCTGCACCAGCATTTTCCTGTGGCTTACTTATTTCATATACCAGCTTTAATAAATTACCATAGCTATTATCTTCTATTTCGTCATAGCTCATCTTCCCAGTAAGTCCTACAGTATTATAATCCTGTACAGCAATAAACTTACAATCATTTGAACCATATCTCTCATCTAACTTATTTGAAATGCAATCAAACTCTTTGCTTAATTCATTTGATTTAAATAAACCCGTCTTAAAATTCACGCCTACAAAATTGTTTTTATTATTCTTGTCAAAAGCATCAAGACTATTCTGAATTGATTCTCTAACTAATAAATCCAATGTTGGCATATAGTTATTTTGAATAAGCTTAAGTAAAGAGCTGCCTGATTGTGACATTCTCCCTGGCTCAGCAATTTCTATATACATCTCTTATTCTCCTACATCAATATTTGTAAATGTTTCATTCAATTTAATAGATACTTTGTCTGTATAATTTGTATTATCCCTACCACTTGGAATACCTATACTTAAACCAATAACATCAACATCAGTATTTAAATCACATCTATTAAAACTATCTTTTGCCTTAGAATCCTGATCAATACAATAAATGATCAGCTGTGGTGTTGTTGGAAGAGCATCATCTCTTACTCTAGCCAAATTCACTTTATTACTTTCACTTTTATCATTTAGTTTAGGATCAAGTTTATCAGCATCAACATCAAGCAATAAATCTTGTGGATTTCTTAAAACACCTATATTAATAATTTTATTCTTGATATAAACATCATTTCCATCCTCATCTGCATAACGCTTTCTAGTACGTTGAACTTTTCTAGAAAGAAGTTTGTCATCTACAGATGCATTTTTTGAACTCGCAAGTATGATATTCCAATTATTAAATTCTTTCTTTTTGATAAATTTTTCAACCCATTGACATAATTCTTCAATATTACTGAATGAGTCGCTTGTTCGTTGATATTTAAATTCTTTAAGGAATTTATGTACCTTTTTATAATCAACATCAAACCAAATCTTACTACCTTTCTTTGCTGCTGAAGGATTGCTGAAATTTTGCTCATCAGACTCTCCCAAACCATTAAGAAAATCGTCTGTGAGGTCATAATTGTGCTTTAAAATATCATAATCATCATCAAATAAATAAGTCTGAATAAAGCTGTTACAATAGTTCATTTCCACTTTTGTAGCACTCTGCATTCTATTCTTTGCAGTAATACGGATAAATGAAGTTTTAGGATGCTGACTAATTCTTGGTCCATACTCTGAAGGCTTGATTTTTTTAACTTTCATATTATAGATTTCATTACGTAATTCCTGATCCATCAATGATAGATAATCAAACTGCATTCTTGTATTTTCAGTCATCCAAATTCGTGGAAGTAGTTCATAACCTTTTCGGTATCCAAACCATCTTCCCATCTGCATTAAAGTATCAGCTTGTTTTACAGTACGTAAAAAGTAAGTAGAAACAAGACCTTCGATTGTCAATCCTCTAGATAATGTTGCACCTCCGATAACAATAAATGCAGATGCATAATCCAAATTAGTGTCTGGATACGCTAATCGTACATGCATGCCTTCTTCATTAATTCCGTTATTTTTACAGTTATCTACGCATAAGTGAATTCCTCGATTATATTCTAGTTCATCATCTTCTCCTAACTGAATATTTGTCAAACCAGTCTGAAGTATTTCTTGAAGATATTTTTCAATATTATCAAATGCAGGATATGATTTTATATCTTCATCTATTATTCCATAGGTAGGATAATCTTCCCTGAATTTTTCTTTAGTAAAGCGTTTTGTTTCATATTTATACACTTCAGAGCATTTTTGAATAATAGTTTTTATTGTATTTTTTTCAAACCATCTTGAGATAATATTCGCAATAGATTTGTGTTCAGGGGTAAACTGACTTGTATGAATCAACATACTTATAGGACGTTTATAATCCCAAATACGCATACAAGAAACACAGCATAGGAACCAGCAAAGAGATTTTTCTAAACCCGCAGGTATATCATCATCTTCATGTTCAGTTATATTTTTTAATACGACTAATTCCTCGGCTGGAATCTCTCTTATTATATCTAATCCTTGATAACTTAAATCCTCATCTTCTGAATTGTCATATCCGAATATCTGTTGAGGTCCAAAATACTCATTAGAAACATCTAATGTTGCAATAAAACTTGATGGATATAATCCTTCTCCCGGCTTTTCATTTAAAACATTTCCATAAGGAGTAGCTGTATAGCCAATATAATTCATTGCTTGGCATTTCACATCAAACGGTTCATTTTTTTCATCTAAACCATTCACAATTTGCACCATTCTCTTGTTAATAGTTCTTCTCTTTGTAGAGTTAACATCTGCTGTATTAATAGTGGCCTGGTCTGCCTCATCTTCTATCACTAGAATTTTCAATTTTTCATATTTATTTTTATCCTGTTTAAGCCATTGAATTAAGTTTTTTAAACGATTTTGATGTTTCAAACAGATAGTCATATATCTTTTTCTAAATTTTGGACCAATATCTAAATCCTGCAATCTTGCACCCATATTGCTCTTTTTTGATGGGTTCTTTAAAATTTCCCAACTCAAGTTTCCATTGTTTTTTAAATCATTATAGATTCTATCCTGAGTTTGCAATCTTAATGATTCAATAGAACCTGTTAGAATAATAAACATATTCCATCCATTATCTGCTGCCATAGCCATTAATGCAATCATATTCGCAGTTTTCCCAGACTGCACATTACCTACTACCATCCCTTTTATAGGAGCGGTATTTTGAGTATTTGTTGACAAATGTCTTAATATTTCATAATTTGCACGTTCTATTTCATCAACTACTTTCTTTTCAAAATGCTTTTCATTCAGTAATTTATTTTTATATTGTACCCATGAAGAGCCTTCTGAAGTAGGTAATCTCAAATCATTAATTTCTCCATCAGAAAGAATAACTGATTGTCTTTCAATTTCTTCTGCTCTTATCGACCTTTCACTTTCTTCTTTTTGAAAACCAACTAGTGCAAACCATTCATTTTCATCACTTATTTCCCAAAAATCATCTATCTTTTTGAATACCCACAAACCACAGGTTAGTGAAAATTA
>UMGV01063572.1_pt1 | contig 22152 bp, 20 predicted proteins | sample 1965361 | NCBI WGS metagenome assembly UMGV01 (sample SAMEA4836081, study PRJEB28245) | human gut metagenome | biome: gut microbiome; material: fecal sample | place: Denmark | collected 2008
TTCCGAAAAAGTGGTACATGTTCCACTTTTTCGGAACAAAGGTAATACTATTCTTTTAAAAGAAAGACTATTTCTTTAGGAATTTGACAATTTTAGACAAATTCGCGACTCTACATATACACCTCAATCCCATTCACCTCAAATATACACACATCTCGAAGCTGCTGGATTTCGTTAGAATCCAGCAGCTTCATTCGTCTTGTCCCTTTTGATAAGGCGGGCTACGTCTCAGCATAACATTCAAGCATTGCTTGATGTTCTGCCTTCGACTTGCACCGTCTTTGTAGAAATCGTATTTGAGGGAGATGCAGCGGTGCTAGGACTGTATTTCACCGCTACGAGTTCATAGACGGATGTTGATGGGTTTTGGCGAGTCGAGGACTATAACGAAGAGTTGAAGATTGACATTGCAAATGCTATGAGTAATGGAGGATTATCCTAATCTACACAACTCTCACCCCAGTGGTATTTCAAACGGTATTGCTTGTTATAAAAGAACGAAAGCAAACAAATCGTTTCTGTACTTGGGCCGAATTACTGCAGTACTTGGCCGAGATTACTCCTGTACTTCATAGGAGATTACTCCAGTACTTCGCAGGAGATTACTCCAGTACTTGGCCGAGATTACTGCAGTACTTGGTGCAGATTACTGCAGTACTTGGGCCAAGTACTGGCTCATAAAGGAAAAAGTTATTTTACGAATTGAAGAATATTCATCTTTTTATAGATAAAATCTTCCATTTCGTCCAGATAAATTTTAATAGTTTCTTTTCTCGTATCAGGCTTTATGATACGGAAAGTGCCATTATGGTAGAAGTCCCAAATGTTAATTGCATATTTATCAGGGCAGTCAAAATATTTTGTAAAGATCCATTCTTTATCAATGTAACAGTCTGAGTTGTAATTTTGATTAGACTGTATAAACTCTTTAATTTTATTCTTATCCAGAAATTTATTCTCTTTTATGTATAATCCATAGAAGAACCAATCGTCATAATCGCACCCAACGGTAATTACTAATCCATCGTTTTTCTTAACGTTGAATTTTGGATATTGTTGACGTTTTTTAGGGCCTCCATGAACAATGTCATCAATCATACTATTCTCTACCTTAGAAATGCAGGCATAGCCTCTCTCTTCAAGTTCCGAGTAAAACTCATTAAACAGATTGAATATTGTATGCCATTGTATGTGTTTGTAGTTGTCAAAAAGTAGTTTAGCACTGGCCAATGTATCGTCATTCTTAGATATAATATTAAGAATTTCGAGTCGGTCTTCTATTTCAGTATCGTTAGTCATTTCTTTAATAAGGTTTATATATTGTGCGATAGTTTCTCTTATATAAGGTTTATTGCATGCCATTTGCATACACAGCACTAACCATTGCATCATCTCGTTTCCATAAGTTATGCAACGAACAATGTCTGGCAAATCTTTGTATTTTGAACTTGTAGAAACGCTTTCAGCAGAAGGTTCGTGCCCGTCTATTGTGAGATAGTAAACCTCAACGTTATCTTTTGATATTCCATCTTCTTCAATGATGCGTCTATAATAGCGTTCTAATTGTCCTTCATCACAATGGTTGCTGTCGCAAGCGTTGATTTTGTTCTCAATTATTATAGCATAGTTTGTTTTTCTATCAATAAGAAGAATATCTATTTCTTTGTATTCAGACCAATTGTCAGCAGAAGGAATGACCTCTAATGACGCTTGATTGTATTGAAACGAACTGTTTAATACCTTTAGCAGATTATTGATAGGAGAAAAGCCAAGAGCATGACTGCCCTGTGGGTCTAACAAACTTGATATAAAACGAGAATGAAGATTAACTTCTTCACTTGCATCCATTAGGCAAGTAAAGATGTTAAACTTCTCCTTACTCTCGTTTCTTGCCGATATTTTATCCCTTACAACATCTAATCGTTGTAATAAAACCTGTAGGTTTCGTCTTTGATTTTCTTTCATTATATTTATGAGTGCAAAGAATAACAATTGTTGAAAATAAAAAATGGCAAGATTGCCAAAATATTTCAACAACAAGGGGGTGGCAGCTCATCACCCCACCCAAAAGATGTAGGCGAGGCTGATGGTGCTGATGGTTATCCATAAGAGTAGGCCCTGAATTAGAGGGCGGATGCCTACGCTGCGCAAGGTTTCTCGGGTTAGCGATGCTCCTATAAAGAAGAGCGAAAGCGTGATGAGGTGTTTGGCCAGTTTGTTCACGGCTCCACTAAAGTCGGCCCCTATCGCAGCAGCACTGTCGCCAATGAGCGAGGCGTTACTTAACACATAGGTATTGAAGATAATGGCGATGATAAACCAAATGATAAATCGTGGCACACAACTATACCAGGGCTTTGCTGCCCCACCCGACTTAGCCAGTGAGCTACGAAAGAAGAATGGCGTAACCAGTGCCAATACCACTATCCACAATGCTCGCGTAAGCTTAATGGTTGTGGCTACCTCAAGGGCGCTTACGCCCTGACTTGCAACAAGTTCAGGATGCATTTGGTCGTATGCTGCCCCTGCTCCTACCACAGAAGATGTATCGTGTATGGCTATTGCTGCCCACATGCCAAACTGCTTCATGCTCATGCCCAAGGCGTCGCCGATGGAAGGAAACAAGAATAAGGCAACGCCGTTAAGAACAAACACTACGCCCAGGGCTACCGACATGCTTTCAGCCTTTGCCTTTATGACGGGGCCTACGGCTGCTATTGCCGACCCTCCACATATTGCAGTTCCCGAACTAATCAGGTAGCTCGTTTGCGATTCGACCTTCAGCAGTTTCCGTCCGAAGAGCCATCCCAGGGCAAGCGTTCCGAAAACGCTGACTACGGTAAACATCATTCCTTCACTGCCCGATGCCAAGGCCTTGTCGACATTCATGCCGAAGCCTAATCCGATAACCGAGTATTGCAATAGTTTCTTCGACATTGTCTTATTAAACGTAGGAAAAGCTTTGCCTAACAGCAGCGCAAAAGCCAAACCTAAGGCCAAGGCTACTGGCGACGATACCCAGTGAGCCATCCAAGCAAATGGTCCAAGATTTAAAGCAAATACTTCTTCGACAAATCCTAAAAGCAACGACACGCCAATAATAGCCACAATGATAATGTAGCAAATTTCATCTCTCTTCATCTTTTTCATTCTTTATATCTTTTAAATGCTAAATTTTATCCTAATACTAAAGAAAAACGTAAGCCAAGCGCATCGGCAATACGTAAAAAAGTAGATAGTTGCATATCAGTTTGCCCCTTCTCGAGTGATGAGATATACTCGCGTTTCTTACCTATCTTTTCAGCCAGCACTTTCTGTGTTACATTTTGGCGTTTACGCTCTTCTTTCAGAAGTTCGGCATAGTACCAAGCTTTTGCTTTAGCTTCAAACTCTTTACGTTCTGCACTATTTTCATCACCGTATCGCTCTTGCAAGTGGTCGTCAAAAGTTTTAAGACCAGCAAGTTTGTTTTTGTCAATTTTCAACATATTCAATCCTCCAAATAACGTTTAACAATACTTTCGGCTTTTTTAATTTCAGCCTTATATTGTTTTGTATCCTTCTTTAAGAACGAGTTTAGCAGAAGAACATTTTTGCTTTGTATGAAATTATCGTGATCAACAGCAAGCAATATTGTTCTGTATTCATTAGAGCTAACAGAAATTCGGAGTTCATAGAAATCCGTATTATCTAAGCTCTTTACGATTTTTGAACTAACAACATATTGTGATTTGATAATCTGTAAAACATAATCGTATTTCTTTCTTATTTGATCACTCATCCTTGAGTAATAATCTTCAAACTCGTCTGAGAAGATAATATTTCCTATATCATTCTCTTCCATGTTGCAAAGTTAATTAATTTATTACATACTATGAAACAAAAGCAAGATATTTATTACGAGTTACTAGCTAACCGTTCTATTTCTCATTAATTGAAGTTTTGCGAGTAAAGAATATCCGCTTAGAGTGATATCAAACAGTTATATGCTTAAGCAGCATCTGTTTCGTTTGAAATAGAATGATATTTTTGCGCTTCGCGCGGTTTACTTGAACACGAATTTCCAAGAATTAACCAAGTAGGACGGGGTCTCTGTGCTCCAGTCATCCATGGGTAAAATAGGTTTAAAAGCGTTATAGACAAGAACAAGGTTGGGTGCTGGAGGACGGGGCACAGAGGCCCTCGTCCTACTTGCAGGGCGCATCGGTTTATTTCACCAACACCTTCTTCGTGTCGTTTACCTTGCCATTTAATATACGCGACACACAATACACACCTGCAGGAGCATTAACCGACAGTTGGGTTTGCGTTTGACCTGCTGGCACGTTGACGGTTTTTATTTTTGCCCCCGTTGTCGACGTTACAATAATGTCAGAACCCTTATCATTATCGTCGCCCAGCATCACATTTATAGTGGCGTTTTTGTTTACAACGTTGGGTTTAAGGGTCATGGTAGCGTTTGTTATCTTCAGCTGTTTGATTGAGGTTGAAGCTTTGTCTATCTTGAAAAAGATAGTGCCCTCCTTTCCGTTTGCCCATCCGTTAAAAGCAAGATAGCGGTTGCCACCCATTGTAATAACGGCGGCATAATAATCGTTATCAGCAATAGCAGCCTCAAACCCATTTTCAAAGTTTAGGTCTTTTACCACATTGCCATTCGACGATATCACCTGAAAACCAGTCATAACAACATTGCTTTTTGAGCCTGGCACAATAGAGGTTTGCTCAGTGACGATACGGTCGCCATACCATGCCTCACCCGTAACAACACTACCCATGCTTGCGCCAGGATAATTTGCCGACATTGCACATTTGGGGATGATATATTCAAAATCGTCATCCGCATTAAACAGCGTTTGCGACACATCGAAGAGGTGGTTACCACAACCAAAAGCTGCATCAATATCCAAATCGACGTTACACAGATACAAATGACTTAACGCTACCGACTTGTCTACGTTCTTGGTTCCAGTGTTTTCCCATTCAGTATAGTCAACCGAATAGTTGGCATCATATTGATACATTATTCCTTTTGACCATACCCAGTAACGACGAGGATATTGCAAGCCGAAATAATAGTAACAATAATACATTGACTCATTGTTACCCATATCTGTCTTCGAATAATCTACCGAAACCATCTTATCGCCGTTATCAAGAGTTTTAATTACGAGCGCGTTCTTTATATTTGCATCATAACGTTTTTGTTCTTCTATCCATTCGTCAAGCGTTTCATAGGTTCCTATCTCCCTACTATCAACCGTCTTATTTACATCTTTCACCCTACGTGTTTGAACATTATACGATAGTGTATAATAAAACTTCTTATCGTCAAGAACATCAAACGATTTTACCAGATCAATATTTTCATCATATATATTTATTTTGCTTGAAGCTTTGTTCCATTCGTCTGTGCCATCACGAAAAGTAAGAAGAGGTTTGTGGTTATAAGTAAATGCCTTTGGTATAGACATACAGTTGTTACCCTCTATGCTGCTAAAACGAATATTACCAGTTGTTGTTGTTTGAGCCGTTGCTGCGCAGGCCATGCTCAAACCTAAAGTAAGAAGAAAAATATGTTTCATAAAAGGTTGTTATTTATTTCATTCTTAGCACCCGTTGTCATACGGGTTTCCGTGCAAAGGTAGAAAAAAAAACCGATTGAGCAAAACAAAACCGATTGTTTTATCGTACCGAGGCGGCTATCTTGTGTTTAGCACATGTAGGCACACCTATTTACGTATCATACACCGAATAAACCAGCTCGTCCTCAACACGTTCCGATTTCATCACACATATCTTATCTACCATTATCGACATTTTAGCCACATCAACATCGGTTACGATAAGCGTAGGATGCTGAACCAACGAGATGTGCGGAAAGAACGCCGTCTTACTATACGAAACGCCATGAGCAGAAAGGCGCTCGCGCAGCTGGTGTGCAAGCATTGTAACAGCCTGGCACGCCTCTACCCCACACCATATCACCCCCGCTTTTGTAGGAAACGTGCCCAGTGCGCCCAGTGTCAGCAAGAAAGGGCTAAACGCCACCTCGCTCACAGCCCTCTGTATCTCAGCCATATCATAGCGTTCGCCTATAAAAGCCAGCGTCATGTGCAGGTTGCCATAAGCACAATAGTTGCCCCTTACACCCCTTGCCTTCAACGCGTTTTGCACGTCTACCAGCACTTGTTTCAACACATCGTTAAAACAAATTGCTATAAATATGCGAGCCATAATTTTAAGCCTTTTCCTTTTTGTTAATGATCATTCTTAAGTTTAGCACGTACAGAAGTTATGAGGAGTTTAAGCAAGAAGCGCCCTTATACAAAAGTAGCGATAAAGAACACATAAGCCCCCAAAAAAATTGTTAAACTATGCAAACACCATTTCTTGTATAAACCAATAACCAATTAAAATGGCTACCTTTGCATTACATTAACAATCCATAATGCAACGTTCAAATTATTAATAAGATGAAAAAAATAGCAATTCCTACACGCAACGAGATGGTAGACGACCATTTCGGACACTGCGCTTATTACACCGTAGTAACTCTCGACAACCAAAACCAAGTGATAAATAGCGAACGCTTAGCATCGCCCGAAGGTTGCGGCTGCAAGTCGAACATCGCTTCTGTAATGCAAGAAATGGGCATCAGCCTTATGCTGGCTGGCAATATGGGCATGGGCGCATATAACAAGCTCAACGCGCATGGCATCAGCGTGATCAGAGGCTGCCACGGTAAGGTAGAAGAGGTGTTAAACGCCTATCAACAGGACCTGCTTACCGACTCGCTTGAAGCCTGCGACCATCACGACTGCAACCATCACGACACCGACGAGCAGCCCGTGTTTGTAGTGTCTTCGCTTAAGAAATAAAAGCATTGATTGTAAAATTGCTCTTAAAACATTTCTTAATGACAAGATGACAAGATGACAAGATGACAATGAAAGGGAAAAATGAAAAGTGAAAAATCCTATAGCTTGGCGTTTTAAGAGAAAAGGGAAAAATTAGTAGGACGAGGGCCTCCGTGTCCCGTCCTCCAACAACCAGTAAGTATAGGGTTAAGATAATATTTTTTGGGTGCTGGAGGACGGGGCACAGAGGCCCTCGTCCTACTATGTTTGCCTTGCCGCTCGCGTATTATGAATTAAGCGCAGCGCATTATGCATTATGAATTATGAATTAGTATCCATCACTTCAGCTTCATAATATCCGTCCAGCGTGTGGTGGGACACGCGCTCTTATAGTCGCGCTTAATGGCATCGGCAAACTTCTTACCGTTAGGATATTGTTGCGACGAGAGAATAACAGTTTCAGTACCCTCCACCCTATTTATTTTATCTACAGCATGATCAAGCAGCGTTATGTGCTCGTGGCGCTCAGCATTAAACGTAAACAAGTCGGGCTGAATGGCCGTGTTGGGCACCACACCCATAAGCACAACGCCCGCACGTTTATAACAAATGTCGTTGCGATAGATGCTGCGCAAACACGCCGTGGCCCCCTGCACAATGTCCATGGTCGACGAGGTAGGCGTATTGAACGTGGCCTCAGTCATATTCCAGTATTGTGCGAGCTCGGGGCGAAAGTGGTTCGAGTCGATAAACACCCCCACAACATGGGCCGCCGACTGCTGTTTGCGTAGCTTCTCGGCACCGCGCGCAGCAAAGTTAGCCACATGTGTGCGCAGCGTTTCAAAGTCGTGCACCATGCCCTCAAAACTTCTACTGGTGCAGATGCTCTTCTTCGTGGTAGGCAGGTCATCAGCAATACAGTCGGTGCCATTCAGTTCGGCCCATGTGCGCTCTATCACCACCGTTTTAAATGTAGCTTGCACCCACGAGGCAGGGCGCATGGCAAAGTCGTGTGCCGTGATAATGCCCATGTTGCGCAGCCGCTCAGCATAGCGTCGGCCTATGCCCCACACCTCGTCGATAGGAAACAGGCGAGCGGCCTTCAGTCGTTGCTCATCGTTTTGTATGACACACACATGCTGGTAGCCCGCATACTTTTTAGCAAAGTGCGACGCCATCTTAGCCAAAGTTTTTGTGGGCGCAATGCCTATGCTTACAGGCATGCCCACACACTGCATAACGCGGTGGTGCAGCTCTGTGCCCCACGCCTTCAGTTGAGAGGGCGAAAAATCGTCAAGAATGGCGAAAGCCTCATCAATAGAATAGCGAAAACACTGCGGTGCCATGTTACGAATGATGGTCATCACGCGGCCCGTCATCTCGCCATACAGCTCATAGTTTGACGAGAAAGCCTCAATGTGCGCGTTAGGGAACAGCCCCTTCAGCTGATAGAAGGGCGTGCCTGCCTTCACACCCATCTGTTTAGCCTCGGTGCTTCGTGCCACCACACAGCCATCGTTGTTTGACAGCACAACCACAGGTTTTCCCTCCAGGTCAGGACGGAAAACCCGCTCACAACTGACGTAACAGTTGTCACAATCGCAAATAGCATACCACCTCATTGTTCTATCATAGTTGACACACACCCTATCGCCGCCACTGTTTAATGGTCCAAACCACTACGCCCCACACCCGAAAGTTATCGTCAGCATCAATACGTATGGGCGAATAGTTAGGGTTAGCGGGCCTCAGTTCAATATACCCCTCATCTTTATGCTTGAGGTCGAGATACTTGATGGTAAACTCGCCATTAACAAACGCCACAATAACATCGCCATCGATGGGCTGCAGCGAGCGGTCGATGACGGCAATATCGTTATCGCAGATGCCCGCCTCAATCATCGAGTCGCCCGACACCCGCCCATAAAACGTGGCCTCAGGGTTCTTAATGAGGTCGCGATTAAAGTCGAGGCTGTCGTGCAGATAATCGTCGGCAGCACTCGGAAAGCCCGCCTTGATAGTGGGTGCGAGGGCCAGTGGCAACGAGTGGTTGCAGTGTGCCTTAAATATTGTTACCTTACTCATTACTTTTTTTAGTTTCGCAAGTTTTCCGCTCGGCTTTGCCGCTTGCTTCAGCAAGAACTTGCTGTCAGTAGACGAGTTGACGAGTAGACGAGCTGCTTGCTTTTACAACTCAAAATTTTTATAATAACATTGATAAGTATGGGTAGCAACTTGTCTACTTGTCTACTTGTCTACTCGTCTGCTCGTTTACTGACATTAGAACGGGAAGAGCAAGGGCAGCGCCCCAATCATAACCAGTCCCATGATAATTTGCAGCGGCAAGCCCACCTTAATATAGTCGATAAACGTGTAGCCACCAGCCTGCATTACCAGGGCGTTAGGCGGCGTTGAGAAGGGCGAGGCAAAGCACATGCTGGCGCCCAGCGTTACAGCAAACAGCAAGGGGTACGGACTCACGCCTATGGCCGCTGCCGAGGCAATGGCGATGGGCGACATGAGCACAGCTGTGGCCGTATTGCTGATAAACATGGTGAGGAACGACGTGGTGAAATAAATGCCCGCCAGCAACGCATAAGGGCTGGCCTGCCCCAGATGGTCGGCCAGCAAGCGTACCACCAGAGCCGAGGCACCCGTCTTCTCCAGCGCTACCGACATGGGCAGCATGGCCGCAATAAGCACAATGCTCTCCCAGTTTATCGTTTTATAAGCAGCCTCAACCGAGCGTATACAGCCCGTTATCACCATCAGCAAGCCAGCAATCATCACGGCCGTAACGGGAGCCACAGGAATAAAGTCGAACACCATCATACCTATCATAGCCAGCATGATAAGGGCAGCAATAGGAGCCTTATAGTCGAGCGTTACGCGCGAAGCCTCTTCCAGCGGCTGACCTATCACCACAATGCCTTCGGCCATATCAGCAATGCGCGATATATTTTTCCATTTGCCCTGAATGAGCAAAATGTCGCCCTGTCGGAAGCTGAGGTCGGCAAGATTGTCGTTCAGATAATCGTCGCCACGGCGCACGCCTAAAACATTCACATTATACATACGGCGTAAGCCAGCCTCTTTCAGCGTCTTACCACACAAGCGCGAGTTGTGCATCAGCACCACTTCGGCAATGCCTATATCATAAAACGCCAGCTCTTCAGTAGCCTTCACCAGCCCCATATCTGAGGCAAAACGCGTGGCCTGAGCACTGTCGCCACTCACATAAACTATATCGCCCTCAAGCAGTTTAGTGTCGGGGCCCGCCAGGCGCTGCACCACCTCTTTCATAAGCGAGGCATGAGCGTTCTTTATGCGGCGCACCTCAAGCACCGTGAGGCCGTAGCGGTGATGAATGTCGAGCTCGGCCAGCGTCTTATTATTGGCCACCGACTGTGCCCCTACCGTAAAGGCAGCAAGATTGTCGGTAAGCCGATACTCGTCCATCAGGTCGTCGAGCGACTTTCCGCGAGCACGGCTGTCGCCACCCTGTCGCTGCTTGTTGCCATTAAGAAAGCGCTTACTCAGCGGCAGTAGCACCACAATGCCTACGGTGATGCACACCAAGCCCACAGGCAAAAAACTAAAGAAACGCAGCGGCTCGAAGCCATTCTCAGTAAGCTCGTCTTGAATAACAAGGTTAGGAGGCGTACCTATCAGCGTAAGCATGCCGCCCATGCTGCTGGCAAAAGCCAGAGGCATTAACAGGCGGCTGGCACGCATCTTGGCTTTCTGCGCAAGGCTCACCACAATAGGCATCATCAAAGCCACAGTGCCCGTATTGCTTACAAAAGCGCCAATAACGGCAGTTACCACCATAAGCAAAAGGAAAAGGCCCAGTTCGCTATCGCCAGCCAGCGTCATCAGCATGCCCGATGCTTTCTTAGCCAGGCCTGTTTGCACAATGGCACCTCCCACCACAAACAGGCCCACCATCATAATGACCACCGAATTAGAAAACCCCGACAGGGCTTCTTGTGGCGTAAGAATACCAGTGAGCAGAAGGGCTACGAGGGCGCATAGGGCCACGAGGTCGGAGCGCACTTTGCCCATAGCAAAGAACACTGCCGAAAGGGTAAGAATAATGAGCGTTGTTATCATGGTTACAAATTTAGATAAAATTTCCGAATTATAAGCCAGTTGAAATAAAAAACAGATTACCTTTTGCGGAGATATTCATTTTTGTTTTATAGAGGAAAGATACGATAAAATATTGATAATGCATCGTTCATAATACATATTTTAACGCCACCTTTCCCCCACGTTGCACACACTTTCTTATACGATTGCACAGAAGCGTTAACACCTCATTTGTTTGTAACAACACACCTGGCATAACTCGTTTGCCCACCGCTATGCTGCCCCGTTTCAGTGCAAAGGCACCATTGGCGGGGCAAAATGTAGCACCCTGAGGCATTGTAGGCAAATGTCGCTGCCATGTTTTATTTTTCAGCAGTTTCAGCCCATGCGTGCCACCGTAAAGATAGTGTTGAGGATGTTCAACCGTATCGCAGACATAGGCACCATCAATCCATAGTGTACCGTCAACGCCATAGGGCGAGAAGCGGCTACGTTTTATTTCTATCAACATACTTGATTATTTTTTTTAGTTTCGCATCCCTGTCTACACGCTGTTAGCAACAACTCAAAAAATCGTTAATGACAATCATGACAATGACAATCATGACAATGACAATCATAATAACCTTATGTGCCAAGCCCCTCCCACCTCCCTTGCGCTCTCAGGGGAACGTTATACGCTCTGAAGTTTCTTAAACATCATATTACCTTCGTCAACCACCAAGCCCTGTTTGCGCCAGTTCTTCAACATTTGGTGTACAGCATTTCTCGACGTGTTAGCCCCTTTCACCGCATAGCTATGTTGCAACGCCTGTTCAAAGCTAAACGTTGTGTCGAGGCGAGCAAAGATAGAGTCGTTACGGCCAGAGCGTAAGCGTTCAGCCACCACGCCTCCAGCATACTCTTTCGAGGCGAAAGCAGCCTCAATACGGTCGCGAAAAAAGTGCAGAGCATTATCTATCTGATAGTCGGCCAGCACATCAAAGGCAGCCAAGAACGATGGCTGTTGCTGCTTCACGATTAGCTGTTTCCACAGGTAGGGCTGCTGTTTTAGCTGCGTCTCAGCACCCACCACGCCATGCTTATCGATAAGCAGCGCTGCCACTCGGCACAACATTAAGCACGTCATCATGCGCATGGTGGTAGGACAGATGCGAAAACGCTGGCGAGCCTTTACCCTATCATCATTCTTCATGGTGTCAAGGCGCACTTTTTCCAGCCATTCTCTACCTTTTGCCTCCAGTTTAGCCAGCACCACATCGCCCTGCATCAGTGGCAACAAATGTGCTATCTGCCCTATACGTTCGCGCTGACGGTCGGTAAGCACATACAGGTTTTCAGACAGCGGCGTAAACGTGTTGTCGGGCGTGCGCGCAATAGCAATACGGCTCTGAAAGCCATCCGTACAGTTTGTCACCACACGATACAGCGCATCGGGCGTGCCACACATCACCACATTCCACAGCAAGCGTTCAATGTGCACATTCACAGCTTCGGCACTCTTCGCCTCACGCTCATAACAGGTGCCATCGTAGGCCTGACGCAACATAACCGAAAAGTCGCTCATAGCCGACCGCCATTTCTGCGCCACCGTGTCGGCCTCGGGCGTAAACGAAAACGCGTGCTGTCCTTGGGTGTTAGCCAAGCGCTCAGCCAGGTTTGCCACCGTGTTGTTCAACGTTAGGCAGCGCACAGGCAGCTTTGGTTCTTCAGGCTGTTCGGTTTTGTTCTTTGCCGCACGCTTCTTAGCACGCCACGCATCTTCTTGCTGCTGATACAGCCTATCCATTGCCCGCACCTCGGCCGTCCAAGCACCTATCACGGGGTCAATGCCCCCCTTGCCCGAAGCAAAGTCGCCAGCAATATACGCTATTAGGTTTAACGAGCTCATCTTGCCGTGCACCTCAACCTTTACCCCCGTGGCCAGCATGCCTATCGCGGGGCAGATGGCAGTAATAACAGGCAGGGCCAGCGCAGGGCCCACAGCCTCCACCGACTCTTTCACGCCTTGCGGCATACGAGGCAGCGCATCATAGTAAAACCTACTGTCTTGCGCCAGCACCTCGTCAAGGGCATAGGCGGCAGCACCAGCCTTGCCAGCGGCCGTAGCACCAGCCACAAGGCGCTCTTGTCGTATGGCCAGCAACACATCTTTTAAACGCTTGGGCATCTGCGTGCGCTTCTCGGCCAGCGCATTGTCAATGCAAGCCCGCTTCTCGGCCTCGGCAAAGCCATCGTAGCACGGAATAATGCTGTAAAGCAAGTGGCGGTCAAAGCCACAGATATGGCGAAGATTTACAGCCAGTTCAAACGTCAGCGTGTTACGGTTGCTCTTCACAGGCTCCTGCCCGTCATTATACATCTGCCACCACTTGCTAATAATTGAAGCGTAAGGAATGTCGAGGTAAGAAAGCGAGGAAAAAGTGCTGGAGCTAGAGGTAGAGCTGGAGTTAGAGGAGGAGGAAGTAGTAGATGGCCCCGAAACCTCAGCATCAGATAGCTGAGCGTCTGATACACAACACGCTGGTTCCGAGTTGTCAAACAGTGCTTCATCAACAAACAGCAAACGGTCAGTGGGCGGCGTAAAAAACACACGTGTAAGGTCTTTTGCGCCCTTGTCATATTCTACCCCCAGCAGCCGCGATGCCCACCTGAGGTTTTCTTCTTGCGAGCATTCCATCCTACGTTTAAACACGATGTGGTAACCCTTGTTCGCCGAGCGTTCAGCCATAAGCAGCCCCAGCTCTTTCTTTTTGCTCAGCACTAGCTCGGGCACCATTTCCATTTTCTCGTCATAGTTGGCAGCCTTAGGATCAAAGTCGATATCCATGCCCACCGAGCCGCTCATACGCGTCGAGCCCTTCAGTGTGCCATCAGCATTAGGCAAACACGAATAGTTCATCTGCACCATGTGGTGCTTGTCGGCATGAAGGTTGTGTTCCGAGTCGCGCAACTGCCTATATTCAGTTTCGTCCTTCACGGGGCGCATAAGCTTTGCCCCATCCTTGTAATAAATAACGTGTACACTCATTGCTCTCTATCTCTATCGTTTTAATTGAAAATTTACAATCGCATCAACAGCCTCAGCGCTCTCGGCAGCAATAGCCTCAGCTATATTAATATTTTCGCTGGGCATCACCCTTAGCGTGAGCTGAATAGCCCCACCCTTGGTCTTGCTCACACGGCCATGCACCAGCTTCTTGATAAGCACCGACTGGGCCTTGAGCCGTGGCTGAGCCACAAAGTCGAACGTGCCATCGGTCATCTGCTGTGCCACACCGTGCATACGCCGCACGCGCCGTGCCACATAGGGCACATGCTCATCAGGTGAAAACATAAAATACTTGCTCTCGTCGTAGAAAGCCATTCCGCCCAGCTGCACATGCTGGCAGGCATTAAACTGCTGCTGAGTGGTACTATTGTTTGTACGAGGGGTTTTATTGTTTATTCGTTTCATATTTCTGATTTTTTTGCGAGAAGAACATCAAGATTGTTGCGCGCTTTACCATGGAATATCCTCTGCTATTCAACTCAGAATTTTTTTCTTAAAAACCTTTTCGAATGTCTCTTGCCTACGGGTTTATCTTATCTTCACAACATCGGTAACCAAGATATCTTGATACACGGCCCCATTGTGTTCGTGCGTAGAAAACCTAAGCGTAGCCGCCACCACATCGCCAGGCTGAAAAACACATTGGGCCATATTGCCCAGCATTGTGGCAGCATACTGGTTTTCATACTTGCTGCCGCCTAACGCTTGCAGCACAATGTTACACTTCCATGTTTGCCCGTTCTCCGCCTTCTGGCTCGGCACAGCAATAGCCTCGCCCTGCTGCACCACTTTTAAAATCATTGTTTCCATATATTATCTTATTGTTTTTTGTTATTAGCCACACCGTTAATGCTCACGCTGAAAGAAAACCTCCAGATAGTAATGTTGAAAAAAATGCTCATTCTTTTTTTGTTATGTTTAAAAAATTAATAAAAAGACTCTCGCAACCTCCTAAGCAGCCGTTAAGCATGCCCGTCAGGATTACAAGAGATTACAAGAGCAAAGGTAGATGAAAGAAGCCGAGGGGCATGAGGTGAACAATTAATACGCACCTACACCAACAGGCATTTACTAAACGTAAAAGCCATGAAAAACAATAAGTTATAAAAAGTATAAAAAAAAGCGTGGTGAATAATTTAAAAATTTAAATCATCCACCACACCTTGCTATGAAAAACAGGCTTTCACCCCTTGATAGGTTGTTATGTCATAATTGTTCGCGCCAAACCATTCAGCTATCTTGTTGCCGTAAGATTTTTCTTCAACATCAGTTTCCAACCCACAGTCGGCAGTAAGAAACCTAAACACGGCACCACCCGAGGGCTGCTCGGCAGTAAGCCCCTTCTCGGCCCATTGCTTCAAGAAGCACACCACCACTTTGTTCAGCCCGTCATTCTTTTCCGTTACGAGCCGCCTACTGCTCATCTTATGCTCACGCAGATAGCGCAAGAAACGCTCCTTCTCGCAGTTCTTCACGCCTACATTCTCCTCTGTCGCCTTTTTGCCAATAAAAAGAAACTGCTTGCGAGCGCCAGGCCGAGGCTTGCCCGCTTGCATGGGCAGCTCGTCTTGTGCGCCATTCGCTATCTTTCCATCATTGGCAAACATTATTCCCATATCTTTATCAAAGTGGGCTTCTATCTTATCCACATGTGCTATTTGCTGTCCGACTGGCGCATTAAAATTGAGCGTCTGCGTCACTTGTGGCCTTGCTTGCACGGCAGCCTTCAAAAGCTCGGCTATTTCTTCTGATGTCATAATTCTAGGTGATTTTATTTATTTTTTTCCACAACGTCAGCATGAGCCACCACCTGACCAACACGGTCGTTGAAGTGAAGATTGGGCGGTTCGCTGCTTTTAAGTTCCAAGTCAATAACGGCTCTTATACGTTTATGAATCTCGTACAACTCGTCAACCTCTTTTTGGTATTTATGCCCATTATTGTCGTTAAACCTACTCAGCACCAAAAGCAGTTGTTTGGTAGCGTCAGAGTCGATGTTTTTAGCTATGTGTACAAAACTTTTTACTGCTTCTCTTACAGCATCCTCACCCTCAGCTGCAGTACACTCTAGTTCATAAGCCAACAAGTTGGTGCGTTTATTCTCGGCAAATCGTTGTTCTTCCTTGCGTGCAGCGCCAGCCAGCATCTGGAAGAAGAGCGGATGGTCGTTCCAGCGCTCCAAGATAGCCATCACCACCTCATCGTAAACAGGCATTGTGTGAGCCTTGGCATAAGCATCGATGATGGCGCACGCCACAATGCTTATAATCATTGCGTCGTTCTCGCCTTCGGCATCGTCTTCAAGGTCGTCAATCTCGTCTTCAAGCGCCTCCATCGCCTCGCCCATCGACAGCAAGGTCTTAGCAAACAGTCTTGCCGAGAGAAACGACTCAACAGCCGACAGCTGCGTCTTGCCCTCGCCATGAAGCTGTTTTAGCGTGTCGTGAAAGAGAACAAAGACAATGTCGCTATTATCTGCTAGCAGTCTACGCCTCCACTGGCGTGTTTGCTCCTTTTCTAAATGCACTATCACGCCACGTTCTCCTCCTCTTCAACGTCTTCTGAAGGATGCTTCATATCGTTGAGCAATTCTACAATCTTGGCTTCTGCCTTGTTTATGTCATCTAGCTCGGCTTTCTGTCCGTCGGCGCGCTTACCCTTGAAGAGCATTTCAAGCAATTGGTCGTCAAACGAGTGGTGCACAATTTGGTCGGTATTTTCCTCGTCTGACTCTACAAAGCAGCGGAACGTTGTTCCGCCATTGGTAACAATCTCAACGGGTTCGCCCGTAACACGCGCTAGGGTTAAGAGGTTGCGCATATATATAGTAGTTTTGTCTACATACAGAGCCGTCTTCTTGTCTTCGGGCATCACTCTGTATTTCTGTTTATATTTCGCCTTCTTGGCCTCTGTAGCCATGGCAAGAATTGAAGGTATCAGGCTGTCGTCAAAATAATCCTTTCCTTCTTTCTTCAACGATTGCACCTTGCGCAATATTTCGTCGTCGGGCATTTCGTATGTAGAGGAAAACTGCATGGCCTGTGCGTTGCGCTGTTGTTGTTCCCACGCCTTAAACAGGTCTTTGGGATAGTAATCGGGCTTAATCTTCAGCGAGTAGCAATAGTTGGTGAAAAGTATATTGTCTATTTTCTCTGCCAGTAAATCTGCCACACGCTGGGGTGCGCTAAACGCTTTACGGCGGTTCTGTATAGCTATGGTGCGCACGCCTTGGCGATTGTCGATAATAACAAAGAGCGATGGTTCGTTCTTCACCACCTTCTGTTCGAAGTTATTCTCCAGTGGCACGTCTATAGAGTTAGCTATCTGCATCAAGATAATGTCGGGGTTACATTTTAGGTGGTAGACACGATGCTCAAACACCCTGTTATAAGGCAAGCCTTGCGCTTGCTGCTCCTCTGTGGGTGTGCCCTCGCCAAAGACAATGTTACTGTCCTGAGCAAAGAGCGCTGCTAGATGTTTCTGTCTGTTCTCCCAATCGTGTGGAGCAAGGTCGTGAATATACTGGAAATAATAAGAAGCAAATTTAGCCATTGTTTGATATAGATTTATAGGTCGTAGTAGTATTCATATCCATCACCTTACCTAACACAGTATCGCGATAGGTGTTAAAGATATTGGGTTTTATCATTACATAGTTAGGCAAGCTTTCAAGATATTCAAGTTCAAAAACCAGTCGTGGTTCCTTATCATTACTTTGTGGATGTATTTCGGCCTTATTACCTATACGGGCAATACGTATAAGATACAAATCTTTTACACCCATCCCCTTTATATAGGGCATGAAGTAAAAAAGCTTGTTCAAAGCAATGGTTGATGGAAACGACTTTGTCTTGCCTGTATAGTAAAGTTTGCTTTGGCCACCATCCAAAAAATAATCGGTGTTATCAGGCTTGACAAACCCAATAAGCAAGCTTTTATTCATTTCGAGGGCATAATTCTTCTTTACTTTATTAACCTTCAGTTCCGTCCCCATTTGTGCAAACAAGTCGAACCCCAACATGGGCTCTTTGTCGCGCTTCATATAAAGCGGATGCAACGACACGGGTTCTTGCTCATAAATAAAACGATACAGGCTTTTACCCACCTGCTGCACAACGCCGCATACCAGGGCGTTACCCATCAAGAACGCACGCCTACCATCGGTTACGTCGGGGTGACAGGTATGATTATCGGGGAACATGTTTAAACGTTCCAATTCAAGCGGAATGAGTCGGCGATAGCGACCTGAAGGGGTTAGCACAACATGCTTAAAACGCGAGGCTGCAGCACCGCCCTCGCCTGTAATAATAGTGCGTGAAGGTTTGTCTAAAGGGTCGGGGAAAGCCATTCCTCCTTCTGAGAAGACATACTTGAAGCCAGCTTTCGAGGTGCGTTCAATTTTTTTAGCGCCTTTTTCATACTGCCATTTTGCCAACTCGTCTGGTTGTATAAAAAATTCGTCTGGCACAAACTCCTCGTCAACAACCATTCCACCTAGCGTGGCTGTAGGTCCTTCATATACAGGGGTAGCATCAAGAGAAAACACATGTCGGCCGCTCATTATACCTGCGTTACCCCAAGGGCTCGTCTTTCCGTCTTTATTAAAACTGTCCGACACTTCCTTTATCGTTCCTACGATGTCAAATTCAGAACACGTGCCCTCCTTGGGCCTAAACGGAAAAGCCTTAGCCATAACACCATCATAAAGCACCCATTGGTTTAAAGCACCCACCTTGCTCGCCACAACCGACCCTTCACGATAACCTACAATATAGGTGCGGCGACGGCGCTGAGGCATTCCATACTCGGCAGCATTAATAACACGCCACTCAACAATGTAACCCAAATCGGCAAGCGAAGCAAGGATTATGGCAAAGTCGCGGCCACGCTGCTTGGCAGGCGAACCCAGCAAGCGATCTACATTCTCAAAAAAAAGATAGTTAGGACGATGGTCGCCCTTCTCGTTAAGTATGCGGTATATTTGCCACCACAGCACCCCCTTTTTGCCTTCTATGCCTCCTGAACGGCTGAGGGTTGAAGCTACCGAATAGTCTTGACATGGAAATCCGCCCACCAAAAGGTCATGATCAGGAATTTCGTACGTCGCAACCGTATTAATATCTTTGTTACAATGGCCCTTAGAACCAAAGCGTGCTCTATAAACGAGCGAAGCATCTTGGTGCACGGTAGAGGGTTCCCATTGATTATTCCATATTGTGTCGTAAACATCAGAGGCGCCCTCTAATCCTATTCTAAATCCGCCTACGCCAGCAAATAGCTCAACAACCCTTATTTTATTTTCGTTTATTTCTTGCATTTTAGATGTATGATATCTTGTCTAATTTGTTTGCTATATACGTGCCTTTAATCCATAAATACTGGGGCAACATTCGTATGCCATTCACACACTCGGTTCGTGTCTGCTCATTCGAGACGCTTGCGCCACCTCGAAAAAACACATCGTAATCAGAACTTTTTGGAAAGTTAGGAGCACCCAAGTATCCACCACTCAGGTTCACACGTTTTTGGTTATTTTGATCATACACGTATTCCCATTTTAGCTCATTGCGATGAATTAGTTTTCTCGAGTCTTCCCATGTGCGACGCACCTCTTTCTCTATAAACTCTTCGTCAAAGGCGAAACGCTTAAACCCCTCAAAAGTAGTCTTGTCAGGATCGTGAACATCGTGTTCGCAAAAGATGGGGCACAGAAAGCTATGCTCGCAGAAGTAAGTATAAACCTCAGAGTCTTCAAAGTCGGCATCACGGTCGGCCCATTCGTCAAAGTCGATGTGCATAAGCTTCATATCCTCGGTTCTGCCACCCTGTGGCGTTATGGTTATGGTCTTAGCAATGATGCCCGCCTTTGTGAAGTCAGAAATTTGGTTAAGCCTGCTACAGCTGGCACCAAACATCCTTATTACACACTGGGCAGAAATATTTTTTAAACTCTTTTCTATCTTAAACAGCTTCATAAGCTGGGCCAATGTTTTACCCTTGTAACAAAGCATTAGCTCGTGGCAGCGAGTATCAAGCTGGGCAAAACTAGAGAAAGAGTGTGTAAGCACAATCTCATTGCTGGCTCGGCTTTTGTTGAAATGCCCCTTTACAATATAGTCGACAAAGGTTTTCTTAAGCCGATAACGTGGTTTCTGATAGCTGCCCGACGCTCGGCGCTTAAAACCAGGAACAAGCTCAATCAACAGCAGCTGGGGGCGCAATAAGTGCGTAAAGCCCACCAGGTGCTCGTTGCGCTGCACAGGGTCGAGAAAAGCACTGTAAACGCCTTGCAGATAATCGCGCACAATCTCCCAGTCGTTCTGAAGCTTGGCCTTCTCATCTGCCGAAAACGTGTTATAGCAATAGTCAACAATAGGAAACTGCCTGTAACCCGAGGCTGGCACCACTTCATACGACTTATATTCGTAGAAAACAATCAACAAATGCTGCGATTTTTCCCAAAAATGAGATGTGTCAAAATCAATTTGTATGGTGGGGTCAAAGGTAACATGTGTTATGCTAATACCTTCCTTTGCTTCAAGCAGAGCGTTATAGGCTACGCCCGTTCTTTTACGCGCTTCTTTAAGGTTGCTTTTCGGCACACGCACACCTGTGGTCTTCAGTTCTGTCAACACTCCATCTATCTCTATATCACACTCTTGGTCGCTGTCGCGTGCATAACCAAAAACCGATTGCTCAATAACATCGCCCGCTATACCTGTTATTTTCTCGCTCTGTAACGTACGGCCAAACTGGTTCGACGTGTCTACCTCGCCCAATGTTTTGCCCTTCACACGCTCTAAAAGGGTGTAAATCTGCTCTTTCGTATATTTTCGGTCGTCAGTAACAGCCATATATTCAAATTATTTAAATTGATAAATTATCCACGTTTGCTAAGGTGTCACATTCGTTACGATAGCAAGTAATAACAAACATTGCAATACGCAAAGTTACAATTTTTTTGTCAAACGGCACACAAAGGCACAAAATAATTATGCACAAGTTTTCGCTTATATTTTAACAAGCACTGCTCGCCCTCTCCCTTGTCACGATTGTCATTGTCATCTTGTCATTAACGAAAAAAGAAAGTTGTAAAATGGCCCTATATAAAATATATATTTAATATATATTATATATAGAGCTTGACAACAACACTCGAAAAACTCTTAATGACAAGATGACAAGATGACAATCTTGACAACATAAGAGATAAAGAGCATCATTAGCACCCACCACTACACAGTTTCGGCTTAGGCAGCGCGTAGCGATTTTTTTTTGCTTGTACACAATGCAATATTTTCTATTCACATAACAAGCTGGCCTTCAGCAACAAACAGCGCTGCAACGCATTTCTCTTTTTACTACTTATGGACAACTATTGCACACCCCCACTAAACATCGTACCTTTGCATATATCACACTGATAAAGCGCTTTTAAACCGCCGCCGCGCCCGCCCCTACTGCCGGCACACTCTTTACAAGGGGCTTTTTAGGGCATGAGGTGCGCATTTTCAGAGGCTTAAGAGGTGAGATTTTAAACACAATGTCTAACAAAAACAAAACATGGTATGATAAATTATGCACTTTACAAAGCTAACCGCGCCGACAAGTTTAATGGAAAATATTATGCAAGAGCGGTGCACAACGAAACGGTAGACACCGAGGCGCTGGCCGAACACATGAGCAAACACAACTGTTCGTACAGCAAAGGACAAATCTTAGGTTTGCTCAACGACATGATTGCGTGCATACGCGAAATTACGCTCGATGGCAATGCTGTAAAGCTACCTAACCTGGGCATCTTTAAGCCCTCGATAAGCAGTGCTCCTGCTGATACGGTTAAAGACTGGTCGGCCACGCATAACGTGCGTAGCGCTCGCATGATATGTGTGCCTTCGGGCAGTATGCGCATAGGAAATGGTTTTCAAAACTACTCGAAAAAGGTGGCGCTGAAACGTGTAGACAAGTATGACAAAAGCAATCTTGATGCTACTGAGGGGGAGGGAACACAAAGCGAACAAGTGACAAGCGACGAGTAAACGAGTAAAACGAGGGACTATTCATCAATCTGCAAAAACTTTTAAAAACAAACTAACTATTTAAACTAATATACTCAAGTTTCGGATTTAGAATTCAAGCCGTTTGAGC
>UMGV01039765.1_pt1 | contig 22074 bp, 21 predicted proteins | sample 1965361 | NCBI WGS metagenome assembly UMGV01 (sample SAMEA4836081, study PRJEB28245) | human gut metagenome | biome: gut microbiome; material: fecal sample | place: Denmark | collected 2008
CGCGACCGCATGGCGCGCAAGGCCGAGAACTTAAAGCACGACTACGCCGCGACGCAGAAGCGCGACGAATTCCGCCTGCGCGGCGACCTCATCACCGCAAACCTGTACCGCATGAAGAGCGGAGAAAAAGTCTTGCATGCGGAAAACTACTATGAGGACGGCTGCCCGACCATCGACATCCCACTCGACCCGCTGCTCTCCCCCCAGCAGAACGCCGCGAAAAACTACAAGCAGTACAACAAGCTCAAGACCGCCGAATTCCACCTGCGCGAGCAGATCGAAAAGGCGGAAAACGAACGCGCGTACTTGGAAAGCGTCCTGCAGGAGCTTTCGCAGGCGGAGACTGAGCAGGAATTCAATGAGATCCGCCGCGAATTGCAGGAGACGAACTATATCCGAAAGTCGAGCGGCAAAAAGGAGCTCAAGCGCGCCTTCGCCCCGCGCACATTCAAAACCTCGAGTGGGCTTGAGGTTCTCGTCGGCCGCAGCAACGTGCAGAACGATCAGCTGACAAAAAAGGCCGACAAGCGCGACTACTGGTTCCACACCCAGCACATTCACGGCTCACACGTCATCCTGCGCTGCGCGGGACTCACGCCGAGCGACGATGATCTGCGCGAGGCCGCAATGCTCGCATCCTACTTCTCGCAGGCGAAGGAGAGCAGCAGCGTCCCCGTCGACTACTGCCCCGTGAAGTTCGTCAAAAAGCCCGCGGGCGCACGCCCCGGCATGGTGACCTACGACAATTACCGCACACTCTATGTCACGCCCGAAAATGGGCTTGCCAAAAAGCTCTTGATCAGGTAAACTATTAGAAAGCGATTTCCCTCTCCCCTGTTAGACGACAAAAGCAAGTTTGATATTGGAAAGGAGAACCACCCATGGACAAAAAGAGAAGGACTCTGCTCATTACTGTTGCCGCAGTGCTTCTCGTCGTTGCCGCGTTTTTGCTGCTGCGCCGCTCGCAGCCGCTCGGCGAGCTGATCCCCGCGCCTGAGACCGCCCGTGTCGACGGACTCTTCTGCATTTCGACCATTGTTCCCACGCCGGACGGCTACGGCACGTTCGACACCGGCGACTGCCGGGTAGAGGGCTATCCGGACAGCGAGGCCGCCGCGGCTCTGCGCAGCGCCATGTCCGAAATTTCGGTGCAGCGCTATTACCGCCTGCCCACCTCGCTTTTCTCCCGCTTCACGCAGAACGAGAACTATGTCACCGTCTGGTGGATCCCCGAAGACGGACAGAAGCACGACCTGTACCTCAACTGGGACGAGGGCTTCATCTACGACGACGCCAACCGCGCCGTCGCCTACAAGATCGACGGCGACGCGCAGCAGGCGTTCAGTCAGCTCTGCGCCGTCATCAGTGAGTACGGCACGTACACCCGATAAAATTCAGCAATAAAAAACTCCGTATGAGAAATCTCATACGGAGTTTTTTTGCGTCCTTACAGCATTTTCTGCGGCATCTGCCACGCGTTATGGTCGGTGTGCAGCAGGTGGTGCGACTTTTCGCCAAGCGGCGCGCCGAGGTAGTCCTTGTAGAGCGCCTTGACATCCGGATTCTCGTGTGAGAAGCGCAGAAGCTCACCCTGATCGAGCCGCCAGAGCACGTTGCCGCGATCCTCGGCAAGCTCGGTACCGTCGTGGATGGGCTGGCCGCCGCCGCCCGCGCAGCCGCCGGGACAGGCCATGACCTCGACAAAGTCATACGCTGCGTCGCCGCGCTTGACAGCCTCAATGAGCTTGCGAGCTTTCCCGAGCGAGCTCACGACCGCGACGCGCACGTCGCCCGCGCCGGGGATATTGAACGTCGCCTCCTTCCACCCGTCCATGCCGCGCACGGCGGTGAAAGCGTCAGGGTCAGGATTCTTGCCCGTAACAAGGAAGTACGCAGAGCGCAGCGCCGCGTCCATCACGCCGCCGGTCGTGCCGAAGACAACCGCCGCGCCGGTCGCGGAGCCGAGCGGGCTGTCGAACTCCTCCTCGGGCAGGTACTTGGGTTCAATGTGATTCGCGCGCATCATAATGTTCAGCTCGCGCGTCGTGATGCTCACGTCGACATCGGGGTCGCCCGCGTCGTTTTTCATCGTCGGCAGCGCGCATTCGCTCTTTTTCGACACGCACGGCATGATCGAGACGACGAAAAGGCGCTTGGGGTCGATACCGACCTTTTCGGCAAAGTAGCTCTTCGCCACCGCACCGAACATCTGCTGGGGCGACTTGGCCGTGGAGAGATTGTCCGTCAGTTCGGGGTACTGGGACTTCACAAAGCGAACCCAGCCCGGGCAGCAGGACGTGAACATCGGCCACTGATACTGGTCCTTGTGGGTGAAGCGCTCGATAAACTCGCTGCCTTCCTCCATGATCGTGAGGTCGGCGGCAAAGTCGGTGTCGAACACATAGTTGAAGCCCAGCTCGCGCAGCGCCGCGACCATGCGCTTGGGCGTTGCGAACTCGCTGTCGAGCCCGAACTGCTCGGCCCATGCCGCGCGCACCGCGGGCGCGACCTGCGCCACGGTGACGGTATTCGGATCGTCGATCGCGTCGAAGACGAGACCCGTGTCGTCGCGCTCGCGCAGCGCCGCCGTCGGGCAGTGGGTGATGCACTGGCCGCAGTAGGTGCACTCGGTGTCCTGAATGCGGCGGTTGTACGATGCGTCGACGACCGTGCGCGAGCCCGTGCCGAGAAGGTCCCAGATCTTCACGCTCTGCACGTTTTCGCACACCTGGATGCAGCGCAGGCACTGCACGCACTTGTCGTTTTCGCGAATGAGCGGCGTGGAATAATCCACCGCCTCGTGACGCAGCTTTTTGGGGAAGTGCGTGCCACGCATGTTGAAGTCGTTCGCCAGCTGCTGCAAGGTGCAGTTGCCGCTTCGCGTGCAGTTCGTGCACGATGTATCGTGGTGCGAAAGAATGAGACGCAGGTTCATGCGGCGCGCCTCGCGCGCCTTGGCGCTGTTCGTGAAGACGACCATGCCGTCCGCCACCACATTGTCGCACGCGGGGACAAGGCGCTCCATGCCCTCGACCTCCACGCAGCAGATGCGGCACGCGCCGATCTCGTTGATGTCCTTTAAGTAGCACAGCGTCGGGATATTGATATTGACCGAGCGCGCGGCCTCCAAGATCGTGGTATTCTCGGGCACGGTGACGCTCTTGCGGTCGATGGTCAGTGTAACGTTTCTTACCATTTGCCTTTCCTCCCTCCGCGGAAGATGCCGTAGCCGAAGTGGTCGCAGCGCAGGCAGCGCGACGCCTCGGAGTACGCCTCTTCATCGGTGAGGCCGCACTCGATGCACTTGAAGTCGTGCTTGCGCTCGCCTGCCTCGCGCTCGGTGGTGTCGATACGGCCGTGGGGCGGCTTGTTGTTCAGCCGCGCCGTGGGGATCTCGACGCCGGGGTCGATCTCGTGGTGGAAGCCGAGGTATTCGTCGATATTCGCCGCGGCGACCTTGCCGGCCGCGATGGCGCGGATGACGGTCGCAGGGCCGGTGACGCAGTCGCCGTCGGCGAAGACGCCGTCCATATTGTCGATCTGGCCGCTGGCCTCGGCGACGAACGCGCCGCGCTTGATGGCGATCTTCGTCTGCTCAAAGCCGTGGGTCTCCACGCCCTGACCGATGGCGACAACGACAACGTCCGCCGCGATGCGCTTTTCGCTGCGCTTGGCCTTTTCGGGCGCGGGGCGGCCCTTTTTATCCATCTCGCCGATGATCTGCGGCTGTGTCCACAGCGCGACGGCGTGACCGTTCGCATCGGTCTCGATGCGGACAGGTGCCTGAAGCGTCACGAGCTCCACGCCCTCGGCAACGGCGCCCTCCACTTCCTCGGGAAGGGCCGTCATGTCCTCCTGACGGCGGCGGTAGACGCAACTCACTTTGCGCGCGCCGAGACGAACCGCGCTGCGGCAGACATCCATCGCGACGTTGCCGCCGCCGATGACGACGATGTCCTTGTTGCGGAAGTCCGGCATGTGATCGTCGCCGATCTCGCGCAGCATCTCGACCGCGGAGATGACGCCCTCAGCGTTCTCGCCCTCGATGCCGGTCTTTTTATCCGTGTGCGCGCCGAGCGCGATGTAAAGCGCGTCGTTCTGCTGGCGCAGCTCGTCGAACGTCACATCGTCGCCGACATTGACGTTGACATGCACATCGATGCCAAGCGCCAGCATCGACGCGATCTCCGCGTCGAGCACTTCGCGCGGCAGGCGGTAGTTGGGGATGCCGTAGCGCAGCATGCCGCCGAGCTTCGCGCACTTTTCATACACGGTGACCTTGTGGCCCATCAAAGCTAAGTAATACGCCGCGGAAAGGCCGCTCGGGCCGCCGCCGATGACGGCGACCTTCTTGCCTGTGGGCTCGGCACAGTCGGGCTGCGGCACGTAGCCCGCGTTATCCACTGCGTAGCGCTTGAGGCCGCGGATGTTGACCGCGTCGTCGATCATGTTTCTTCGGCAGCGCGCCTCGCACGGATGCTCGCAGATGTACGCGCAGGCCGAGGGGAATGGGTTATCCTTGCGGATCAGGCGCACGGCGTCGGCGTAGCGGCCGTACTTGATAAGCACGAGGTAGCCCGGGATATCCACGCCCGCAGGGCACAGCGCCACACAGGGAACGGGCTCGCGCATGCCGCCAAGGCAGCGGTGGCGCAGAATATGCTCTTCGTAGTCGTCGCGGAAGCCCTGCACGCCGTCAAGCACCAGGCGCGCCGCATCGCGGCCAATGGCGCAGTCGGCGCTGTTGACGATCACGCGCGCCACGCGCTCGATGATCGAGATGGTCTCCATCGTGGCTTCGCCCTCGAGCACCTGCTCCATCAGCTCAGAGAGCTGGCCGAGGCCGATACGGCAGGGAACGCACTTGCCGCACGTCTGCGCATGGCAGAGGTCCAGAAAGCTCTTGGCCAGGTCCACCGGACACAGTCCCGGAGGGCTTGCGGCGATACGCCGCTCCACATCGCGGTACAGCCCGTCGATGACGGTCTGGGCACGGGAGGGCGTCATAATATCGAGTCTTGACACTGCTGTTTTCTCCTTTCACTGCTTGCCATCAGTGTAGTATCGGCCGGCAGGACAAATGCACGTATCCCGCCGCCTGATGTCAGCACCCATAAATAGATGTTATCAATAATAAACGTTAGTCATTCCATTTTCAATAGTCAATGCGGATTTTTTGTCATATTTTTCCACTTCACTCCATTTGGCTAACAAAGAAAAGCGAGGGCCGCAGCCCTCGCCTGTTCTTCCCTTTTATTTGCCGCAGATCTCGTCGAAGGTATCGGTGACGGCCTTCTCCGGCGCGGGCGTCGCGAGCGATACGATCACGATCGCAATGCACGCCGCAAGGAACGCGGGGAGCAGCTCGTAGATGGCCCACGCGCCGCCCATCGGCGCGATGAGGTACTTCCAGATGAAGACCACCGCGCCGCCAGTGATCATGCCCGCGAGCGCGCCCTGCTTGTTCGCGCGCTTCCAGAAGAGCGAGAAGAGCATCACGGGGCCGAACGCCGCGCCAAAGCCCGCCCACGCGAACGAAACGACACGGAACACGGAGCTGTTGGGGTCCCAGGCAAGCACCATGCCGATGATGGCGATGCCGATGACCGTGGCGCGCGCGGCCAGCATCGTCGTGCGCTGGTTCATCTTCATGCCGAACGAATGCTGCATGAGGTCCTGTGACACGCTGGACGCCGCGGCCAAAAGCTGCGAGTCCGCGGTCGACATCGTTGCGGCCAGAATGCCGGAGAGGATGATGCCCGCCATGACGGCAAGCAGCACGCCGTGCTGGCTCATCAGATCTGCAAGCTTGATGATAATGGTCTCAGATTCCGCGCTCGTCGCCAGGAAGGGCACTTTACCCGCGGCGGACACGCTGTAGCCGATGACGCCGATGAACACGGCGATGAACATGGAGATCACAACCCAGATCGTCGCGATGCGGCGGGACTGGTTGAGCTCCTTTTCCTCGCGGATGGCCATAAAGCGCAGCAGGATGTGCGGCATGCCAAAGTAGCCGAGACCCCACGCGAGCGTCGAAATGATGCTCAGCGTGCTGAACGAGGCGGCTGTGCCGCTCGCAGCATCGTAGCCCTGCGTCATGTTAAGGTAGCCCGGCAGCGCACGGGCATTGTCGATGACCGTGTCCAGTCCGCCCGCCTGCTGCACGCCGAAGCACACGATGACAATGAGCGCAATGGTCATGAAGATGGACTGGATCAGGTCGGTGAACGAAACGGCCATAAAGCCGCCCATCACCGTGTACAGCACGACCACGATGCCGCCGACGATCATTGCCGTATGATACTCCACACCAAAGAGGCTATTGAAGAGCGTGCCGATGGCTTTGAAGCCGGACGCCGTGTAGGGAATGAAGAAAATGAGGATTACGACCGCCGCGATGCAGGAAAGCAGATGCTTCTTATCTCCGAAGCGGCGGGCGAAAAAGTCGGGGATCGTGATGGCGCCGAGTTTGGCCGAATACCGGCGCAGGCGGCGCGCGACGATCAGCCAGTTGAGATACGTGCCGATGGCCAGACCAATGGCCGTCCACGTCACCTCCGGCAGTCCGCAGAGGTAGGCAAGGCCGGGCAGACCCATCAAAAGGTAGCTGCTCATATCGCTTGCCTCGGCGCTCATGGCCGTGACGACGGGGCCCATCTTGCGCCCGCCGAGGTAGAAGTCGTCCGAGCTGCTGCCGCTGCCCTTTTTGCCAAAATACACGCCGACGAACACCATCGCGACGAGATAGAGAACGATGGTCACTACAATAATGATCTGTGCGCTTGTCATGTGATTTTCTCCTTCAGCTTTCGTTAAGACCTGCACAATATAGCACAAAAGAAAGCAGACGTAAATACAGAACGCCGTACAGAATAATTCCTGTACGGCACTGCAAAATTCTGAGTTTTTGATTAATTTTACTGCATTTTCTGCAAGACGATTTAGTAGACTGTTTTTGAAACGAATTTTATTTTTTGCGAAAGCCGTCTAAAAAGAGCGGCATCATCTCGCGCGCATACTGCACAAGCGAATATTCCCCGCCCGAAAGACACCAGTCATACATCAGCCCGCGCTCGAACATCGCGTAGGCCTTGACGATCTCGCTCACGGTACGCGTGTCGGTCAGCTCCTCACGCTCCTGCCCCTGAGAGACGATTTGGCGCAAAAGACGATAGTACGTGCGTTTGCGGTCGAGCAGGTGCTTTTCTCCCTTGGTCACGAGCTGGGAGGAAAAAAGCCGCGCCAGAAGCTCGATGGAGACCGTGTTCTCGATCGTCGTGAACAGCTCCTGATTGAGCCAGCATAAGAGCTCGATGCAGTCCATCTCGTCGTGGGGCTGCTGCATCAGCTCCTCATACCGCTCGTCAAACAGCACCGAGAGGGACGAGAGCAGCGCGTCCTTGCCGTCAAAATAGTGGTAAAACGAGCCCTTCGACGTCTCCGACTCGAAGATGATCTCCTCCACCGTCGTCTCCTCATAGCCCTGCTCGTAAAAGAGCTTCCACGCCGCCGAGACAATACGCGCCTTGGTGTTGCGGCTCGATTTTTTTGCCATGTGCTCCCCTCCCCTGTTTTTATTGATTGTATCACAGTGCGCTGCCCGCTGCCAAGCGTTTTGCGCTCACCCAAGGTTTTTCCGCAGGAATGTGCGAGCATTTTCAAAGAAAATGCCGTCCGCGTCCTGCTGCGATACGCCGCGCGAAAGCAGATACTCGTAAAAATCCGCCGCCTTCTCCGGCGAATCAAGGCACGGCGGCAGCACCGCGCCGTCGAAGTCCGAGCCGAGGGCGAGGTTTTTGCGCGCGCCGAGGTCGAAAAAGTGCGCCACATGGCGATAGACGTCGTCTAAGCTCCTGACCGCTCCCCCGTCGCGCAGGAATGGCCCGTAGTAGTTGAGGCCGATCAGGCAGCCGCGGCGCACCATCTCCTTGATCTGCACGTCCGTCAGGTTGCGCTTGTGCGCGCAAATTGCGCGGGCGTTGGAGTGCGTGGCAAGAAACGGCCTTTCCGCCGTCTCGAACACGTCCGCGAGCCCCGCGTCGTTCAGGTGCGAGACGTCGATCAAAATGCCGCAGCGCTCCATTTCGCGCACGGCGGCGCGGCCAAAGTCCGTGAGGCCGCGGTCCGTCACATTGCCCGAGCCGAGCTCGTTTTCCCCATTCCACGTCAGCGTCACGGCGCAGACGCCCTGACGCTTCGTCTTCCCGATGCGCGACAGGTCGCCAGCAAACGCGCTGCCGTTTTCCACGCTCAGAAAGGCCGCGGTCTTCCCCGCCGCCCACGCGCGCTCCATATCGGCAACATTGCGGCAGGGCGACACACGATCTGCGAATTTTCGCATCTGGCGGTCGAAATTCGCGCAGGCGTCATCAAAAAAGCGGATGGCCTTCTCCCCGCGCAGCTCATCGGGCATGAACACGGCGAAAAACTGCGCCCAGTGGATGTCCTTCGGAATACTTGTGAGCGACAGCGTGCGCGCGGGATCGTCGAGCGTGTCGATGATGTTCGATCCTGCGTACATGCAGTCGGTCAACGTGTCGCAGTGGAGGTCGATGAGGGCGTAAGGGCGCATGCGGGCACTTCCTTTTCAAAAAAGATCACGCTGCATTATACGCTCTTTCCGCCCGTTTCTCAACCGGCAAAGTTTAAGGAATTCTGAGGATTCTTAGCGTGCTCTTTACAAAGGCGCGGCAACACTGATATACTGGGCATCGAAAGGGGCGAAACGCCATGGACAATATTTCCCAGATCATCTCCCGCTCGATCGGTGGCTACAGCATCGGCAGCATCCTTTCCGCGCTGCTGACGTTCCTCATCTGCCTGATCGTCGTGCGGCTCGTGCTCAAGCTCTGTTCGCGGCTGCTCTCGCGCGCGAACCGCCTGAACGAGCGGCTGCAAAAGGTCATCCTCACGAGCCTCAAAACGCTTCTGTATCTGCTTACCATCATCATCACAGCCGAGGCGCTCGGCATCAACACCTCGTCGCTCACCGCCATCATGTCGGTGCTGACGTTGGGCGTCACGCTGGCCGCCGAGGACATTCTCGGCAACGTCGCCGGCGGACTCGTCATTCTCTTCTCGCATCCGTTCTCGCTCGGCGATGAGATCGAAGTCGGCGGCACGACCGGCACGGTGCGTGAAATTTCACTGACGCACACGAAGATTGAAACGCCGGACGGACAGATTGTGCTCCAGCCCAACCGCGAAATGTCCAGCTCGAAGATCATCAACTTCACCGTCCTGGGCCGCCGCCGCATCGTCTACAAGGTCACAGCATCCTACGACGCGCCGACGGACGAGGTGAAGCATGCCTGCATGGATGCCGTTCTCGCCTTCCCCGCCGTGCTGAAAGAACCCACGCCGACGGTGTATCTCTCGAATTACGGTGCCAGCTCCATCGAATACACCATCCGCTGCTGGACGGCGGCAGACGCCTACTGGGACACTTATTTTAAGATGTACGAGCGCCTGCGCAACACCTTTGCAAAGCACAACGTGGAGATGTCCTACGATCATCTGAACATCCACGTCGTGCCGGAGAAACAGAATGAAAATTAAAGTCGTCGATATGACATATGAACAGGCGCTTGCCCAGCCGCCGCAGGTGCACAAAAAGCCGAAAAAGCCGTCGCTCCTGTTCCGGACGGTCCTGCGCGCAGCCTCCGCGCCCGACCTTCTGGCGACGCATTTCCACTGCGAGAAGATCGGCATGGCGCAGATCAAAAGCGATGAGCCCTGTCTTGTCCTGATGAACCACTCGTGCTTTCTCGACCTCAAAATCGCGGAGGCGGTGCTGTACCCGCGCCCGTTCAACATCGTCTGCACGTCGGACGGCTTTGTCGGCAAGGAGTGGCTGATGCGCAGCGTCGGCTGCATCCCCACGCGCAAGTTCTGCTCGGACACGACGCTCGTGCGCGATATGCTCTACTGCGTGCGGACGCTCAAAACGTCTGTGCTGCTCTACCCCGAGGCGAGCTACAGCTTCGACGGCACGGCCACACCGCTGCCGGAGAGCATTGGCAAGTGCGTCAAGGCGCTGAATGTGCCGGTCGTGATGATCCGCACCTACGGCGCGTTCGCGCGCGACCCGCTCTACAACGGGCTGCAAAAGCGGCGCGCGAAGGTCTCGGCGCAGATGCAGTGCCTGCTCTCGTCCAGCGACGTTGCAGAGAGGAACGCCGCCGAGATCAATGAGCGCATCTTTTCCGCCTTCCGCTTCGACAATTTCCGCTGGCAGGAGGAAAACGGCGTCTCCGTCAGCGAGCCGTTCCGCGCCGACGGACTCAACCGCGTGCTCTACAAGTGCCCGCACTGCCTCGCCGAGGGGAAAATGGAGGGCAAAGGCACATCACTCATTTGCCGAAGCTGTAACACGGAATACCGCTTGACAGAGATTGGTACGCTGGAATGTTTGAACGGCGAGGCCGCGTTCACCCACGTGCCGGACTGGTACACCTGGGAGCGGCAGTGCGTGCGCGAGGAGCTGGAAAGCGGCGCATATCAGCTTGATATTCCCGTGCAGATCTGCATGATGGTCAACATGCGCGAGATCTGCCGCGTGGGCGAAGGCCGGCTGCACCACGATGAAAACGGCTTCCACCTGACCGGCTGCGGCGGGAAACTGGACTATTTCCAAAAGCCTGAGGCCTCGTACAGCCTGTACGCCGACTATTTCTGGTACGAGATCGGCGATATGCTGTGCATCGGCGACCACAAAGCGCTGTATTACTGCTTTCCGCAAGGCGGCGGGGATGTGGTCGCCAAGACGCGGCTGGCCGCCGAAGAGCTCTATAAATTAAAGCGCGCCGCTAAGGCGCGGGGATAATGCAGCACAAAGTGCTGCCGCCTTGTTCCCCACACCGTGTGGGAACGCGGATAAGGGAGGGGTGTCTCTTTTTTGAAAAGAGACACCCCTCCCTTACACCCTCCCAGAGAAAATTTTTCATTGCAAGCAAGCAGCTCGAAGAGCTGCAATGCTTGCCGATTGCACCTCTTGCGTGCGGCAAAGCCGCATTTACCCCTGCTATACGACTTGGCGTACTCCTATCATCCGCTGCCGCTCTGCCCATCTCGCGCTGGTACAGCCTAATTTCCGTCTACCGGAGCACTCATCAATGCGGCGAACGAAGCAATGCCGCATTCCGCAGGCAGTCTGCCGCCAATCTAACGTCACTCGCGCCTCACGATAGTAAGGCGCGGTTGCAAATCGGTCACGAATTGCAGGGATTCATGGCGAAGCCATGTACACCGCACCTACATTGCGCAGCGCGTGCAGTTCTTCAAGATTGAAACTGCCAATGTGTGGGGTCGAGGGGGAAGGCCCCTCGTCCTTTACACGGGTGCTCATAAGAAAGTAATTCCAGAAATTACGATTATGGCATCTGTCAGACGGGGTTGGTAAACGAAATAACGGGTATTCGGTGCAAGCCGAGTACCCGTTATTTTTTGCCCATGCGTAGAAGCAATAGATTTATTCACATTTTTCGAGTATAATTAATTCATATTTTTCCTATCCTTTCCATTCCGAGATTTTTTCAAAAAATCTCAAAAAATTTTGGAAACATTGGAACAATTCAGCCTTTCTCATGCCATATATAGTAGAGGGCTATTTCAAAACGATTGGAGGTGACGCTTATGGAAAAGCGGAAAAGTCCGAAAGGTTTCATTGTGGTATTGCCCGGTGAGATCATCGAAATACCGCAGGACAGCGATAAATCGTGGCTGACCCTGTTTTACAGCTTACCAAGAGAGCTTGCAGAAAAGTGGAAAACCGCCTATGATCTGCCCCGCTGCCCCTATGAGGTTTTGCGGACGGACAAGTATGACCACATCGTATGTGACGATATGTTCAAGCTGCTTGTGTGGGACTGCTACGCATGGAGCGCATGGCAGTTTTTCCAAGTGAAAGAGCGCAAAGGTAATTATCGTGATATTCCCGGCAACTGGACGCAGTACGCAGGATATTTCCCTTTGTGGCGATTGTCGTACAGCATTATCCCTTACATCCGAATGAAGTTTGAGCAGAACGGGCTTGGCTTCCAAAACCTTTACAACATCCCGCAGGGTATGGAAATACCGTGGCTGACCTATCAGCAATTTAGCAATCTGATCGGCAATGTCACCGACATGGTGGTTGCAGAACAGGAATGGCAGCCCGTGATTGACGCTATCTGGGAAAACCGCACCGTAGAGGACTACGAAACCACAAGCAGCACCGTAAAGACCGATTTCATGCGGAAGTGGCATCACAACCGTTCCGGCAAGCCGATCTCTCTGGATGAAATGATGGAGAGCGAGGACGGGGACATTTTCGATGTGGCAGACCCCCGCAGCGATTTTGAGAACTCAGTCATTTCCGAAATGCAGATCGCTTCCTTTGCAGAAAGCACCATCACAGAGAAAGACCGGGAGATATTGAAGCTGCGTATGGAGGGCTACACAGAGCAGGAGATCGCAGACAAGGTTGGCTACAAGACCGCCAGCGCAGTCCATAAGCGGATCGCCAAAATCGCGGGAGCCTATGAGGATTATGTGACAGCGGAGTATCAGAAGTATTTGGACAAGTAAACAGACGCAAAAGCGGCAGCAGTTACCGAAATGGTGACTGCTGCTTTTTCATGCGGGAAAGGAGAATTTTATGAGCAGAGAGCCATTTGAAACCATGCCCGATGTGATGGACGCAAAGCATCTTGCGGAAGCATTACAGATTTCCAAAGCAGGGGCATACAACCTTTTGAACAGCCCGGATTTTCCAACCTTACGGATCGGCGGGCGCAAATTGGTGATGAAAAATGAGCTTGTGGAATGGCTGAAAAGCCGCACAAACAGGAAAGCGTGAAAACACGGTCAAGAGCCGCTAAAGTGGCAAATCAGCCGATAGCGAGAACCGGGACATACTCCGCATCGTTTGGCGTGTTTCTATCGAAAAATCGCACCACTTTTCCAATTCAAGAGCTGAGAAAAAATTGCGAAAAACAGGAGGTTTTATGAGAACAGGACTTACCAAGAGAGAAAAGACCACAGCCATCTATTTTGACGAGTATGGCAGCATGATCGAGGTGCAGACCCACAACACCGATCTGAAAAAGAGGTTGACGGCATTTGCAAAAGAATACCCGCAATGCTGCCGCCAGATTGACGATGATGAGCAAGGCGGGCTGACCTTTGAAATTGAAAAAGGCAGATTAAGCTTCCGTCTAACTGCGCCGTACAGCGAGGAACGGAAACAAGCGGCAAGTGAATGGGCGAAAAAGAACGGCATCGGTACGCTGTAATATAAGACATCAAAGGGGTGAATGCCTATGAGAAAATAACGAACAGGAGGATTTCAATTTGAGTGTATATGGATATATCCGTGTGAGTAGCAAGGATCAAAAAGAGGATCGACAGCAGATTGCATTGAAAGAGGTGGGCGTTGATCCCCAAAACATCTATGTAGATAAGCAGTCCGGTAAGGATTTCAACCGTCCGCAGTACAAGAAGATGCTGCGAAAACTAAAAAAAGACGATCTGCTCTATATCAAGAGCATCGACCGTCTTGGACGCAACTATGAAGAAATTCTACAGCAATGGCGGATTCTCACGAAAGAAAAAGGCGTTGACATTGTGGTGTTGGATATGCCGCTGTTGGACACCCGCCGGGGCAAAGACCTGATGGGTACATTCCTCTCCGATATTGTACTGCAAGTGCTGTCCTTTGTGGCAGAAAACGAGCGTACAAACATCAAACAGCGACAAGCCGAGGGAATTGCCGTTGCCAAAGCCAAGGGAATCAAGTTCGGTAGACCTCCTCTGCCTTTGCCAGACAATTTCTATGAGGTGCACAAAGCATGGCGCAGTAAGAAAATAACCTTGAAACAAGCTGCGGAAGCCTGCAATATGCCGGTCGGCACATTCTACGGAAATGCAAGAAAATTTGAAAATGTGGCTTAAACAAATCATACCCTGAATTTGCAAAGGTGTACTTTTACAAATTAGGGCACTAAATTATACTCTTTAATATTATACTACAAAATGCACGAATTTTCAAGGTGTTGAGCTGAACATCTTCGCCAACAATTGTAACTTTTTTGTGATTTGCAAAAGTACACGATAACAAACAGTGTGTACTTTGATTGTCATAGATTCGCTATTAGTCAGAGGAGAAATGTAGGTATGCTTAGAATCTTTGTAACCGGAGATAACCATATCGGTTTGAAATACGCGAGCCATGAACAAGCTGCTGTTCTTTCATCAAGAAGAATCACAGCTTTTGAAAACATGGTTGAGTCTGCAAATAAGGAAAACTGCGCCCTTTTTGCAATCACCGGAGATCTGTTTGAAAACACTTATAGCGTATCCAAGCGGGATATTAAGGCCCTTTTGGATACGCTTTCTAAATTTAGAGGGACAGTTGTTGTCCTTCCGGGCAACCATGACTATTACGACAAGGATGTTAAGGTGTGGCAGTATTTCAAAGATGTGATGACCTCTTACGATAACATCTTGCTGCTCACTGAATATCGTCCCTATGAAATTACTGCAAATGGCGAGGATGTTGTACTTTATCCTGCGCTCTGTACCTCTCTGCATTCTGCCCCAGGTCAAAACAATCTGGGTTGGATCAAGGATTTGGAAATCGCAAATGATGGAGCATATCACATCGGCATCGCACATGGTGCTGTTGAGGGCGAGACCATTGACAATGAAGGCCACTACTTTTTGATGAAGCGTTCTGAACTGGAAGAAATTCCTGTTGATGCTTGGCTCATCGGACACACCCATGTTCCGTTCCCCCGAAACCTGACAGAAGCGTTTACAGTGAGCGATAAAATCTTTAACGCAGGTACTCATGTCCAGACTGATATTTCTTGTAACACCGATGGGCAGTGCTTTGTTGTTGAAATCAGTGAAAACAAGACTGTCCGGGCGAAGAAAGTTGCATCCGGAAATTTGCGGTTTTACCGCAAGAATATCAGTATTACCGCCGGAAACATGGAGAATATCATCATCCGTGAACTTGCTGATGTTACGGATGACAGTGTGGTTGATCTTATTCTGACGGGAGCTGTATCTACCGAGGAATACGAGGACAGAGCGAGAATTATCGAAAATGTGCTATCTCGGTTTGTTGAGGGAACATACAACGATTATGCACTTAGTAAGCTGATTTCCAAAGAACTAATCGAATCAGAGTTCCCTGAAACATCTTTCTCAGCCGGTCTACTGACTTCTCTTTTGGATGAACCCAAAGAGGCTCAGCTTGCATATGAGCTATTGAAATCGCTGAAGGAGGGAAAGTAAATGAAAATCACAAACATTTCTTGTACACAGTTTGCTGGTGTTCGTGACAGAAACGTTTCCTTCACCGATGGCATTAACGTAATTTACGGCAAAAACGAAAGCGGTAAAAGCACACTTGTTAATCTGCTTTCCCGTACTTTGTTTCAAAACGCACGTCTTGACCGCCGCAGCGATAAAGAGTTTTTTGAGTTATATTTCCCTGGCGCAAAAAAGGGCAGCAGTATGAAAGGCGATTTTGCTGATGGCAAAATTTCCTTTGAAACCGAAAGCGGAGTATATACGCTCACAAAGGAATGGGGAGCAGATTCTCGCTGTACCCTATCTTCGCCCGACGGCGTTATTCGTGATCAGCGCAAAATTGATGAAATTTTGAGAGAAGTCTTACTTTACGGTGAGGGCGTCTATAGCGATATTCTCTTTTCCTCTCAGAGAAACACCGATGTTTCTTTGCAGACTATTTTGGATGCCTCCAAGAAAAGTGACGCAAAGCAAGAAATTACTGATGCCGTATCCCAGGCGTTTGCCGAAACCGACGGTATCTCTGTAGATGCCATTGAGCAGGCAATCGCCGCAAAAGTGGACGAAATTGCCGGCAAACATTGGGACTTTGATCGTGAAGCTCCAGTTCGCAAGGCTGGGCGCTGGTCTAACGGTCTTGGCGAAATCTTGAAAGCGTATTACGCATTAGAGGATGCAAAAGCAGTTCTATCAGAAATCTCCCGCCTTGAAGCCGAGGCTGATCGTGCAGCGGACGATTACACCGATAAGGACAATGTTGTACGCAAAGCCGAGGATGCTTATAACCGTTTCAACATCTTTGCAAGCCGTCTTTTTGTTCAAAGTGAACGGAGAAAGGCAATTGAGCGCATCGAAAAGGAACTTGCGAAAATTGCAGAAGTTTTGGCTAACTGGCCAATGCTTACAGATAATCTTGAAAAGGCAAAGGCTTTGCAGGATGAAAAGACCAGCCGTGCTGCGCTGGATAAATACGAAGCAGCCAAAGCCATCAATGATGAAATAACGAAGCTTAACAACGGCACGGCAAACTTGGCGTGCCCTACCACTGCCGAAATTGCACAGGTAAAATCGGCTCAGCGCAGTCTCACTTCCCTCGAAAACAAACTTTGCGGCATGAATATATCCGCTGCCATCAATTTGCTGGGCAACAACAGCATTGAAATCACCTCTCTACGCACCGGCGAAGCGGTAGATATTTCTGGCGGTATCGCTTCTATCACAGAAGCGGTTAAGATCACCGTGCCCGGTGTTTTGGAGATGCAGTTGTCTCCTGCCGATGTGGATGTCGCTTCCATTGAGGCACAGATTGCTGAACAGAAAAAGGTACTTGCCGATATTTATGCCAAGTATAATGTTGGTTCCTTGGAAGAACTGGAGTCTCTGGCAAAAACAATTTCCGACAGCAGAACGAAGCTTGACAACGCTAATAGCCGCCTGAATCTGCTTCTTGGAGAAACCTCTTTTGAGGAGCTGGAGACTACAGCACTTGCAATAACTGCAGCGATCCGTGTGAAAGAAGAAATTGAAAGTGATATTTCCGCTCTTTGCGGCAGAACCGATATTTCCGCATTCATTACGAAGAACGAAACGGTTATTGATGGCTATGTCGCAGATTATGGCAGCATAAACGACTTGAAGGCGAAGGCTTTTGATTTGGATGCAGAACTGAAAAAAGCGAGAGACTCGCTATCCGGAGCGGAAGACATTCCCGCTGAATATCTCGGCATTTCCGATCCCGATGCGCACCTTGAAACGCTGCAGAATGATTTGAAAGCCAAGCAGAGCCGTCGTGAAGCAGCGCTTACCTCTAAAACTGCTGCCGCAAGCAAGCTTGAAAGCTATAAGGAAAACATCTCCGGCGACCCGACTGCGGAGGCAGAAAAGGCTGAACGAATCTTTGAAGAAACAAAATCGCTGCTTGCCCACTGGCTGCATATTGCGGAAGTGTTCAAGGCGCAAAAGGAAAATATCCATTCCAATCCTATGGAAGATATCGCGGATCGGTTTGCTCATTACCTCAGCGTGATCTCCGGTGGCAAAATCGAATCGGATTTCCCCGAAGCGGATAAGCTGAATATGAATATCTACAGCGACAACAAGCTGTTGGATTACGGGAAATTGTCCGAGGGTACCAAGGAAACAGTGTCTCTTGCATTCCGATTGGCAGTGCTTGACCACCTATTCCCGGAAGGCGGCGGTGTCATTGTCTTTGATGATCCGTTCACTGATATGGATGCTGATCGTACGGCGCAGTCTTGTGAGCTCATTAAGGAATGTGCCCAGAGACATCAGGTAATCTTCCTGACTTGTAAAGTGAAATGCATTGAGATGCTTAATGGAAATATGGTGAACTTATGATCCGTGGTAAAGAAGAATATGCAAAAAATGGAATAACTCTGCAAATCATTTGTTTGATGAAGGTATATATGAGTGGAGTAGCGAACCCCTTAATAAATACAATAAGGTTTTAGAGATTGGTTGCGGTACGGGGCAATCGACTTTTGTGCTTGTTGCAATGGAGCATACGGTGTTTTCTGTAGATAGAAATCCTCTTTGCATTGAGAAATGCAAAAAACATATTGAAAGCAATAATTTTTCCGTAGAAGAAATTACGATTGCCGATTCAATATCATATAGGGATTCAGATGTTACACTCTTGAATTTGGATTTGTTTTCAGAAGAAGCTCGTTTGCTAAATTACTTAAATCCAGATGTGATTATTATATGGAATCCGGGCGGTTGGGATGCCAGTCAAATCAATTATGCGGAGGCAGAAAATGTACAATGGCGGATGATAGACGCTGTCATCGAGTTTGCTGAATCCAAGAATATACCATTTTCAATATTAAATAGATTTGCCAAAACCAATGATGCTCAAGATTTTTGGCAAGATGTTGCGAAAAGCACTTCGTATAAGATGGTAAAAAGAGATGAAAAGAAAGTTAATATGCTTGGGGTAGAGGGAATTCCGTTGATTACAAGTGAGGGTAAGATAGATACAATAATCTATTCTTATGCTTTATTTGAGAAAGGTGATTGATAAATGTTTGAACCTTGGCAATTAGCCGCAATAGATGATGCCGGTTATAACGGCATCCGTGATGAACATATCGAACGTGTGGCAAACTCACTACTCGCCACCGGTTACACCGAAATAGACCGCAGTATATTTGATTATCATTGTCACAAATGCGGTGTTGATCCCAACAATTTTACACAAGCAGATTTAGACCGTTTGCAAGAAAAGTTGAATGAATAGGAGATAAAAATGAAAAGCGCAGGTTGGTGTGCATATATGCAGCCGCAGCTCGAACGTGAGGAACGACAAAAAGAATACGAGAGAAAACGTGCAGAAAGAGAAGCTTGGAAGATGGAGCATATGTCTTCCGAAAAATGTCCTTTGTGCGGAAGCACAATGTATATTCGTGAAGGAAAATATGGTAAATTCCTTGGCTGTAGCAATTATCCTAATTGCAAAGGCACACAGAAAATGAAATAGAACAGGGGGGGAAGCGATTGAAATATAGGATTATTGACAAAAAGCACCGCTTTTACTCAATTTTTGACACAGAAACAGGAGCTTATCTTAGAACGGGTATCCTCGATGACAAAGGAAAGGATACAGGTATAGATCCTTTTATGGGTTCATTTCCCAATCTCATTGATGTCGGCGTCATGGGGCATTGTATTCACGGAAAAACAGGACTATGTGCAAAAGCAGGCATTGGTTGCTATCAAAGTGGCTTAACAATCGAAAAGCCAAATATGTCAGTTGAAGATTTTAGATGGATTGCAAAACAGTGTCGGCATAAATCTAATCAGTTCGCATTAGGTGGTCGAGGAGACCCGGATCAGCATGAGCACTTTGAAGAACTACTCAAGATATGTCGTGAAAATGATATAGTACCTAACTTCACAACATCCGGTTACGGTATGACTCCAGAGATTGCCCAGATATGTAAGAAGTATTGTGGTGCCGTTGCTGTAAGTTGGTATCGAAGTGATTACACAATAAATGCCATCAAAATGCTTCTAAATGCCGGTGTAAAGACGAACATACATTATGTATTAGGGAATAACACCATTGATGAAGCAATTGATCGGCTTCATAACGATAGTTTCCCACATGGCATAAATGCAATTGTGTTTTTGCTGCATAAACCTGCAGGGCAAGGTACTCAACAGAACGTTCTTGCGGTAGACGATCCCAAAGTCGCAGCTTTTTTCGCCGAGGTTGACAATATCCATCCTTACAAGGTCGGTTTGGATAGTTGTAATGTTCCGGGTGCTATTCGCTTTTGCAAGCATATCCTGCCGCAATCGTTAGACACTTGCGAAGGCGCACGTTTTAGTTGTTATATCGATTCGGATATGACATTGTTACCGTGTAGTTTTGACCAGAAGCGGCAATTTGCAGTCCAATTAAAACCTATGAGCATAGAAGAAGGCTGGAATAGCGCGATATTCGATCGATTTAGAAAGCAACTAAAAAACTCTTGCCCTAGATGTGAGCATCAGGACTTGTGCAAAGGTGGATGCCCGCTATTGCATGAAATTGTTTTCTGTAACAAAGAAGAACGAAAAATATTCAAGGAGGAAAAATAAATGAAGTTTAGAACAGATTTTGTCACGAATTCAAGTGACAGCAGCTTCTTGACATTTAATATTAAGAACAAGAGGCTGTTTGAGGCATTAACCGGTCTCGGAATTAAGTTTAGGGATGTAAAATACGGTGAGTTCTCGGATACGATGGAAATTGAACTTCCGTCTGGAGAAACAGCAATTATCGATGGCGGCGAAAATTGGAGCCTACCCTATTTTACGGATATGGACTCCATCTCCGCATGGCTTGTAGCCACCATTTTGTGGGAGGTTGAATCAATCTATCCTCCGAAAGAAGAGGATGACTATTCTGATTTCGCAAGAGAGCTAATCGATCTCTTGAATGAGGCAGACATCACACATTTGGATTGGGAAGCAGTCGAAACGTGGTCTCGAGAAGCAGTTGTTGCTGATTTCGAGAAAGCCTTTGGTGCTATGGATGGAGACATCGAAGAAGCGAACATTGAGCATACATATGGCTTTGAGGGCGAAGTCGGCCCTTGTCTGTATACCGAAATCAAGGATGGCAAAAGAATGAGCGCCAGCTACGCCGATACTGACGAAATTGAAACCGAAGATTGCGATGGTCTCAAATTTGTAGTGACGGGCAAACTTAAGTTCTTTGAAAATAGGGATGAAATTGTAGAGTTTATCGAAGATGCTGGTGGTTCTGTTACAGAAACTGTCTCGAAGAATACTGATTATCTCATTTGTAATGATGTTAAATCAAATTCGTCCAAAATGAAAAAAGCAAAAGACCTCGGTATTGCAGTCCTGTCAGAAGCAGCTTTTATTAGAAGATTTGGTGACCCCGAAGATTTTGATGAACTTATGGCAGAGGAAGACCTTGGTGAGGAAGCTTGGGATCTTACCTGTGATGGCGGTGTATTGGACTTCGTCGTTGACAACGGAACCCAGCCCATTGTAATGGAAGTTTGGAAAGACGGTAAATGGGTTCAGAGAGTATCGGACCAAAAAGCTGCTGCAAAAAAAGCTGCAAAGGCAGCTAACAACGAAGCGACATAGGAAATCATGGCCAACATCTGGGCAGATGCTGATAATCGCTTGAAGAAGTTGCTTTTAATTCCGACGAAAGATTGCTTAACAACTACGGATTCGGAAACATTGGCAATGATTGAATCCGTATCGTATGATCTGCTTTGTGAAAAAGGCTATATTCGCTTTGAAATCGGTCCGATTGATGCTTTTGAAGCGCAGGATTGCTATATCTGTGTTGAGAAAGAAAAGAAAAAGAATATCTTTGGCGAAGATAGTAACGACTTAAACTTCACCGTTATTTGCAAGAATGAAATTGCAGATATGGATGATTACAGAACACGTCATATTGAAATCTGTTCTGCTTTGAATGAGATGCTTAACGGAAAAGAAATTACTGGTGTCGGCAACACTTATTTCATGATGTGCAAACCCAATGCAATTTCCGATTACTATAGCTCTTGCACAATCTGGTTTAACGACAACAACTTTACTTACACTCAGACCGGCGGTGTGAATGTACTTGGCAAGTATGCTACCGATAATGCTGCTATTGTACATACCCTGTTGGCAGACTCTGCGTTCAAGGAAGCTATGGAGCTGGTGGAAAAATCCGAAACCACCTCGTATGCCGAAGGGTACTTTAAGATGCACGAAAGTTTCACTCAGAACTTGAATAAGGGATATCGTGCTTGGGTGTTGATCGATTGGGACTTTTCTCATAGCATTTCCGTGAATGTTGTCCCTGTTTGTCGAGTTGATGCTCGAAAAATGAGCAATGGTAATGATCGTCTTGCAGTTATAGTAGAGCGAATTAAAATTGCTTTGAATGGTCTGAGCATGGCAATAGGTGGCGAGCTTGAGCTTGCCGAGGCATATTGCCAGAATGAAATTAAATTGTCGGATGAATTGGTTGCCGACATGATTATGTTCCAATAAAACACATAAGTTCCTAAAACACCCCGCATAGTATCCCTTTGGAACAAAGGGCGCACTTCTATACAGGGGCAAGCCCTGTATGTGCGCTCTGCGAGGCAGACAGCCCGGAGGATGGAAGTCCGGGCTGTTTTGCGTCACTTCGTTCCGAACAAGGGGCTGCACCCCTTGCGGCTTCGCCTATCCCTGCGTACTTGGGTCCCGTCAAGATTTATGCGCAAAATTGTTTGCAGGCTC
>UMGV01069087.1_pt1 | contig 22055 bp, 14 predicted proteins | sample 1965361 | NCBI WGS metagenome assembly UMGV01 (sample SAMEA4836081, study PRJEB28245) | human gut metagenome | biome: gut microbiome; material: fecal sample | place: Denmark | collected 2008
CGCACGCAATTCCGGCGCTTTCTATCTGGGATATTTCCAGACTGCCGACGGATCTATCTCTGGCTATTGGACACCCGTATACTTCCAATTCGAATGACCATGAGTAACTGCTCGTGAGTTGATCATATCCTCACCTACAAGCGCGGCAAAAGCCAACATGATATCTGTGGTCTTTGCTGCGCTTCTTTCGTTCAGGTAAATGTGACTTGACACGATACCCACAATTATCATCAAAATAAATCACGACAAAACACTGTCTTCCTTTTCGTTCATTTTAGAGAAGGAAAAAAGCATAAAGGGCGAGAAATGACGTCCTCAGCCTTAAAAAAATACATGTTCACCAGTAAAAACAGTGTTTTGACCTCATCATCTCACTTGTTTCTCCGTGACAAACAACCGAGATGATGAGGTCAAAACAGTGAGATGACAAGGTCATCTCAGTTGTTTGATACGGGCAAAAACCAGATTTGCTTCCCTCTAAAACCTACTTTTTCGTATAACTCGTTGATTATCAATAGATTAATGAAATATCGCCGAAAATCAGGAAAATCCGGTCAAGAGCTTGTCTCTTCGAAAAAAACGCCGTCTCGCACCCACTTTTTTGTCAGTTTTCTCAACATTCAACTCCCCCTTATCCAAAAACACATAAATGCTTCTGACCCTCCCTCATATCATCTGTCGCATGACCAGAGCCACTTCTTCTGCAAATTTGGACAAGTATTGATAATTGCGGTATAATTTGTTCGGAAAGTGTGTGATCTCGCCAAATAGGGTCAAACAATCTAAAAATCAAGGATTTTATGCACGGAAAAGTTGCAGGCAATCGCTTTTTTCCCTATATTTGCCATTGAAATCAGACGTGCTGAGAACCACGTCGCAATTGTGTCTAACCCATCAATCGTCTTGCCTTATGAACTTACCTGTTGTCTTTTGGCTCATCCCGCTGGCCTCTGTCTGTGCCCTGATGATGGCATGGCTGTTCTTCCAAAATATGATGAAGGAAGACGAGGGCTCACCGCGCATGAAGGAGATCGCCCTCTACATCCGACGGGGTGCGATGGCCTATCTGCGACAACAATACCGCGTGGTGCTCATCGTCTTTGTCGTGCTGGCCATTATCTTCGCCATCATGGCCTATGGCTTCAACGCCCAGAACCCGTGGGTACCCTTCGCTTTCCTCACGGGAGGGTTCTTCAGCGGACTCGCCGGCTTCTTCGGTATGAAGACAGCCACCTACGCCAGTGGACGCACGGCAAACGCGGCACGCGAGGGATTGCACAAAGGACTGAAAATAGCGTTCCGATCCGGTGCTGTCATGGGACTCGTCGTCGTAGGACTCGGCCTGCTCGACATCGCCGTGTGGTTTTTGATACTGAACAGTTTCTACAGCGACGTGGATCCACATACCGCTCTCATCACCATCACCACGACCATGCTCACCTTCGGCATGGGTGCTTCCACACAGGCACTCTTCGCCCGTGTCGGCGGCGGCATATACACCAAGGCGGCTGATGTCGGCGCCGACCTCGTGGGAAAAGTGGAGGCAGACATCCCCGAAGACGACCCGCGCAACCCGGCTACCATCGCCGACAACGTGGGCGATAACGTCGGCGACGTGGCGGGTATGGGTGCTGACCTCTATGAAAGCTATTGCGGCAGCATCCTCTCCACGGCTGCTCTCGGTGCCACGGCCTTTGCCATGAGTGCGGACGACATGCAGCTCAGAGCCGTCATCGCGCCAATGCTCATCGCTGCCGTCGGTGTCTTCCTCAGCCTGCTCGGCATCTTCCTCGTGCGCACCAAGGACGGCGCAACGATGAAAGACCTGCTCCATGCCCTCGGAGTAGGTACAAACACGAGTGCCATCCTTATCGCAGTGGCTACCTTCGGCATCCTCTACTGGCTGCAGATCGACAACTGGATGGGTATCGGATGCTCTGTGCTCAGCGGGCTCGCCGCCGGAGTGATCATCGGACAGGCCACGGAATACTATACTTCGCAGAGCTATAAGCCGACGCAACGCATCGCCGAGGCCAGCCAGACGGGTGCCGCCACGGTGATCATTAAGGGCATCGGCACTGGCATGATCTCGACCTGTGTGCCCGTGCTCACTATCTCGGTGGCCATCATGCTGAGCTATCTCTGTGCCAACGGCTTCGACTTGAGCATGAGCGCAACCAGCATCAGCCGTGGACTCTACGGCATCGGCATCGCCGCCGTGGGCATGCTCTCCACACTCGGCATCACGCTCGCCACGGATGCCTACGGGCCCATCGCTGACAACGCCGGTGGAAACGCTGAGATGAGCGGACTCGGCGAGGAGATACGCCACCGCACCGACGCTCTCGACGCACTGGGCAACACCACCGCCGCCACGGGGAAAGGCTTCGCCATCGGCTCGGCAGCACTCACCGCACTGGCTCTGCTCGCCTCGTACGTCGAGGAGGTAAAACTCGCCATGAGCCGTGCTGTGCCCCACGGACAGCAGTTCATCGATGCCGCGGGACAGGTCTTTGACCCAGCCAAGGCAACCATGCCCGACTTCATGAACTTTTTCCAAGTCAACCTGATGAATCCACGCGTCCTCGTCGGGGCTTTCCTCGGGGCCATGGCGGCCTTTCTCTTCTGCGGGCTGACCATGGGCGCTGTGGGACGGGCCGCCGGAAAGATGGTCAGCGAAGTGCGCCGACAGTTCCATGAGATCAAAGGCATCCTGGAGGGAAAAGCCACGCCGGACTATGGACGATGCGTCGAGATCAGCACCAAGTCGGCACAGCACGAGATGATCCTCCCCTCGCTGTTGGCCATCATCATCCCCATCGTGGTGGGCATGATACTTGGTGTGGCAGGTGTGCTCGGCCTGCTCGTCGGTGGACTGGCTGCCGGTTTCACCCTCGCCGTGTTCATGGCTAACGCCGGCGGCGCTTGGGACAATGCCAAGAAAAGCGTAGAGGAAGGCCGCTTCGGGGGTAAAGGATCGCCATGCCACAAAGCAACGATAGTCGGCGACACCGTCGGTGATCCGTTCAAGGACACGTCAGGGCCTTCGCTCAACATCCTGATCAAACTCATGTCAATGGTGAGTATCGTCATGGCAGGACTGACCGTGGCATGTATGTAATAGGCAAACAGAAAGGCGCGGCAATGACGCCGCGCCCGTATAGTAGTTTTTAGAAAAGTCTAAATCCGGTATCCCACGCTGACCGTCCAGCACTGGACGCGCTCATCACCGCCGGGATGCTTACCATCAGACTGATAGACCTTCGACAGTGGAATGCTATAGCGAAGGTCTATGATGACGCGCTCATACTCCACAGCAACACTCACAGGCACGCTCCACAGCACATTGCGCAGACCATTGCCCTTGACATTGGCTTTCTCAATGTCTGTGGAGTAAGTGTATCTGCCGCTATCGCCGACCTTGACTTTCTGGGACTCTGTATGCGTGCGGTTCCATAGTCCGATGCCCGCCTGCAGTCCGGTGCCCACAGAAAGCTTGTCCGTGGCATACCAACGCGCCATCACGGGAATCTTGAGATAGTCGATCGTGAAATAGCAACGGCTGAAGACATTATAGGTTCCCACCTGACGCTGATCCAAGACATTGTCTTTATAGTTACAGCCCTCGCGTGAATAGTAGGCACCGATACTGGCGGAGAAGGGAGCGCTGATGCGGTATTCGAGATCCAATCCGGCAGCTGCTCCCGCCTTAAACTTACTCTTCATCGTACCCACATCAGTGGTGAGACTCTCACCACTGATGGTGGAGAGATTGAAACCGACGCGCGGAATCACGGAAAACGTACCGGGGTCTGTCTGTGCCCAACTCATGGAGGTCATGCCCAGCAGGGCAAGAAGTACTGCAATGTGTTTCATATCTGTACAATGTATTTCTTTCCTTTTATTTATGGGCGACATGCCGCATCTTTCTAAATGTATCTCCCCTATCAAACAAAGGATGTGTATACTATACAAAATTAGCAATATTATCGTTTTATCCACTCGTTTCAAAAGAAAAATAACAGCTCAGCCCAAATTATTACCCAAAAATTTGGTGGACTCGCAAAGTTTTCGTAATTTTGCACACCGTAACACAGAGGTTCGTACAGAGCCTTTCTTTATAAGCATAGGGGCATAGCCCAGCTGGTTTAGAGCGCTGCAGTCACATTGCAGAGGTCATGGGTTCGAGTCCCATTGTCCCTACAAAGCCGTCCATAGCACATCCGTTGCCTTGGACGGTTTTTTTGTGATGCTACGTACCCCTTCCTCCTCCACCTTCCTACTCCGCAGTTTTTCCGCAACATTTCTTTCTTCTTCCTCCACTTTGCCAGGAAAAAACCGTAACTTTGCATTCGCCATCCTATCCCCGGCCCAAGAGTTTTCTTTCCTCTTCCCCGGCTGTCGATGGATTCGCAAAACCATCAATACGCAAAACTCGCTAACGCATATGCCAGAACAAAAAAATACCACACCCCGCCGCAAAAAAACTTCCGCACCCATCGACCCCACCTACGGCCACCTGCAACCACAGGCCATCGACGTGGAGAAGGTGGTGCTCGGTGCCCTGATGATCGACAAGGACGCCTTCTCGGTCGTCTCTGAGCTCATCCGTCCCGAGACCTTCTACGACCCGCGTCACCAAAAGATCTTCAAGGCTATCCAGACCTTGAACATGGAGGAAAAGCCCGTCGACATCCTCACCGTCACCAATGAACTGGAGCGGGAAGGCACCATCGACGACATCGGAGGAGCCAACTATATCATCGAGCTCTCCTCTCACGTCGCCTCATCAGCCCACATCGAGCAGCACGCCAAGATTCTCAAGCAGAAGTTTCTCGCCCGACAGCTCATCTCCTTCGCCAGCGATATCGAGACCAAGGCCTTTGACACTACCGTCGATGTCGACGAGCTCATGCAGGAAGCCGAAGGCAGTCTCTTCGAGCTCTCGCAGAAAAACATGAAGCAGGACTATACACAGATCGACCCGGTCATCCGCCAGGCCATCGACACCCTGCAAAAAGCTTCCGCCAACACCAGCGGTCTGACAGGTATCCCCTCCGGATATACCAAACTCGACGACATGACCTCGGGATGGCAGAAGAGTGACCTCGTCATCATCGCCGGACGTCCTGCCATGGGTAAGACCTCGTTTGCGCTGTCTGTGGCCAAGAACATCGCCGTAGACTATCAGACGCCCATCGCCTTCTTCTCGCTCGAGATGAACAACGAGCAGCTCGTAGACCGTCTCATCTCCAATGTCTGCGAGATCGAGGGCAAGAAGATCATGAACGGTCAGCTCGCCCGCGACGAGTGGGAACGACTCGACAAGAACCTCTCGCGACTCACGGGAGCACCCATCTATGTCGACGACACGCCGGGACTCTCCATCTTTGAGCTCCGCACCAAAGCGCGCCGCCTCGTTCGTGAGAAAGGCGTGAAGATCATCATGATCGACTACCTCCAGCTGATGAACGCCAACGGCATGCGCTTCGGCAACCGACAGGAAGAGGTCTCCACCATCTCACGTTCACTGAAAGGACTGGCCAAGGAACTCGACATCCCCATCATCGCACTCTCACAGCTCAACCGTACCGTGGAGAACCGCGAGGGCATCGAGGGCAAGCGACCACAGCTGAGCGACCTGCGTGAGTCCGGTGCTATCGAGCAGGATGCCGATATGGTGCTCTTCGTCCACCGCCCCGAATACTACCGTATCTACCAGGACGAGAAAGGCAACGACCTACACGGCAAGGCACAAATCATCATCGCAAAGCACCGTAAAGGTGCCACGGGCGACGTGCTGCTCACGTTCCAGGGACAGTATACCCGCTTCATGAACCCCGAGGATGCCCAACTGGCTCCACTGCCGGGCGAGATGAACGGTGGAGAGTTTATTGGTTCTAAGATGAATCAGGACTACGGTGGTGCTCCGGATACGGATCCTTTCGCCGGCGATCCACTGGGCGGCATGCCTCCAGACACCGGCGGCTCAGTGCCCTTCTGATAAATTATTAGAAAAACAAGCAAAAAACTTTCAGATTATTTGCTCGTATCGACTGAATTGTTTACCTTTGCACCCGTAAACAGAAATAGATACGAATCAACACATAAGGTTATGACAAGTTTGTACATCCTTCTAAGCATTATTATTAGCATTCGACTGTATCCCACAGTTGGAAGTGAGAAGGTGTGCGTGCATGTCTGACAGACAACAACCATACAAAGCCTTTCCACTTCCACAAGTGGGAAGGCTTTTTTGTTTGGACAAGTTTCAGGGAACTACAGAGAAAGCAAAAACATTAATACATAAAGAATATGAGCGACAGACTTTACATTTTCGACACGACGCTCCGCGATGGCGAGCAGGTGCCTGGTTGTCAGTTGAACACAGTGGAAAAGATTCAAGTGGCCAAGCAACTGGAGCTGTTGGGCGTGGACGTCATCGAGGCTGGCTTCCCCATCTCCTCGCCGGGGGACTTCAACTCTGTGGTGGAAATCTCAAAAGCGGTGACATGGCCGACCATCTGCGCACTCACACGTGCCGTAGAAAAGGACATCGACGTGGCTGCCGAGTCGCTGAAATATGCCAAGCACAAACGTATCCACACGGGTATCGGCACAAGTGACTCACATATCAAGTACAAGTTCAACTCCAATCGCGAGGACATCCTGGAGCGTGCCGTGCGCGCAGTGGCCTACGCCAAGAAGTATGTCGACGACGTAGAGTTCTACGCTGAGGATGCCGGACGCACCGACAACGAGTACCTCGCACGCGTGGTCGAGGCCGTCATCAAGGCTGGTGCCACTGTGGTCAACATCCCGGACACCACCGGATATTGCCTGCCTAACGAGTACGGCGCAAAGATCAAATACCTCAAAGAGCATGTCGACAACATCGACAAGGCCATCATCTCCACTCACTGCCACAACGATCTGGGAATGGCAACAGCCAACACGCTCGAAGGTGTGCTCAACGGCGCACGACAGGTAGAGGTTACCATCAACGGCATCGGCGAGCGGGCAGGAAACACTTCCCTGGAGGAGATCGCCATGATCCTTAAATGCCATAAAAACATCGGCATCGACACAAACATCAACACACGCAAGATCTATCCGATCTCACGCATGGTATCGTCTTTGATGAACATGCCTGTACAACCCAACAAAGCCATCGTCGGACGCAATGCCTTTGCTCACTCCAGCGGCATTCATCAGGACGGCGTGCTGAAAAACGTGCAGACCTACGAGATCATCAACCCGAAAGACATCGGGCTCGACAACAACGAGATCGTACTCACCGCACGTTCCGGACGCGCTGCCCTCCGTTATCGTCTGGAGGTCAACGGCGTGGACATCAAGGACGAGGAGACGCTCGACAAGATCTACAAGCAGTTCCTCGTACTCGCCGACAAGAAAAAAGAGATCACCGACGACGACGTACTCATGCTTGCCGGCGCTGACCGCACCGCCAACCACAGCGTGAAACTCGACTATCTGCAGGTGACCACCGGCAAGGGCGTACGCTCTGTGGCAAGCATCGGACTGGACATCGCCGGACAGAAATTTGAGGAATGCTCCACTGGCAACGGTCCTGTCGACGCGGCCATCTCAGCGCTCAAGCGTATCGTACGCAAGCAGATGACCCTCAAGGAGTTCACCATTCAGGCTATCTCCAAAGGTTCCGACGATGTCGGCAAGGTGCACATGCAGGTGGAATACGACGGACAGATCTACTACGGATTCGGTGCCAACACCGATATCGTCACCGCTTCTGTCGAGGCATATATCGACTGCATCAATAAGTTCAGAGTGAAATAACATAGCAGAATCCTATAACACATATTATATATATGAATACCCTGTTTGATAAGATTTGGGACAGCCACGTCGTTCAGATTGTCAAGGACGGTCCCACTCAGTTGTATATCGACCGTCTCTACTGCCACGAGGTGACTACTCCACAGGCTTTCCAAGGCTTGCGCCAGCGCGGACTGAAGGTGTTCCGCCCCCAGCAGGTCTTTGCCATGCCTGACCACAACATACAAACCCACGACCAGGACAAGCCCGTCGCTGACCCCGTAGGACGCAAACAGATCGACACGCTCGACAAAAACTGTAAGGAGTTCGGCGTCACGGAGTTCAAGATGAACACGCCCGAAAACGGTATCATCCATGTCGTGGGTCCCGAGACTGGACTCTCCCTGCCGGGCATGACTATCGTCTGCGGTGACTCTCACACCTCTACCCACGGGGCTATGGGTGCCGTCGCCTTTGGCATCGGTACCTCCGAGGTGGAGATGGTACTCGCCTCGCAGTGCATCTTGCAGCAGAAACCCAAGTCGATGCGCATCAACATCAACGGTACGCTCAAACCGGGAGTGACCGCAAAGGATGTCGCTCTTTACCTGATGTCACAGCTGACAACCTCAGGCGCTACGGGCTACTTTGTGGAGTATGCCGGCGACGTGGTGCGAAACATGAGCATGGAAGGTCGTCTGACCCTTTGCAACCTGTCCATAGAGATGGGTGCCCGCGGTGGTTTCGTAGCACCGGACGAGAAGACTTTCGCTTATATCAAAGGCAAGAAATACGCGCCCAAGGGTGAGGACTGGGACCGTGCCGTGGCTTATTGGAAAACGCTGAAATCCGGCGACGACGCCGTCTTCGACCGGGAGGTAAACTACGACGCGGCCGACATTGAGCCACGCATCACCTACGGCACAAACCCAGGTATGGGCATTGCCATCAACGGCACGATCCCTACACTCGACGAGATTCCCGAGAGCGACCAGGCTTCGTTCAAGAAGAGTCTGAAATACATGGGCTTCGAGCCGGGCGAGAAACTCCTTGGTCATCCCATCGACTATGTGTTCCTCGGTGCCTGCACCAACGGCCGCATCGAAGACTTCCGCGCCTTCGCCTCGCTCGTCAAGGGACATCACAAGGCACCCAACGTGGTGGCATGGCTCGTCCCCGGCTCTTGGGCAGTGGCACAGCAGATCAAAAACGAGAAGCTCGACAAGGTGCTGAGCGAGGCCGGCTTCGAGATCCGTCAGCCCGGATGCTCGGCTTGTCTGGCCATGAACGATGACAAGGTACCGGCAGGACTCTACAGCGTGTCTACCTCCAACCGTAACTTTGAGGGGCGACAAGGCCCCGGCTCACGCACCATCCTCGCCAGTCCGCTGGTCGCCGCAGCCGCCGCTATCACCGGCAAAGTCACCGACCCGCGCGAGTTCATGTAATCTTCTTGGTTGAACACATCAGTATTTTATCGCAATGAAACAGAAATTCAATGTCATCACATCCAGCTGCATTCCTCTTCCCCTGGAGAATGTAGATACAGACCAAATCATTCCCGCCCGCTTCCTCAAGGCTACCGACAAGGAAGGCTTCGGCGACAACCTCTTCCGCGACTGGCGCTACAACAAAGACGGCAGCCTGAAGAAGGACTTCGTCCTCAACGATCCCAGCTACTCGGGATGTATCCTCGTGGCAGGAAAGAACTTCGGATCAGGTTCAAGCCGCGAACATGCCGCATGGGCAATAGCCGGTTATGGCTTCCGAGTAGTCATCAGCTCATTCTTCGCTGACATCCACAAGAACAATGAACTGAACAACTTTGTGCTCCCTGTCGTCGTCAGCGAGCCCTTCCTGAAGGAACTCTTTGACAGCATCGCCAAAGACCATAAGACTCAGGTAAAGGTGGACTTGCCCAACCAGACGGTCACCAACATGGCTACCGGCAAGAGCGAGCACTTCGAAATCAATGGTTATAAGAAGCATTGCTTGATGAATGGCCTCGACGATGTCGACTTCCTCGTGCAGAACCGCGACAAGGTGGAGGCCTTTGAAAAGAACCGTAAAACATGGAATCACTAAATAAAATGAAGTCGCGCATCGAGATCATGGACTCTACCTTGCGCGACGGTGAACAGACCAACGGCGTGAGCTTCCTGCCTCATGAGAAGCTCATGATCGCACGGCTGCTGTTGGAGAAAGTAAATGTCGACCGGCTCGAGGTGGCTTCGGCACGCGTATCGGAAGGCGAGAAAGAGGCCGTCACCGGCATCTGCCGCTTCGCCGAGCAGGCCGGATACTTGGATCGGATTGAGGTCTTGGGATTCGTCGACCACAACAAGAGCGTGGACTGGATCGCAGACACGGGCTGTCACGTCATCAACCTGCTGGCCAAAGGCTCGTACAAGCACTGTACACAGCAGCTCCACAAGACGCCCGAGCAGCACATCGAGGACATCCTCGACGTGCTCGACTATGCTGAAAGCAAGCACTTCCGCGTGAATCTATACCTCGAGGACTGGAGTTCCGGTATGATCAACTCCCCGGAATATGTCTACCAGATGATGGAGGCAATGAAGGACACCAACATCGAGCGCTTCCTGCTACCCGACACACTGGGTATCCTCACGCCGACTCAGTGCGAGGACTTCATCACGAAGATGGTGGATATGTACCCCGACAAACGCTTTGACTTCCATGCCCACAACGACTACGACATGGCTGTAGCTGACTCTCTCGCCGCTGTGCGATGCGGTGCATCGGGTATCCACGTCACCGTCAACGGGCTCGGCGAGCGTTGCGGCAATGCACCGCTGTCGAGCGTGGAGGCTGTCTTGAAAGATATGTGTGGCGTAGAGACGAACATCGTCGAGAGCCAGCTCAACATGATCAGCCGTGTCGTGGAAGGATATAGCGGCATCGCTGTGTCGCCCAACGAGCCGATTGTCGGTGAGAATGTCTTCACACAGGTGGCCGGCGTACACGCCGATGGCGACAAGAAAGACAATCTCTACAGCAACGCCTTGAAGCCTGAACGATTCGGACGTAAGCGTGAGTTCGCACTCGGAAAGAACTCTGGCAAGGCTAACATCGAGAAAAACCTCGAAGAGCTCGGCATGACGCTCACGCCGGAACAGGTCCGAAAGGTCACTCAGCGCATCACGGAACTCGGCGACCGCAAGGAGGTGGTCACTCAGGACGACCTGCCCTACATCGTTTCCGACGTGCTCAACCGGCATGATGCCATGGAGGAACGCGTGAAACTCCTGAGCTATATGGTCTCCACATCCTATGGACTGAAGCCTATCGCCAGTCTGAAAGTGGAGATCAACGGTAAGGTCTACACCGCCGACGCTACCGGCGACGGTCAGTACGACGCCTTTGTCAAAGCGCTACGCAAGGTCTACCGCGACAACCTCAACCGCACGTTCCCACGACTGACCAACTATAGTGTCACCATCCCGCCAGGCGGACACACCGACGCTCTCGTGCAGACCATCATCACCTGGCAGGATGAAAATGGCCGCGTCATCCGCACGCACGGACTCGACGCCGACCAGACAGAGGCTGCCATCAAGGCTACCTTCAAGATGCTCAATATCTTTGAGGAAGAGAACACTAAAAAATAAAAATAACAAACAATACATATTATGAAACTGAACATTGCCGTTCTCCCCGGTGACGGTATTGGACCGGAGATCATGCCACAGGCTCTCCACGTGCTCGACGCCGTGGCCAAGAAGTTTAACCATGAGTTCACCTACCACGAGGCGATCTGTGGCGCTCATGCCATCGATGCCGTAGGAGATCCATTCCCCGACGAGACCTTCAAAACGTGTATGGATGCTGATGCCGTGCTCTTCGCCGCTGTCGGTGATCCGCGCTTCGACAACAACCCCACTTTGAAGGTACGTCCCGAGACGGGTCTGCTGGCTATGCGCAAGAAACTCGGTCTCTTCGCCAACGTGCGCCCCGTGGCTACCTTCGACTGTCTGCTCCACAAGAGCCCGCTGAAGGAAGAGCTCATCAAGGGTGCTGACTTCGTGGTCATCCGTGAGCTCACCGGCGGTATGTACTTCGGTGAGAAATACCAAGACGACGAGAAGGCTTACGACACCGACATCTATCATCGTTCTGAGATTGAGCGCATCCTGAAGGTGGCTTTTGAGTTCGCTGAGCGTCGCAACCACCACCTCACTGTGGTCGACAAGGCTAACGTGCTGGCCAGCTCTCGGCTGTGGCGTCAGGTGGCAAAGGAGATGGAACCGAAATATCCCGATGTCAATGTCGACTATATGTTCATCGACAACTGCTCAATGCGCGTGCTCACTGAGCCCCGCTTCTTCGATGTCATCGTCACGGAGAACACTTTCGGCGACATCCTCACTGACGAGACGAGTGCTATCACGGGTTCCATGGGCCTCCAGCCTTCTGCTTCCCTGGGCGAGCATACTCCGCTCTTCGAGCCTGTTCACGGCTCTTGGCCACAAGCAGCAGGTAAGAACCTTGCCAATCCCTTGGCACAGATTCTCTCCGCTGCCATGATGCTCGAGCACTTCGGACTGAACAAGGAGGGCGCACTCATCCGAGAGGCCTGCGACCAAAGTCTGGAGCAGAACGTGCGCACACCGGAGATTCAGGTCGAAGGCGGAAAGCACTATGGCACTAAGGAGGTCGGCGAGTGGATCGTCAACTACATCGAGAATAAGTAAAAGCTAAGGTTCAGTATTTCTTCCACAGAAGGTCCATAACGTACGAAAAACAAGGGATTGCCTTCGGATTCAAAGGGAGAAAGCTCTTTTCTATAACAACAAAAGCCGGCGATTTCTGCCGGCTTTTGTTGTTTTCTATTGAAAGTAGACTAAAAGCTCAACTATACAATTCGGTGAAATGGAGGGCAAAGGATGTCCTGCTCGAAAAGATTGTATTCTCAGCCCCGGAATGGTGTCAGTTATCCAACAAGACAGATGCCCGTACGAAACAACCTTGTTGAGAGACGATCACTATAACTTGTACAAGAATTCAGAGAGGTTGACTTTGATGTCAATTCCCATCTTCTTGCGCAGACGGTAGCTACCGATCTCCAAACCACAAATAGAGATATTGAACAGAGGTGCAATTTCTTTCGACAGAAGATCCATACGGATGTAAGCACAGTCTTGAATCCTTATAAACCTTGTAGAGATAGACAAGGGTAGCGGGAAAAACATCGCTTGGATCGTATAGGCCCACCATGAACGATACTTGGGGGCACGAAGAACATGAGCAAAGAGGTCACTGCCGGACTCCCGTTTGCCGACTTCGCTCTTACTTCAAAGGCGTAACTTTCCTTGTGCAAGTTGGGGGCATTGAGAGAAAAACTGCCCTGACTATTGTCGGATAATCTGTTAGCACAAGAGCAAACCTATGGAAGTAGTAATGCCGAAGAGAAACATATTCCTGGCCGTTTCTCCCAACACCTTATTTAATTCGCGTCCATGGTCAATCTTCACCAGATGGCTGAAAGCCAGTGTATGCAAGGGCAGATAGACGATCAACGGAAGAAGGAACGCCCATAGATGCCCTTCGACAATGAAGACGATATTCAACAGCAATGCGACAATGCCGGACAAGAAATAGAGGATCTCGCCTCCACAATGACCGACTCTGACGACCAGCGTCATCTTTCCATCACGCCGGTCATTGTCGATATCGCGATTGTTGTTGATCAACAATAAGGTGTCGATAACGAAGCCGCAGGCCAAAGAAGCAAGAAACACGGTCAGCGTCACCGTCCGTGAACCTTCCGGCTGACAGAGATAATAGGTCAGGCAAACAGGAACAATGCCAAAGAACACCAGCACGAGCATGTCGCCCAAGCCCAGATAAGAGAGTCTGGTGGTATAAAGGAAACAGAAGACCACGCACAATGCACCGACGAGAATCATTTCCAGTCCACCAAACAATACCAGCGGCAGACCGACGGCACAGCCGAGAGCCGTGGTGACTAGCAGTGCCTTACGCATGGCTTCTTCCGTGACCCACCCCATCGAACAGGCACGCTGAGGGCCAAGACGCGTCGCCGCATCATCGTTGCCACGCTTGAAATCGAAATAGTCATTGACAAAGTTGGCATCTATCTGCATGATAAATGCAAAGAGAAAGCACAGCACACAAGGCAGCCAAGCTATTTCCCATCCATGATCAGCAACCGTCAATGCCGTGCCGATCATCACCGGGACGGCAGCTCCCGTCAATGTCTTGGGGCGCGCGGCCAAGAGCCAGGCACGAAAGGAGTTGGTCTTTACGCTATTTTCTTCTATCATTTCTTGTCAGAATTAAATAATTCAGCCAAAGAGAGCAAATACATGTCTCTTTGGGAAGATTCAACAAAAAGAGCCTCAGTCTACGAAAGCATCGTCGACCGGGGCTCTTTTCTTTATGTATGATTACAGCCAGGGATCAGCCCCGGCATAGCTTTCGGTATGTGTGGGGCATTTTACCTGACGATAGTACATGCCTTTGCTTATCCCACCAGTGATTAGAACTCAGCGTTCTTCGGCGTACGCGGGAAAGGAATGACGTCGCGGATGTTCTGCATACCCGTCACGAAGAGGATCAGACGCTCAAAGCCCAAGCCGAAGCCAGCATGAGGACAAGAGCCGAACTTGCGGGTATCGAGATACCACTTATAGTTGTTCTCGTCCATGCCGCGTGCCTCGATCTCATCGAGCAACTTCTGATAGTTCTCCTCACGGACCGAACCGCCGATGATCTCGCCAATGCGGGGGAAGAGCACGTCAGTACCCTGCATCGTCTTGCCGTCGGCATTCTTCTTCATGTAGAACGCCTTGATCTCGGAAGGATAGTCGGTCATGATCACCGGACGCTTGAAATGCTCCTCCACGAGGTAGCGCTCATGCTCACTGCTGAGATCCATGCCCCAACCGGTGACAGGGAATTCAAACTTATGTCCGTCCTTGACAGCCTGCTCCAGGATGCGGATGCCCTCCGTATAAGGCAGGCGTACGAAGTCCTCCTTGATGACAGACTCCAGTGTAGCGATCAGCGTCTTGTCGATCATCTTGTTGAGGAACTCCAAGTCGTCCTTGCAGTTGTCCAAAGCCCACTTCACGCAGTACTTGATGAAGTCTTCCTCAAGATCCATCAGCTCATCCTTGTCGATGAAGGCAACCTCCGGCTCTATCATCCAGAACTCTGCCAAGTGGCGCGGCGTGTTACTGTTCTCCGCACGGAAGGTAGGGCCAAAGGTGTAGATAGCACCCAAGGCAGTAGCGCCGAGCTCACCCTCGAGCTGACCGCTCACGGTGAGGTTGGTCTTACGTCCGAAGAAGTCTTTGTCGTACTCCACCTTACCGCTCTTGGCTACACGGTCAAGGTCAAGAGTAGTCACCTGGAACATCGAACCGGCACCCTCAGCATCGCTGGCTGTGATCAGCGGCGTGTTGAAGTAGTAGAAGCCATGGTCATGGAAATACTTATGGATGGCGATAGCCATGTTATGGCGAATGCGGAAGACAGCACCAAAAGTGTTTGTGCGCAGACGCAGGTGAGCGTACTGACGCATATACTCGAAGCTCTGTCCCTTCTTCTGCATAGGATAGTCACTTGGGCAACCACCGTAGAGCTCCAGCTCGGAAGCCTGGATCTCGCAGGTCTGCCCTTTGCCCTGGCTCTCGACGAGCTTACCGGTAGCACGGATGCACGCACCGGTAGTGATGCTCTTGAGCAACTCCTCATCCACCGTTGAGGGGTCAACGACAATCTGAATGTTCTTAATGGTCGAACCGTCGTTCAAGGCAATGAAGTCCACCGCCTTGCTGCTACGATGCGAGCGCACCCAGCCTTTGACAGTCATCTCTTTTCCAAAGTCGGTGCTCCGCAGGGCATCAACCACTTTTGTTCTACTCATGATATGTCTCTCTTTGTTGATTCAAACATACTGTTCACTCACTCTCATTACTCAAACATGCCACTGCGCAGCATCTCCACCTCTTTCTCGGTGAGGAAGCGCCAGTCGCCGCGGCGTACGTTCTTCTTGGTCAGTCCGGCAAACTGCACGCGGTCGAGTTTCACGACACGGTAGCCCAGACTCTCAAAGATACGGCGCACAATGCGGTTCTTGCCGCTATGGATCTCAATGCCCACTTGGCTGTGGTCACGGTCGTCGGCATACTCGATAGCGTCGGCATGTACCTCCCCATCCTCGAGTTCAATGCCCTCGGCGATCTTCTGCAGATCCTCTGCTGCCACGTTCTTGTCGAGGAAGACGTGATAGACTTTCTTCTTGAGGAACTTAGGATGTGTCAGTTTGCTGGCCAGCTCACCGTCGTTGGTCAACAACAGCACACCGGTGGTGTTGTGGTCCAGACGGCCAACAGGATAGATACGCTCCGGACATGCATCCTTGACGAGATCCATCACTGTCTTGCGCTGCTGAGGATCATCGCTGGTAGTGACATAGTCCTTAGGTTTGTTAAGCAGCACATATACTTTCTTCTCGAGTGTGACAGGCTGATCGTGGAACTTCACGACATCGGAGCGAAGTACCTTGGTACCGAGCTCGGTGACCACCTTGTCGTTGACTGTCACCACACCTGCCTGGATGAACTCATCTGCCTCACGGCGAGAGCAGACGCCGGCGTTGGCCAAGTACTTGTTCAGGCGAATCGGCTCGTTCGGGTCGATGTTCTCCTCCTTGTACTCGATGCGCTTCTTCATGCTGTACTTAGCATTGGGATCATATCCCGGACGGTGCTGTCCATAGCCGCCCTGACGGTTATAGCCGCCCTGACGGTTGTATCCGCCCTGTCCCTGCTGACGATAACCGCCCTGCTGGCGATAGCCGCCCTGCTGACGTGGCTGGTAACCACCCTGTCCCTGCTGACGATAGCCGCCCTGCTGACGGGGCTGATAGCCACCCTGTCCCTGCTGGCGATAGCCGCCCTGCTGACGGGGCTGGTATCCGCCCTGCTGGCGTGGCTGATAGCCGCCCTGCTGGCGTGGTTGATAGCCACCTTGCTGACGCGATTGATATCCACCCTGCTGACGTGGCTGATAACCGCCTTCGCGTTGGTAGCCACCCTCTTCATTATTGTTGTTGTAGCGCGGACGCGGCTGATAGCCACCCTGACGTGACTGATAGCCGCCTTGCTGACGCGGTTGGTAGCCACCCTGACGCTGCTGATAGCTGTTGCGCGGGCGCTGTTCTCCACCCATCAAGCCAGCGCCGAAGCCTTCGGGACGGAAGCTGCCTTCCTCGCGACCGGCATTTTTGTCAGTGCTGAAACTGCGCTGTGTATGAATACGTGGACGCTGTACGCGGCCATTGACAAAATCTCTCTGATAACCCTGTTGCGGACGATAGCCTTCACGGCTTGCATCGCTACTCTGCTTAGGCTGTACGGACGAATCCTGTGTGTTCTTTTCTAATTCTTCTGCCATAATTGTTACATTGTCAGCCTCTCGGCTTACTTGTTAATACTCTTGAAAATGATACTCTAAAAATGATATTATTAATAATGTGTAATATGAAAACAAATCTTTAGACGTGCGATTACATACCCGTGTAGTTCATCGGTGTGATCGCCATCAGCTCAGCCTTCACGTCATCACTGACGTTGAGTGTCTGGATGAAGTCGTGGATGGTCTGCTCCGTCATCACGTTGTTGGTGCGGGTCAGTGCTTTCAGAGCCTCATAGGGATGTGGATAGCCCTCACGGCGCAGGATAGTCTGGATAGCCTCAGCCACCACGGCCCAGGTATTGTTCAAGTCCTCTGTCATCTTCTCTTCATGGAGGATGAGCTTACGAAGTCCTTTCAATGTGCTCTCAATAGCGATGACGCTGTGCCCCATGGGCACGCCGACATTGCGGAGCACGGTAGAGTCGGTAAGGTCACGCTGCAGGCGGCTCACCGGCAACTTGGCAGCGAGGAACTGCAAGATAGCGTTGGAGATGCCGAGGTTACCCTCACTGTTTTCGTAGTCGATCGGGTTGACCTTATGCGGCATGGCACTGGAGCCAACCTCTCCCTTCTTGATCTTCTGCTTGAAATAGTCCATGGAGATATACATCCAGAAGTCGCGGTCGAGATCGATGATGATGGTATTGATGCGGCGCATAGCATCGAAGATGGCGCCGAGATAGTCATAGTTACTGATCTGTGTTGTCCACTGCTCACGCTCCAAGCCGAGTTTCTCACTGACGAAGCGGTTGGCAAAAGCCTTCCAGTCATAGTTGGGATAAGCCACATGGTGGGCATTGAAGTTGCCCGTAGCGCCCCCGAACTTAGCAGTAATCTTGCAGGCCTTCAGGCTGTTGAGCTGTTCGGTCAGTCGATAGACATAGACCATGATCTCCTTGCCCAAGCGTGTGGGCGAGGCAGGCTGTCCATGTGTCTTGGCGAGCATGGGCACGTCTTTCCACTCATCGGCATATTGCTGCAACTGAGCGATGAGCTCTTCGACCAAAGGATAATAGACATCGTGCAGTGCCTCTTTGAGCGAGAGTGGCACGCTGGTGTTGTTGATATCCTGAGATGTCAGGCCAAAGTGAATAAACTCCTTGTAGGCATCCAAGCCTCCTATCTCATCGAATCGCTCCTTGATGAAATATTCCACGGCCTTGACATCGTGATTGGTGATCTTCTCGATGTCCTTGACCCGCTGTGCGCTTTTCTCATCGAAGTGGCGATAGATATCCCGCAGGCGTTCGAAAAGGTTGTGGTCGAAGTCCTTCAGTTGCGGCAGCGGCAACTCACACAGAGTGATGAAATACTCCACCTCCACACGTACGCGGTAGCGGATGAGTGCATATTCAGAGAAGTAGTTGGCCAAAGGCTCTGTCTTGCTTCTATAGCGACCATCGATAGGCGAGATGGCCGTCAATGTATCCAGATTCATAATGCTATTAATAAGCTGTGATAATACGTATTATATTCCTACGTGCAAAATTACTAATTTATTTCGATATCCAATCACAGTGTTATGAAAAAGATAATTAAAAAGGAGAAAAGAAAGAAAACGAGCGAGGAAAAGCGAGCCACAAAAAGGCGAACGACGAAGGGGTTCGAGCACTTTTGCACAGCAGAAGCATTTAGAACCAAGCCAACATATCGCCCACACACAAGCAACCACGCTGTATGCGGATCACCGATCACTACTGTTTTCAAAAAGAAGTATGCTGAAACGTGTGTCAAAGTGCTTTGACGTGGGCGTTGACGGATTCGAACCGCCGACCCTCTGCTTGTAAGGCAGATGCTCTAAACCAACTGAGCTAAACGCCCGATATAAAAATCCCCGCAATCCCGAAGGACTACAGGGACCACCCCTACGTGGGCGTTGACGGATTCGAACCGCCGACCCTCTGCTTGTAAGGCAGATGCTCTAAACCAACTGAGCTAAACGCCCCTATCTCGGATTGCGGGTGCAAAGGTAACACAAATATTTCATCCCACCAAACTTTTGGCAAGAAAAAAGTAAAAGGGCACAAAAAAGCCTCTGCGCTGCTGAATGAAAAGACAGAAGCGCAGAGGCTGATATAGAGGGGATGACAACCATAGAGCTTATAGAGCCATAGAAGCTATAGAGACCATAGTAACTATAGAATCCCATAGAGATTATAGAAACCAGAGACACTATAGGAGCCACAGACCTCCATCGCTCAATCATCATCATCTCCCGAAACATTCTCTCCGCAGTCTCCTCCACAAAGGTGTCAGTGGTGTGCAGATCCCCTCCTTTCCCCTTGGGGAGAGGACGGGGACAGGGGGAGAAGAGAGGCTGGTCTTTTACTTCTTGATCATCTCCACTGATCTCTTGAGGAACTCATCGAGGGCTTTACCCTTGAGCATACCGTTCTGCAGGAGAGCCAGATCGATGAGCTGGTGCACGATCTTGTTGTCCTTGGCATAGTCGCAGAGGACTTTGTTTTTCTTGTCACGCTGCTCATTGACAGCTTTCTCGGTTTTTTCGAGATCGTCTTTTTCCTCCTTGGTGATCTCCTCAGCCTTTTTCTTGCTTTGGCTCTGATGCAGAGCGGCAAGACGTGCCTGCTGTCCCTTGAGCTCACTCTCGATCGGCTTCAAGGTCTCGTCGGTAGCCTTGCGGGTTTCGTCGAGCACCTCTTTCACGAGAGCGTGGTCGGTGTTGAGCACCACCGTATAGCTGTCCGGCATCTGACCGTAGAAACTCATGCCCGGCTGGAAGTGGCTCATATCCTTCATACGACGCATATACTCACTCTCGGTGATCAGCACCGGCTGAGCCTGCTCGCCGAGTGCCTCCATGTCGACGTTGAAGGTTGCCTTGCTGTCAACAGGCATCTGAGAGCGGAACACCTCTGCCAGTTTGTCACGGTCGTCGGCCTCCAAAGCACTTTTCTTCGCGTCTTCCTTTTGGATGAGACGGTCGATGATGTCTGCATCGACACGTGCGAAGCGGCTTTTCTCCAGTTTCTGTTCGAGCATCGACACCATCGGCATATCGAGCTGGCCGTCCATCAACAGCACGCTGTAGCCCTTGTCCTCAGCGGCCTTGATATAAGAGTACTGGTCATTCTTGTTGGTGGCATAGAGGTATACGAGGTCACCGTTCTTGTCGGTCTGGTTGTCCTTGATGAGCGTCTTGTACTCTTCCATAGTGAAGTACTTGCCGTTGATATCCTTAAACAGGGCGAAATCCTTGGCACGGTCGTAGAAGTCCTCCTGCGAGAGCATTCCGTAGTTGATGAAGAGCTTCAAATCGTCCCATTTAGCCTCGTAGTCCTTGCGGTCGTCTTTGAATGTCTGCTGCAGGCGATCGGCGACCTTCTTTGTGATGTAGGTCGAGATCTTCTTCACGTTGGCGTCGCTCTGCAGATAGCTGCGGCTGACGTTCAGTGGAATGTCCGGTGAGTCGATGACACCATGGAGCAGTGTGAGGAAGTCAGGCACGATACCCTCTACCTGGTCGGTGACAAAAACCTGATTGCAATAGAGCTGGATCTTGTTGCGCTGCAGGTCGAGGTTGCTGTGGACGCGCGGGAAATAGAGGATACCCGTCAGATGGAAGGGGAAATCTACGTTAAGGTGAATCCAGAACAGCGGCTCGTCCTGCATCGGATAGAGTGTACGGTAGAAGTTCTTATAGTCCTCATCTTTCAGTGTCGACGGTGTCTTGGTCCACAAAGGTTCCACGCTGTTGATGATGTTGTCTTCCTGCGTTTCCACCTCCTTGCCGTCCTTCCATTCTGTCTTTTTGCCAAAGGCAATGGGCACTGCCATGAACTTGCAATACTTGTTGAGCAAGGCGGTGATACGCGTCTTCTCAAGAAATTCCTTGCAATCGTCAGCGATGTGCAGCACGATGTCGGTACCGCGGTCTTCCTTCTCGGTCTCCTCAAGGGTGAACTCAGGTGAGCCGTCACAGGTCCAGTGCATAGCCTTAGCACCCTCTTGATAGCTCTTGGTGATGATCTCAACCTTGTCAGAGACCATGAAGCTGGAGTAGAATCCCAGTCCGAAGTGTCCGATGATAGCATTGGCCTCATCCTTGTATTTCGTCAGGAAGTCAGTGACACCCGAGAAAGCGATCTGGTTGATGTATTTGTCGATTTCCTCAGCGGTCATACCGAGTCCACGGTCGCTGATGGTGAGCGTCTTGGCGTCTTTGTCGAGTTTGACGTGGATCGTCAGGTCACCGAGCTCACCCTTGAAGTCGCCTTTCTGTGCCAGCGTCTTCAGTTTCTGGGTAGCATCGACAGCGTTGGAGACCATTTCACGAAGGAAGATCTCATGATCGGAATACAAGAACTTTTTGATGACGGGGAAGATGTTCTCAGTAGTAACCCCAATATTACCTTTTTTCATGGTATGCTTTCAAATTAGTTTTTGCCGATAAAAATGCAAAAAGCGTGCCATGAAGATTTTTATTAAATTTACCGAAATATTGACAATACTTTGAAAGAAAAATGCTATATTTGCAACATAGATTCATTTCAATAGGTTAAGGTTAGTTTTTTTAAAAGGTTAAAGGCCCCAATCAGAGTAGTGATTACTGTGGATTGGGGATTTTTAATCTTATGAGTACTTTAGTTAGAGAATATGGGAATGGGTATCAACAGAGTTAAGCTTCATCAGGCTGCCCGCTCGCCGATTCCCATATTTGTTTCTTGATCAAGTTTTCCGGCTTCCCTTAACAGTCATCCCTATCCTTTTTCTCACTACACCTTATTATACTAAAGTTTCCCACTTGCAAATAGCTTGCCCTTAAAGTC
>UMGV01089791.1_pt1 | contig 21913 bp, 19 predicted proteins | sample 1965361 | NCBI WGS metagenome assembly UMGV01 (sample SAMEA4836081, study PRJEB28245) | human gut metagenome | biome: gut microbiome; material: fecal sample | place: Denmark | collected 2008
GATGTGTTCACCGAAGGTCAGATCCGGCACGAACAGACGGCCGCTGGTGCGCTTCGGCCCCTTGATGGTGAAGCCCTCCGCTGTGGGATGCTGCCGCAGCTCGTTGGCGGCGTCCGCCAGACCGGGGAAGTGCAGCGTCCGTTCCAGCTCTGCCAGCTGTGTTTCGCCGTTGATATAGACCAGGTGATTTTCGTCCTTGAACCAGTTGATATGCATGGTGGTGTCCTCCTTGCGGTCGTCCATATCAGTGTATCATATTTGGCGCGGCTTGTCACCCCCTATCGCCTCCGTATACCCGACCGGCAGGAGCGAAGCGGGAGGCATATGCGTTCTCCGGCGGCGGTGCGTCATCTGCGTGCCACGCGTGTACCGCCGGCATACCGCGTGTGTGCCATGCGCGTATCACCCGCGTATCATCTGTGTATCACCGAAGTATCGCCTGCGTATCACGTTTTCACCTATGTCCGCCGTCCGGGCGCTGCCTCCCCACGCATAGAACGTGTATAGATTTGCTATATTCTATGTAAATATCATGTAAATGTAAATGTAACGGTTTTCGCAAAAATAGTTTTCATAAAAATACCGTTTTTGGGTCAATATTGCACATAACAACCGCTTTTCATTTGTTAAATGTTATGTTTTTATCTTTTTCGTCGGTTTTGATATTGACATTGCGCCCCGCCCTTTGTATAATCGGTACTACCATAAAGGTTCGGCAGAATGGTCCGCCGGACCGTGGCGGCCGCGTATGCTTCGGGCGCATCCCGACGGTATACAAAAACTATTTTTTCAGAAGAGAGGAACCAACATGAAAAAAGCACTTGCGATCATTCTCTCGGTCATGATGCTGATGTCCACCTTGGTGGCCTGCGGCAGCAAGACTGACGACAACGGCGATGCCAACAATGACGCCGCTGCCAGCTATCCCACCAAAAATGTGAATGTGATCGTTCCCTTCAGCGCCGGCGGCAACACCGATATGTCCATGCGCGCGCTGCTGAACGTGGCGACCAGCCTTGACAGCAAATACACCTTCGTGGTGGACAACAAGACCGGTAATGCCGGTCTGATCGGCATGGAGGCTCTGGCTGAGGCTGATCCCGACGGCTACACCCTGGGCACCACCAACATCGACCTGCTGCTGCACATCTGCTTCGGCCGCACTGATGTGACCATGGATAACTACATCCCCATCGCCGCCACCATGGCTGACCCCTATGTGCTGGTCATCAGCGCTTCCAACCCCAACTACTCCAACCTGGAGGAGTTTGTGGAGTACGCCAAGGCCAACCCCGGTGTTGTGAAGATGGCTGACTCCGGCGTGGGTGCTGCCCCCAACGTTGCCGCCAAGGCGTTTGAGAAGTATTTTGACATCTCCTTCGATTTCTATACCTATGACGGCGCTCCTGAGTGTGTCACCGCTGTTGAGACCAACGAAGTGGATGCTACTTTCCTGCAGCCTACGCCCGCTACGGCCTCTGTCAAGGCCGGTACCCTGTCCATGATTGGCGTCCTCAGCGATGAGCGTCTGGCCAGCTTCCCCGATACCCCCACCATCATGGAGACCTTCGGTGAGGAGTACAACCTGGTTATGAAGGGCTTTGTGGCGCTGTCCGCCCCCGCCGGCACCCCCGATGATGTGGTCGCCGCCCTGCGCGATCTGATGGGTAAGGCTGTTGAGAGCGACGAGTACAAGACCCAGATCGAGTCCCTGGGTATGCAGTACATCACCCTGTACGGCGATGAGTTGAACACGTTCATCAACGAGCAGATGGCTTTCTATAAGGATATCTGCGCCGACATCGATATCAACGGCTGATTTGGCTGCGGTATGCTTCATCGCGTAAAATAAGAAGAGGTGCCTGCCGCATATATGTCCGGTAGGCACCTCCTTGTTTTGCGGAGAGAGGATCCCCTATGTTTTGGAGGTCATTTGCATGAAAAAATACAACTATATCGTATCCGTGGTGATGCTGCTGTTATCCGGATATATCTTTTATGAATCCAGTGGTTATACCATTGGATCTTCGGCGCAGAAAAACCCCGCGGTATGGCCCTGCATTCTGGCCGGTGCGCTGGCGCTGCTGTCTGTGGCGCTGATCATCGAGACGGCGCTAAAAAAAGAACCCGGTGAGGAAAAGAAGGCTATCAACTGGAAAAGCCCCGGAATGATCCATGTGTACATCATGTTGGGAATTGTTGTGGGCTTTGTGGTGCTGATGAAGATCGTCGGTATGCTGCTGGCGCTGCTCATTATGATCCCTACGATCGAATATCTGATGGGCTGCCGCAGCAAGGTCATGCTGATCGCGCTGCCTGTGGGCATGGTGGCTTTTGTGTATCTGTTCTTCGTGGTAGCAATGAAGCTGACCCTGCCCGCGCCTATCTGGGCTTGAGAAAGGAGGAAAACAATATATGGATACTTCCGCATTGTCATTTGCTTTCAGCGCTGTTTTCACTCCGATCAATATGCTGGTTATTCTGGGCGGTACGATCCTGGGTATTTTCATCGGCGCTATGCCCGGTATGTCCTCTCCCATGGGCCTGTCCATCATGCTGCCCTTTACCTTCCAGCTGCACGGCTATGCCGGCATCATGATGCTGCTGGGTATTTTCTGCGGCTCCATTTACGGCGGCTCTATTTCCGCCTCGCTGCTGAATACGCCGGGTACGGCTGCTTCCGCTGCCACGTGTCTGGATGCCTACCCCATGTCCGTGCAGATGCGGCAGCCGGGGCGGGCGCTGGGTATATCCACCTTCTCATCCCTGTGCGGTGGACTGTTCAGCTGCGTGGTACTGGTGTTCGGCGCTACGTATCTGGCCAAGGTGGCCCTGAACTTCAAGTCCCCGGAGTATTTCGCGCTGGCCTTTTTCGGCATCAGCATCATCACCAGTGTGTCCGGAAAATCCGTGATCAAGGGTCTGATGGGCGGTATTCTGGGCTTGCTGTTTGCTACCGTGGGTGTGGATAACTTTACCGGCACGTACCGCTTTACCTTTGGCAGCTCCTTCCTCAAGGGCGGTCTGGCTATGATCCCCATCTTGATCGGCGTGTTTGCTTTCGCACAGGTGCTCAAGACCATTGAGGAGAAATACAACGAGCAGCCGCTGCATGAGCGCGTTAAAATCGAACGGGTCTTTCCCCGCAAGGATGATTTGAAGACCATCGCTCCCACGGTGGTCCGGTCCTCCATTCTGGGTACCTTCATCGGTGCTGTACCCGGAACCGGCGGCGATATTGCCTCCTGGGTGGGCTATAACATGGCCAAGCGCTTCTCCAAGCATCCCGAAAAGTTCGGCCACGGCTCCCCCGAGGGTATCGCAGGTTCCGAGGCCGCCAACAACGCTATCGCCGGTGGTGCGTTTGTGCCCCTGCTGGCTCTGGGTATCCCCGGCGATGCCGGTACCGCGGTCATGATGGGTGCGCTGACGATGCAGGGTATCGTCTTCGGGCCGTCCCTGTTCACCGAGGAACCCGGCAAGGCTTACATCGTGTTCATTGCTCTGTTTGTTGCCAATATCCTGATGGGTATTTGCGGTTTCTCCATGATCCGTGTTTTCGGCAAGGTCATCGATGTGCCCAGCAAATATCTGGTGCCTGTCATCATGACGTTCTGCATTACAGGCACCTTCGCATTGAACCACTATCTGGAGGAAGTTTTCCTGATGCTCATCATGGGTGTGATCGGCTTTGTCCTGATCAAGCTGGACTTTGCTATGCCGCCTATCATTCTGGGCCTGGTCCTCGGATCCCTGGCAGAGAAAAATGCCCGCCGCAGTATTGACCTGCTGGGGTCCTCCGAGACGATTTGGCAGCACCCCATTGCCATTATCTTCATCGTGCTGGCCATTGCGTCTCTGGTGTCCCCCACGATCAGCGCGGCAATCAAGAAGCGCAAGGCCGCCAAGGCTGCGGCTGCTGAGGAGAACTGAAGACAAACGGCGCAGCTTTCCTGTTCCGTTTATGCCAGCAGGCCCGGGACGGTCATCCGTCCCGGGCCTGCCGCAGCAAAAGAACGGATGCCTTTCTGTAGACATCCGTTCTTTCTTTTGCTTTGCTTAGTTTTCGTATATTGTGGGCGGCACATCACTTTTTGAGCAATGTCTGTACCACCTGGCACAGAGTACCCTCTGTGCCCACATTACCGGGGAAGATGATATAGGGCGTGTGCGGGAAGGTGCTCTCCTCGCCGGTCTCCCAAACGGGAACGCCGGGGGCGATCTGACCACGGACCCGCGCACAGTGTACCCGCAGCGCCTTTACGCCTACATCGCTGGAGGTAATGCCTCCTTTGGCCAGCACAAAGGCAGGCCGCACTGTCAGGTCGGCAACCAGTGATGTGAGCGCATCCGAGATCTTCACACTGATCGCCAGATTTTTTTCCCGCTGGTCATCCTCAGAGCGCAGGACCATACGGCTGGTGTATACCGCCACGGTCGTGCCGTCTGCCAACAGTGTGTTGGTACGGTCCAGAATACGTCGACGCTCTGCCGCCAACGCGGCGTCGTCAAACACGGTGTTCACATCAAAACAGATGTATTCGATCTCCGGGCAGCCCTTTTGCAGTGCTTCCAGCTGCATTGTGGTTTTGCGGACATGGGAGCCGACGATAATGATGCCGCCGTTCCGCTGATCGGCGCACATAAGATCCTCCCGCTGCAGCAGAGGCTGATCGCTCACCGCGCCCAGGATTTTGACCACGGCTGCCGAGCCGCGGAACATAAATACCTTGCCCCGGGCTGCCGCGCGCAGATAGGAGGTAACGAACACCGCTACATCGTCATAGCATACGGCGTTGACAACCACTTTGTTGAAGCCGGAAACGCCCATCAGCTTTTCGCAGACGGCGTCATAGTCGCGGCGGCGCAGCTCATCAAGCGAGATGGATATCACCTGCTCCGCAGGGTAGGCGCCGCCGGTTTTTTCCTGGCACCATTCCGTCAGGTCGGAGGCGCGGTAGGCAAACGTGGTGTCCCGGGCAAATTCCGTCTCGCCGGCAGGCACCAGCGTGTCACCTTCACGGACATAGTGTACGTTGTCTATGGTATATCTGCCGCCCTCCAGGAAAAACGGCAGGAGTATCTCGCCGTCATAGCGCTCCGGCAGCAGCGCTTCCAGCTCTGTACGAAGCGTTTCCGTTTCCAGAGGGAAGTGCCCACGAAGCGTGGAATCGCTGCGGCTGATGAGAACAAAGGGTACTCCCGTTTTTTGAGACGCGGCAGCCAGGTGCTCGGCGATCTCACGATGGACGCGGGTCGTCTCCCCCGCGGAGAAGCTGCGGGAGTTGGTCAGTACAAAGAACAGCCGATCGTTGCTCTCCAGGCCGGCGCGGAAGGTCTCCTCCGTCCAATCGGTATATACACTGACGTCATGGACGGTCTGTACGCCGGTGGGGTCGTCATCCAGAACGACGACCTTTCGGTCAAAGCGGCGCAGCTCCTCCCGCAGTGCATGGTGCACGGCATCGGTATCCGGTGCGGGCCAGCTGTCCAGCAGGGAGATAGGTTGGCGTTGTACGGCTCTCATGGCGCTTCCTCCTCAGACGTTCTCTGCCTGAATTTCCTCGGGGCGGATGTTCGTCACCTGGCCGTAGATGCACAGGGCGTCCAGATAGCCGCCCTCTTTGTAGCCGAACACGTGCCACTCCAGGGGAGGGAAGTGCATCAGGTCGCCCTCGTGCAGCTCCACCGTGTGCTCCAGAGAGTCCTTGCCGCTGCCCCACTTCACATAGGCATCCTTGCAGGACAGCACCACCACCGATTCCTCGGCGTGGTTGTGGGGCTCCATGGGACCGCTTTCGGCGGAGTAATGGCAAAAGCTGACCGTCATTTTTTCGCTGAGCACAGCGGAGTTGTGCCCTACGGCGTTCTGTACGACTCGGCCAGGCAGAGCGTTTTTCTTGATGTCGTCTCTCTTGATGAAATCCATGTGGTTTTCCTCCTGAGTATGAAATATGGCAAAGGCTTCGCCTTCGTTGCAGTGGCAAAACCGCCTCAGCGGATCAGCTGTGCCAGCTCTTCGCTGGTGGGGATGGAAAAATGCGCGCCAAACCGGCTGCCGCACAGATTTGCGGCATCGTAGGCGATCTCGGCGGCCTGCTCCACGTCAAGCCCCTTGATCCAGCAGGCGCCGAACACGCCGGAAAGTGTGTCGTCCATAGCGGAGGCGTCCGTCATGTGAAAATCCTTCGGTGCTTCCAACGAGGTAAAGCCGCCGTTGGTAGCTGCCAGCAGAAAGCGCGATTTCATGTGCAGCAGCACGGCCTGGCGGACGCCCCGCTTCAGCAGCATACCAGCTGCGATGCGGGCACTTTTGAGATTGGTCACCTCCATGTCTGCCAGAGGCAGTGCCTCGCGGGAGTCCAGCACAAGAATATCTACCATGGACAGCAGCTCGTCACTGAGGGGCCGGGACTGATAGGCCACCAGCATTACGGCGGTGCCGTGCTTCTGCGCCAAACGGATGGCAAGCACCGTGGATGCATACGGTACGCCGAAGCCCACCACCAGCAGCTTGACCTTGGCGATATGGGATTCCAATCCGCGGATATATTCCTCGTCCAGACAGGCATTGGCGCCCACGATGTCCCAATAAATATTCTCCTGTCCGGCAGAGGACAGGATCAGGGACAGGCCGCTGCTGCCGGGTACGACCCGTACCAGCTGGCTGTCGGTGATCTCCTCGTTCAGCGATGCCTTCAGCTGCGCGCCGAAGGAGTCGCTGCCGATCATGCCGGCCAGCGCCACCGTAGCGCCCATCCGCGCGGCAGCCACCGCTTCATTGTAGCCGTTTCCGCCGGGCGAAAGTGTAAAGGAGTCCGCGTAGCGCTTGCGGCTGGTCTGTTGAGAGTTCTTTTGCTCCAGGATCAGGTCCATATTCAGATTGGCGATCACAAGAATATCACAGGCACTCATTGTATAGAACCTCTCTTCACCAGCTTGGGGGCCACAAGCTGTAGCGGCGCCAGTGTGTCCCCGCGGTCCAGATGATCCACCAGGCATTTTGCACCGACCATCCCTACCTGGTACCCGGTGGGCGCCAGCACCGACAGTGCCGGGTCGGCCAGCTTTGCCAGCTTTGTGTTCTGTTGGCAAAGGATCTCGATATCCTCCGGCACCCGCAGCTCCTCGCGGCGCAGCAGATGCAGTAGCTCTACCGCAGTCTCGTTGTCCTGCACGAACGCGGCACGGGGGCATTCTGTTCCACGCAACAGTCCGGGGAGCTGCTCCCGCAGCTGACGTATCTCGGCGGAAAGGCGGACCGTCATGCCGTTTTGTGCTGCCACCGCCCGTTCAAATTCCTGAAATACCGGGTCTTCCTCCGGTGCTGTGCACCCCACGGAGGGAATGTACAGCACCGTTCCGCCCGCCGTTGGCAGTGTCTCCGCGGCCAAAGCGCCGGAGGCGGCAGCGTCGCAGGCCACGACCGGGAAAGGCATGGGCACGGACGGCGTATTCTCCGCCAGAATGACTGCGGGCAGCTCCGGGAACTGTTCCAGGTCGGCCCTGGAAAGAATATCGCCACAGCCGATAAACAGTACGCTGGCGACCCGAAATGACAGCAGCGCCTGGGTCAGCTCTGCGAACGCCCGGTCATCGTTATCCAGGTTGAACAGCAGGGGGGAGCAGTTGCTGATGCTCAGCACGTCCTCGACGCCGCGCAGCAGGTCGATGTAATACGGCGATGTGAGATTTTCCATGCATACGGCGGTGAGTTGGCTCTCCTTCCGGATCACGGGCCGGACGGGGGCGGCCGTGCGGTACTGTAATTCCTCCATGGCTGCCAGCACTTTTTTCTGCGTGCTGTCCGTCACAGCGGCGGTACCGGCCAATACGCGGGAAACAGTGGCGATACTGACGCCGGCGACCCGCGCGACATCCTTCATCGTAGACAAGCAACCTCCCCCTTTCGGGTACACAGAATGCACGGTGATCGTGTTGTATATGCCCTATTATATACACGCTGTGCAGAGTTTGTCAATCGCAATTGCATCTTGTTTTCAAAATGTAAAATGTAAATTTACATGAAAATGATAAAAATTTTCATTCGTGTAAAAGTTGCAAAAATCTGTTGACATATGCGGAGAAATGGCATATACTTGCGTTACAAGTTCCGATTATGTCTTCTCCTCGGTCGCCGATCCGATCGAATATATCACAGGGCAAATCAGACAGGAGGGCTATTGCATATGAAAAAGTTGGACTGCCTGTTTATCGGCTCCAGCACAAAAGATATTCTGATGCTGGTGGAGGCACCTCCCGCCAGCGATCAGCGCATCGCGGCCCGCCAGCTGGAGATTACCTGCGGTGGCGTGTCGGCCATTGCCGGTGCCGCGCACCAGAGTCTTCACGGTGTTACCGGTGTTATCACCGCTTTGGGCGATGATGATACCAGCCATTTTGTAGAGGCATTTCTGGCACGGCAGAATTTCGCCTACGCCAAGTTGTTCACCTTCCCCGGTCAGGCCTCCTCCACCAGTCTCGTTCAGGTGGAGGAAAACGGTAAGCGCTGTCTCAGCTGCTACGGCGGCTGCATTGACCGGCTGACGTTTGATATGCTGGACAAAGAGGTGTTTCATCATACCCGCTATGTGCATCTCGGCGTGATGCGGCCCCAGCTCATGCTGGATATCTGCCGCTACTGCAAGGAGAACACGAACGCCATCGTGTCCATAGACTCCGGGAATCTGTCCCGTGAGAATACGGATATGCTGCTGCCTTATGCGGATATTTTCATTCCCGATAACAAAACAGTAGAGCGCACCCTGCACATGAGCGAGCCGGATGCCTGCCGCTATTATGCGGCGCGCGGGGCGAAGATCGCCTGCGTTACAGCTGCGGAGCGCGGCACCTATGCCTATGATGGTCGGACGATGTACCATGTGTCGGCCCCCGCTGTAAAGGTGCTGGATACGACCGGGGCCGGTGACAACTTCCACGGTGCGATTCTGTACTGTCTGGGCCGCGGTATGTCCCTCCCCGATGCGGTAAAATTTTCCAATGTATTTGCCAGCCTTACCTGCGAGAGTCTGGGCGGCCACACAGTGGTCCCCGATGCCGGACGGATCGAGGAAGTCCTCAACGGCGGAAGCATTACAGTAGATATCTTATAAAGCAACGAAAGGATGTAATGAAATATGTCTCTTGTTACGATGCGTGAGATCCTCCCCTATGCAGAGGAAAAAAAGATCGCTATTCCCGCCTTTAATATTGACACGATGGAGATCACCCAGGCTATTCTGGAGACTGTGGAGGAGGAGAACTGTCCCGCTATCATCGCAGTCGGTCAGGCAGCCATCAAGGACGGCAAGCTGGAGAGCCTGGCCGCCACAGTTCGCACGTTGGCCAAGGATATGAAGACCCCTGTGGTGCTGCACCTGGATCATGGGCAGAGTGTGGAGCAGGTCGTCAAAGCCCTGTGCGCCGGTTTTACCTCCGTGATGATCGACGGATCCAAGCTGTCCTTCGAGGACAACATCGCCGTTACGCAGGAGGTCGTCCGCATCGCCAACGCTGCCGGCGCCTCTGTGGAGGCGGAACTGGGCGCGATCCTCGGCTCTGAGGACAACATTTCCCACGATGACTCCAAGCCGTTCCTGGTCCGCGTGCAGGATGTGATCGATTTTACCGCCGCGGTCAAGGTGGACGCACTGGCTGTGGGTATCGGCAATGCACATGGCCTGTATAAGGGCCGTCCCAATCTGGATTTCCAGCGCCTGCAGGAGGTACGTGACGTCACCGATGTGCCCCTTGTGTTGCACGGTGGTTCCGGTATCCCTGACGATATGATCCAGACCGCTATTGAGATCGGAATTCGCAAGATCAATGTTGCCACGGAGATCCGCATGGCCTATGTGGAAGGGTTGCTCAGCGGCTCTGCCAATGGCGACTACTACGAGATGGTCAAAGCCGGTAAAGCCAGCGTCAAGGCTCGCGCCAAGTCTAAGATCGACCTGTTCCTGCGTAAATAAGTTACCTTCCTCCGCGGCGGCGCCTATTCCTTGCGCCCCGCCCCCTCCATACAAAGGACCGTCCCGTTTTAAGCGGACGGTCCTTTTCCCTGCGCAGCCGGCAGGCTGCGAGGCACCGCCGCGGGATATATTTCCGCCGGGAGCGGCATAGGATAGGGCAAAAACAGAAAGGGGCGCACGTTTTATGAGCAAGGTCAAAATACTCCTCCTGCGGCGCTGGTACATGGTGGGCGGTGCGGCGCTGCTGGCCGCTGCGGCCATTTTTTACGCGGTGAACTACCCGGCATCTGTCAGCGCTGCGGCCACGACTCGGCAGCTGCCCATCTACTCTGTGGAGCGCAGCCAGAAGGTCTGTGCCATCAGCTTCGACGCCGCGTGGGGTGATGCAAAAGTGCGGCAGTTCAGTTGCTGAACTGCCGCACTTTATTGCCATATATGATACAAAAATAATTCAATGATGACCGTTCTCTGACATTTGAGAGACTGCTTCATTATAGAACACGTTCAGTTCCCCCATATATCCAGGCTTCCAGGGCTTGTTCCGCCCACAGTAGTGGATGACCGCCGACTCTCGCCGCACGTCCTCCAGCGTCATGCCGTCCCCGTTGTGCCGGTGGAGGGCGAACAGCTTTTCCGTCATGTTGTAGCGGATGGGATCCAGCGGCAGGATACGTTGTCCGTACAGGGCACTGATAATGTCCTGATCCGGCAGCATGAGCCGCCCCTTGTGGGCGTCCATGTAGTCGAATACCGCCTGCGTATCCTGTTCCGCCCGCAGAGCCTGCAGATTCATCAGCATCACGCCGGAATTGATATAGGGACTGTCCTCGTCCATGTCCAGACGCAGCTCATTGAAACGGTGCAGAAAGCCGCGGATATGGGTGGCCGCCGCAAAAAACGCCGTGCCCATGGGCATCTCATACAGCTCCCGCAGGCTCTGCCGCACCACAATATCCGGGTCGAGATACAGCACCCTCTCCAGCGTGTCCGGCAGATATTTGGCCGCAAAAATACGATAGTAAATGGCTTTTGGGTAGCGGTCGGAGGTCGGCGCGTCCGCCAGACCGTCCTCGTTCACTCGTATCAGGTGCAGTTCGCCCCGCTGCCCCAGCAGTACTCGCGTTCCCGCCACATCCTCCTCTGACAGTCCCTCGTCGTGCAGCAGGTACACGTCAAAATGCGCGGCGCTGTCACTATGCAGCGCGGAGAACAGCATTACATTCAGCTGCGGAACATAGTTCCGATCCAATGTCATCAACAGGTTCATGTGCATACCTCGGCTTTTTTGTTTTCAGTATATTCTACGTCCTGTCAAAAAGCAAGGATGCCAACGTCACGCGCGGGCAAAAAAACGTTTTGCATTGTCTATGAAAGCAAAACGCTGCATTATGCTTCGTTTCGCGAATTCAGCTCATAGGTGCACAGATAGAACAGGAACGAGGTCATCTGATAGCGGCTGATATGGGTGTCATAGGCCGCCAGCAGCTCACTCAGTCCGCTGTCGCGGGTGGTGATATCCCGATCGTCACACCACAGCATGGCCTTGACGACCTCGCCGCTGAGCCGGGGATTTCCCCACATGGTCTGCCGCAGCAGCTCCTGATCTACGCGGGTGTCGACGCCGGACATGGCGGCGTAGCGATAGATCAGCAGGCAGGCCGTCTGGTAATCCATGTCGTCGTCATAGGCCGTATGCAGATCGCCCTGACGGAGCAGCCCCGTTTGATACGCCCAGCACACGGCGTCGTAGTAGGGGAAGGCGGAGCTGTTGAATTCCTCGGTTTCATAATCGGGCGGCAAGGCGGTGTTGTCCGTCTCCGGCCTTTGGGAGATGCGGTACAGCACATCCACGAATTCGCCCACCTTTGCCGTGGCCTTTCCGCCGAAGGTGTCCGGCGTTTCCGGGTCTATATATCCGTTGCGGTACATATAGAGGACGCTGGCCTGGTTGAAAATGCCTGTGATGTCCGTAAACACCACCGTATCCTCCAGCGTGCCGCCGCTGGACGCCTTGCCAAAAACGTGGGCGTAGTAGTCACTGTTGACGATGTTGCTGGACATCTGGAACTTATTGTCCACATACAGCCGGTAGGCCTCCAGCTGCTCGTCAGAGATAGCGATGCTCTCGTCAGCGGGGATCACCGTCTCCGTACCGGCGTCATAGCGGAAGGCCTTCATCAGGAAGGACTTGTCCGACAGCACCGCTATGTGTACACCGTTGGACAGCACGTCGGTGCCCGCCAGCAGCCGGGAGTCGTAGTCCACGCCGAACAGGTTCAGCAGCGTGGGCAGGATGTCCGCCGTGGAGCAGTACTCATCCACCACGATGTTCTCAGAGAGGCCGGGAACGTAGCAGATAAAGCTGTTGCGATACTTCTCGAAGGTGAGATCCATCTCCTGCCCCGCCAGCTCGTTGTACTCATCCTCCGTCAGACCGTAGGGATAGTGGTCATTGGTCAGTACGATGCAGGTCTTATCGGCCACGCCCGCCTGCCCCAGCCGCTGCAGCAGGTAGGTCAGCGCGTTTTCCAGCTCCAGATTGCAGGCGATATACGCCTTCACCGGCTCGGAATAGGGCAGATCCTTCACCGCGTCGTGGTTCTTGGCGCTCATGGCGTTGTCCCAGTTATACTGATAGTGGCCGCTGAAGGTCATGTAATAGGCGTGGAAAGGTGTCTTACTGTTGAGGTAGTCGTCCACGGAGGCCTCCATCATCTCCAGATCGGAGGAGGGCCAGTCGATCTTTATGGCCAGCCCGGAGTCCGCCGCCTTGAAGGTATAGCCCATGTTGGCGTGGGTGATGTTCCGGTTGTAGAAATCGCCGATGTAGTCGTGATAGCCCCAGGTCTGGTAGCCCTTTTCCTTCAGGGCGTTGCCCAGGCAGAAGGGCAGATAGTTGGTGCCCGCCACGTTGAAGCTGGAATCAGTCTTAGTGCGGGACATATCCGGATACAGCCCCATACACATGGTGTACTCACCGTTGGTGGTGACGGACTGGAACGTGCCGTAGTAGTTTTCAAAGATGATGCCCGTGTGGGACAGCTTGTACAGGGTGGGTGTCAGCTCCTCGCTGATGAACCAGGGGCAGAAGCTCTCGGCACAGATGGTGATCAGGTTGTAGTCCTGCAAAAGTCCGGTGTAGTTGTTCTTCCGGGTGGGGACCACCTGCGCCAGATACTCATCCGTGGTCCTGCACATGATGTTATCCGCAGACTCCGCCAGCTTTGCAAAGTCGATGCTCTCGATCACATTGTAGGAATTGCTGCTGTAGAGCCGTCTGGTGTCTGTACCCAGCGGGGACGGCGTGATGATGACGCTGCCGCTGCTGCCAAAGACCATATAGCGAAGCTCCTGCACCGTGGTGGCCAGCATGCCCACGCTCTTATAGCTGCTGTCGGTAGAGGTGTTCACGTTGGTGAAGGTCTTGTAGACGGAGAACGACTTGTTCCGCCCGGCGTACATAATGCCCATCGTAGCCAGCAGCAGCGTCAGCAGGATGCCCAGCGTCGCCAGCGCCTGCATCCACTTGAGCCGCACGGTCAGCACCCTGAGCTTGCGCAGAGCAAGGCAGAGGATCATCACGATCAGCGGCACCAGCAGCAGAAGGATGGGCACGATGTTCTTGCCGATGCTGTACAGGATCTGCGAGTCGAAATTGGTGATGACGTTCCCGCCCATGCTCACCTGACTGATGGGCATGAAGTTGCCGAAAATGGCGTGGTACATCAGCTGCACCTCGGCAAACAGCACCTGCACGGCGACCAGAAGCACGCCCGCGATCTGCCGGGCGATCTTGGGAAGGTGCGTGGTCAGCAGCGCGCAGACCGTGCCGCCCAGCAGCCCGAACAGCACCAGATAGACCGCCCGCCTGTCCAGCGATCGATAGACGCACAGGTGCAGGCACAGCTCCACATAGACGCTGGCGCCGCAGAACAGCAGCAGGCTGCGGAGCCATTCCTGCCACAGGCTGCGGCGGAGGGCCTCCGCCGTTTCAGGCGCCTCGCAAGGCGCCTGATGGGTGTCTGTTATCTCATTGGATTTTGTTTTCAGCATATATATCTCCCGCAGCAGACTTTTTCTCGGAGAAAAGCCTGCGAAATTTGTCAAAATATTGGCGCGCAGCATATCATACTGTAAACGTAAAGAAATTGCAATGATTTCTGTAAAAATTAAAGAAAGGTTCACAGTTGTTCTCGGTCGTTCTGAGCCGAAATCTTAACAAAATGTGCATAGCCGAAACGCGAAAACCGTGCTATACTGTACGCGAAATTGGGAACGCAGTCGATTTTAGGAGGTGAGTCCCGTGACAGAATCCGGTTTTCATCTGAAACACCATCTGACATCCTTCCAGATCATGATCCTCGGCTTTGCGGGCGTCATCCTGCTGGGCGCGCTGGTGTTGATGCTGCCTATCGCCACCGCAAGCCACACATGGACGCCGTTTCATGAGGCACTGTTCACCTCCACCTCCGCTGTCTGCGTGACGGGGCTGGTGGTGCAGGACACCGGCAGCTACTGGTCCGGCTTCGGTCAGACCGTCATCCTGCTGCTGATCCAAATCGGCGGCTTAGGCGTCATCACGGCGGCTGTAACGTTTTTGATGCTCTCCGGCAAGAATATCTCGCTGAAGGAGCGCAGTGCCATGCAGGATGCCATTTCCGCTCCGGTGGTGGGCGGCATCGTGCGCCTGACGCGGTTTATTCTCAAGGGAACGTTCTTTGTGGAATTGGTCGGCGCTCTTGCGCTGCTGCCGGTGTTCTGCCGGGACTATGGACTGCGGGGCGTGTGGATGGCAATATTTCACTCCGTTTCCGCCTTCTGCAACGCGGGCTTTGACATTCTGGGACGGGCAGGTGCGCTCTACCCTTCATTGACGGCGTACATATCCGACCCGCTGGTCAACATCGTCATTATGCTGCTGATTATCGTGGGCGGTATCGGCTTTCTGACGTGGGACGATGTCTGCACCCACCGGCTGCACCTGCGGCGGTACCGGATGCAGAGCAAGGTCATTCTGAGCGCAACTGCCATCCTGATCGCGCTTCCGGCATTGCTCTTCTTCCTGACAGACTTTGCAGAGCTTCCCGCAGGACAGCGCGTTCTGGCGTCGCTCTTTCAGGCGGTCACGCCGCGAACGGCGGGCTACAACACCGCAGACCTGACGAAAATGAGCGACACCTCACAGGCGGTCACGATTTTGCTGATGCTGACCGGCGGCGCGCCCGGCTCCACCGCGGGCGGCATGAAGGTCACGACGCTGGCTGTACTGGCGGCCAATGCGGTCGCTGCCTTCCGAAGGCGGGAGGACCCACAGCTTTTTAAGCGCAGGCTGGAGCCCTCCGCTGTACGGAACGCCGCCGCCATCCTGCTGCTGTATCTGGGACTGACCTTCGTGGGTGCGGCGGTCATCAGCGCGGCGGAGAACCTGCCTCTCGGTGCCTGTCTCTATGAAACGGCATCCGCTGCCGGAACGGTAGGGCTGACACTGGGGCTGACGCCGCAGTTGGGTACGCTGTCGCAGAGCATTCTCATTCTGCTGATGTTCTTCGGGCGTGTCGGAGGACTGACCCTGATCTACGCCGCTTTCTCCGGGCATGATCTGACCTATGCCCGGTATCCGAAGGAAATGATCACCGTAGGCTGAAAGGAGCGCACGATGAAAAACGTATTATTGATTGGACTCGGCCGCTTCGGGCGGCACCTTGCCATGCAGCTGAGCGAGCTGGGGCATCAGGTCATGGCGGTGGACCGGGACGAGGAGCGCGTCAACGAGTGTATGCCCTTTGTCACCAACGCGCAGATCGGTGACAGCACCCGCGTGGATTTTCTGCGCTCGCTGGGCGTTGGAAACTATGATGTCTGCTACGTTACCATCAGCGGAGACTTCCAGAACTCGCTGGAAACGACGTCCCTGCTCAAGGAGCTGGGGGCGAAATATGTGGTGTCCCGCGCCGAACGGGATGTACAGGCAAAATTTCTGCTGCGCAACGGCGCGGACGCGGTGACATACCCGGAAAAGCAGCTGGCGAAGTGGGCGGCCATCCGGTACACCGCTAACCACATCTTCAGCTACATAGAGCTGGACGAAAAGCACGCCATCATCGAGGTCGCCGTCCCGGACAGCTGGCAGGGGCACAGCATCGGTGAGCTGGACATCCGCCGAAAGTATGGCGTCAATATCCTCGGCGTGAAGCGAAGCGACAAAACCGATGTGACCATCTCGCCGGAAACCGTGCTGGACAGCAGCCTGACGCTGCTGGTGCTGGGCGAGTATGCGGCGCTGAAAAAGTGCTTCCGGCTGTAAGGCTGCATCCGTCGGCACTCGTGCGGTTGCAACTGGCTCGCTGGAGTATATTACGCTGCCAAGCTCTCCGCTCAAAACTTCGGGTCTGAGGCTGCCGGTATAGGAAAAGCGCTCCTGCGAGGATCGACCTCGCAGGAGCGCTTTTTTGTTTCAGGTGTCGGGAGAGCTGTGTTTACTCGCCGATGTCATCCAGCGGCAGTACCTGCTCATAAGAATCTGCACCGGCGATAGAGCCGATGGGCAAGACCACGTGGAGCTTTCCGTCACCGTCAGCGTATGTGCGGACGTCCATGTTGATGTTCTCATCGGACAGCGTCCAATCGCGGCGTTCCGTCAGGAACTCATCCGTATCACCGCCCGCAATTGCTCCATACTGTGTGCCGAACTTTGCAGCGGCAGCGCGGCGTACCGTCTCCAAGAAGACTGTCTCATCCACATCCAGTGCCTTCAGCAAGTCCGCTGTGGTGAGCTGCTGGCCGCTGACGATGTCATACAGATAGACATTGTATTCGTTCACATCGGCATCCCAACCGCAGGAGACGACCAGCGACAGGATATTCTCATACTGATATGACTCCCATGCCACATAGAAACAGGACAGGCTGACCTTATCCGAGACATCTTCAAGCACGCCATTCACGATAGGGGTGTACGCATCGGAGATTGCCTTGTTGATGGCCTCCGCACCCTGTGTGTCCGCCTCGATTTGGGGCACGCGGTAGGCATAATGGCCGCTGTTGCCCACGCCGTCGGTATAGTCGAAGTCCTCGTTATACAGTTCGGTGATTTGAGGTGCTTCATAAGACGCGTCGGGCGTTTCGGCCTGATGGTCATCCTGTGTGTTGTTATTGTCTGTCCCATTGGGCGTTGCGCCGCAGGCGGCTAGTGCGAAAATCATTGCTGTGGCCAGCAACAACACAAAAATCTTCTTCATGTAAATGTCCTCCTTACTTCCACGAGAACCGACCCACAGCGGCCTCCGTATACTGATCGTCCGTGATAGCCGTATACCTATCCCCGTCATACCAGTCGGTAAAGCCGTCGTCCGTCTGGTAAATTTTGCCAGTCTCCGTGTCCATCACCCGCTCAAAGCCCATGGTGGCGTCGCTTTGCTTCTGGCTGATGATGTCCTGACTGGTATTCCGGCTTTCCCATGAGGACATGATGGCATCCTGCATCTCATTGGCGGATTGGCTCAACTGCTGGGATTGCCGCATCGCCGCGTCGCTCTGCGCCATGGCGGAGGAGGTATAGCTGCCGGAATAGTCCAGGCTGCCCAAGCTCCGTGTCAGGATGTCCTCCCAGTTCTGGAACATCCCCTTTTCAGCGGAGACGATGGTGGTGCTGTACGCCATGTAGTACCCGCCAAGGCCGGGGATGGGGAAGGGGACAAGCTCCACCGAGCACATACCCTCCGCCTCGACGCCGTCCTGCGTAAACTCCGCACGCAGCACGCCGGCTGTTCCACCCAAAGAACCGGTCGCGTCAAAGGTCTCTGTCACCGTGAAATCCTCATACTGCGGGAAGTGGAGGCTGCTGTAAAACGGCTCTGCGGCAACCGCCGACAGATACTGCGGCAGCACGTCGAAGTAACCCTTCACGGACTCCTCTGCCATTACGGGGAACGCTGCGTAGGCAGCGTTCCAGTATGTATAATTCTGCTTCAGGAAGTCATCCGCAAACAGCGGCTCTGCCTTTAAGATATACAAAATCTGATTTACCATGCACGCGGGGTCATACGCTCGCAAAGCGTGGTACATACCCGCGTTGGATGTGGCCGCCTCCACCATCCAGCCCTCCGGAACGCTCATAGAGAAATCCGCACAGCTATATGACTCCAGCTCCAGCCCGGACGCCATGGGCGTAATGACGAATTCTTCCTGCTGCGTGTTTCCGCCGTAGTCCTGTGTGTCATCTCCGCCGCTTTTACTGCCGCAGCCGCACAGCAGTGTTATGGTAAAGGCTAAAATGATACAGATAATTCTCCTCATAAGTCCCCCTCCTTGCCAATTATGCTCCAAGTATAGCACAAGTTCTGCCCCACCGCAACGTGTTCTGCGATGCGCCCTGTCCAAAAACGATCATGCATATATTCTCTTGACGAAGATGCGCGGCAAATAGCAACTCCTTGTCAAAGAAACACAAGAACGGCAGCAACATCCGGAACGCTGTTGGCCGCGGCAGCGGTGTGCCGTTCTAAGCGTAAGCGCACACGATGAGTATGATCGTACATGACCGTCAGCACAAACAGCAACGACTGTGCCGCTGAAAGAAGATGCTGTACACAAAAAGGACTGGCACGCGTTCGCATGCCAGTCCTTTTCGCATGGATATATTTGAGGAAAGAAATACCGCTTTACTTCTTCACACCCTCTACGGCGGCGGTTTTGGCGCTCAGATCCTCGCACAGGTCGCGCTGGGCAAACTCCGGATTGCGGGGCAGCGTCAGGTCGAAGCGTTCGATCTGGTTGATCTTCAGTGTCAGGTGATCGGCGGACAGGCCCAAAATGTGGCCGCCCTGGGTCTTGTCGCCGCTGAGGTAGTGGAAGTGCCAGCCCGGCAGGTTGATGCCGTTCACATACCGGGGACACCAGACGGCGATAACGGTGCCGTAGGTGTTGGCGAAGTGGAACTCCCGCTGGTTCTTGGCCACCTCAGACAGGGTGGGATAGGGCTTCTGGCTGGCAAAGCAGCTGCGGACGTGCATGGTCTTGAACTCGCCGGTGGCCTTGATCATGTAAAAGATGTTTTGGTTGCCCTCCACATAAGGTGCTAACGCTTTCTTCATGGCTTTGATGTCCGCGATACCCCGCAGCTCCACGGCGGGAACGCTCTCATCGAACTTGGCCACCGTGCCGAAGGCTACGCCGTCCTCCGGCTTCATGACAACGACCTTGCCGTCTGCGGTGGCCTTGTAGGCCACTCCGTCCTCAAAGACGGCCTCGCCGTCCAGCCCGGCGCAGGTACCGATACCGGTATCGGCGTGGTGAAGAAAGTCCTTCACGCTGACGGTCTCATCAAAATTACCCAGCATCACTGCGTTCAAAGTGGATGCCTAGATCAGTGTTTTCATATGTACACACTCCTTTTTGCAAATCGGTATAGAAGATCGGATGGTTATACTTCTGCAAAAGGCTGAATGGGCGAAAAGGGCAGATGGCATTTTATCTGTCTTTGGACACAGAGAGAAGTAGAAGACCATCGGTTATTTGCCGATGGCCTTCTCTGTTTACTGCTTATTCATGTACTTTTCCAACATCCGATACGTTCTCAGACTGTTGATCAGCATCTGCTCAAATATCTCACTGGTCAGCTCATCCGGGAAGCGCTGGCAGAAGGCATAGCTCACCGTCGCAAAGTGGGGGATATTATCCAGCAATCCATACCCAAGAAACCAACGGTAAGCATTATTCACCTGAATTTTCCGGTAAGTCTGCCGCAGAGACGGTATCCCAAACAAATGCTGAATGAGTACCATCTTGACCAGCACAACCGGATTTGTGCCGGGACGGCCATTGTCATGGCAGTAGTACGGGTCCAGCCGCTCATACAGCCACTCATAGTCCATAACTCTCTCTATTTTCCGCAGCAGATGCTCCTTTGGCACCAGCGCCTCCAAATCTACGATGATTGGCTCATGCCGTGCGTCTTTTCTCCAGCCTTCCATGTAAACACCCCCGTTTCTTCTATAATAGCAGAAGCAGGGGCGTTTGCATAGTTTTTTGCCTGTTTTGGGGCGTAAATGCGCGCTGGATTTCATTTTCCCGCTCCCGGTAAGGCGGTTTGGTAGTTTTGCACAGAAATCATTTCCTCCTTTTGGCGTTGCCGGCAGCAGATGAGTATTGACATTTTTCTCCAAAAACAGTATTATCAAATACAGGATAATACAAGATAACACAGGATATGAGAAGTTGTGCGGAGAGAAGCTATGAGATGGATCGCAGGGATAGATGGCGGCGGCAGTAAGACGGCAGTTCTGCTGCGTACTGTGGATGGAAAAGAGACGCGAACGTGCCGCGTGGGCAGCATCGATCCCGCGGAGTACGGCGTAGAGGGCTATGCCGCCGGTCTGCTGGCCGCGTTGACACAGCTGGGTGTGACGGCGGAGCGCGTGGCCGCCGTATGCATCGGCATTCCCTGCTTCGGCGAGTATCCGGAGCTGGACGCCGCCGTATCGGCGCGGACGCGGCAGCTGTTTCCCAATGGCGCGGTGCGGTGTGAGAACGACTGCTATGTGGGCTTTGCCGGTGCGTTTGGACTGAAGGCCGGTATCAATGTGGTAGCCGGAACCGGAGCCATCGCCTATGGAGAAGACGAGGAAGGGCATGCCGCCCGCAGCGGCGGATGGCACCATGATTTTTCGGATGAGGGCTCCGGCGTATGGCTGGGGCGTGAGTCGTTTGCGCTGTTTGCCCGGCAGATGGACGGCCGCGCACCCCGCACGGCGTTTTATGAGATCTTTCGGGAAGGACTGGGACTGCGGCGGGATACGGATGTGATCGACTATTATGCGCGGCGCTGCGCGGGAAACCGGGCGGAGCTGGCAAAAACGCAGGAGCTGCTGCTGGCGGCCGCTCAGGCCGGAGACAACAGCGCCGCCGCGCTGTACCGAAAGGCGGCCGGCCACTTGTGTGAGACGGCAGCGGCGGTGTACCGGAAGCTGTGCTTTCAGGAGCCGGTACACATCTCCTATTCCGGCGGCGTATTTCAGGTCAGGGACTTTTTACTGCAGCCCTTCCTTCGGCAGGTGCGGCAGGCGATCCCCGGCTGCGTGGTGAACTCTCCGCTGTATACGCCGGAGGAGGGTGCGGCGCTGGCCGCGGCCCGGCTGCTGGAAAAGGAGGCGTGAGCGGGGATGGGCTTATACTATCAGGCGTTTACCGGCGGCGCGGCAGGGCGTGGCGTTGCCGCGGAGGATATTCTTCGCAGACTGCGGAATGTACCGGTACAGGCTGTGATCGTGGGATGGTCGGAGGATCCGGCGCTGTACCGGGAGCTGGGGGAAGCGCTGCACCGCCGCGGCGCAGAGCTGTGGCTGTGGTTTCCCGTGTTCTCCGAGCATACGCTGCGGGAGGGCCTGCGCCGCCAGACCGGTCTGTTGACCGGCGCGCCTTTGGGCGCGCGGGTATTTGACGGAGACGAGACATTTGATTTCTGCTGCCCCTCGCAGGCGGGGCTGGCGCAGCGCCTGCTGGAGAAATACGACCGTGATTTTGCGGGATGTGCCTTTGACGGCATGTTTTTGGACCGCATCCGGTACCCCTCTCTGACCGTGGGCGCGGAGGCGCTGTTTGGCTGCGCCTGCGGGGAGTGCCGCGATTGGCTGGCGGAAAACGGGCTGCCGCGTCAGGTGCAGGATGACCTTGCGCAGCGGATCGCGGCGCGTATGTCGGATGAGGATTGTATAGACCCGCTGGGACTGCTCCAATACTGCGCGGGACAATACATCTTTGCGGATCCGGCGCTGGAGACGCTGCTTCGGCTGAAGTGCCAGCGGATCGAAAGCGTGGTGCGTGTGCTGTGCGGCGGTTTTCGGAGCCGGGGTATGAAAGTGGCGATGGATCTGTTCGCGCCGTTTCTGGCACCGCTGGTGGGGCAGGATTACAGGCGGCTCGGGGCGATGGCCGATTTTATCAAG
>UMGV01023047.1_pt1 | contig 21619 bp, 17 predicted proteins | sample 1965361 | NCBI WGS metagenome assembly UMGV01 (sample SAMEA4836081, study PRJEB28245) | human gut metagenome | biome: gut microbiome; material: fecal sample | place: Denmark | collected 2008
TAAGGAGAAAGAACATGAGCAAAACTGTTGAACTGGCAAGACATCTTGAGAAGCTCCACATCAACAATATGTATAAGACCGACTTCTACTGGACCTGGGACAAGACCGACGACGAGATCGACGCTGTCTTTACCGTAGCCGACGCGCTGCGCGATCTGCGTGAGCGCAACAAGTCCACGAAGATCTTCAACTCCGGTCTGGGCATCTCCCTGTTCCGCGACAACTCCACCCGTACCCGCTTCTCCTTCGCCTCCGCCTGCAACTTCCTCGGCCTCGAGGAGCAGGTCCTCGACGAGAAGAAGTCCCAGATCGCCCATGGCGAGACGGTCCGTGAGACGGCCAACATGGTTTCCTTCATGGCCGACGTCATCGGCATCCGCGACGATATGTACATCCATCAGGGCCACGAGTACCAGAAGACGTTCATGGACGCTCTGGAGGAAGGCTACCGCGACGGCATTCTTGAGCAGCGTCCGACGCTCGTCAACCTGCAGTGCGACGTCGACCATCCGACGCAGTGCATGGCCGATATGCTGCACGTCATCCACTACTTCGGCGGCGTTGAGAACCTGAAGGGCAAGAAGGTTGCCATGACCTGGGCCTACAGCCCCAGCTACGGCAAGCCGCTGTCCGTCCCGCAGGGCGTTATCGGCCTGTTCACCCGCTTCGGCATGGACGTCACGCTGGCCCATCCGGAAGGATACGATGTGTTCCCCGAGGTCGAAGAGATCGCCCGCAAGAACTGCGAGAAGTACGGCTCCAAGTTCCACAAGACCAACTCCATGGCTGAGGCCTTTAAGGATGCCGATATCGTCTATCCGAAGTCCTGGGCTCCGTTCAAGGCGATGGAAAAGCGCTCCGAGCTGTACGTTAAGGGCGACCAGAAGGGCATCGACGAGCTCGAAAAGGAACTGCTGGCGCAGAACGCCGAGCATAAGGACTGGACCTGCTCCGAAGAGATGATGAAGCTGACGAAGGACGGCAAGGCTCTGTACCTGCACTGCCTGCCCGCTGACATCTCCGGCCTGTCCTGCCCCGAGGGCGAAGTCGACAACTCCGTGTTCGACCGCTATCTGGTGCCTCTGTACAAGCAGGCTTCCTACAAGCCGTACATCATTGCCGCTATGATCTTCCTGGCTCAGGTCAAGGACCCGGTCAAGGCTCTGATGGACCTCGACTCCGCTGACAACAAGCGCAAGATGTTCTGATTCGCTTCTGACTACACAAATAAGCATATGGCAGGAGCGCCGCTCCTGCCATTGCAGTATCAAGAGGAATTATAAAATGGCTAAAAGAATTGTGATCGCTCTGGGCGGCAACGCTCTGGGCAAAAATCTTGAAGAGCAGATGCAGGCTGTCAAGACGACGGCCAGCGCCATCGCAGACCTGATTGAAGACGGCCACGAGGTCGTCATTGCGCACGGCAACGGCCCGCAGGTCGGCATGATCCAGAACGCGTTTGCCGCTTACCACAAGCAGCAGGCCAAGAGCGACATTATGCCCCTTTCCATGTGCGTAGCCATGAGTCAGGGCTACATCGGCTACGATCTGCAGAACATGATCGGCGAGGAGCTTGACCGCCGCGGTCTGGGCATCCACTGCGCGACTGTTCTGACGCAGGTCGCCGTCGATCCGGCCGACCCCGCGTTCCAGCATCCGACCAAGCCCATCGGCGCGTTCATGACCGAGGAAGAGGCCAAAAAGCTCGCCGCCGAAAAGGGCATCGACGTCGCCGAGGACGCAGGCCGCGGCTGGCGTCAGGTCGTTGCAAGCCCGCGCCCGAAGGAGATCGTCGAGATCGCCACGGTCAAGGCGCTCATGAACGCGAAGCACGCCGTTATCGCTGCCGGCGGCGGCGGTATCCCGGTCGTGTGGGAGGACAAATACCACCTCAAGGGCGTGCCCGCCGTCATCGACAAGGACTTCGCCTCCGAGTGCATGGCCGAGCAGCTTGACGCCGATATGCTCATCATCCTGACGGCTGTCGAGAAGGTGGCTATCAACTTCGGCAAGCCCGACCAGAAGAATCTGGACGAGCTGACCCCGGAGGAGGCCCGCAAGTACATGGCCGAAGGCCAGTTCGCCCCCGGCTCCATGCTGCCGAAGGTCGAAGCGGCTGTCAAGTTCGCCGAGTCCAAGCCCGGCCGCACCGCCCTCATCACCCTCCTGGAAAAAGCCAAGGACGGCATCGAAGGCAAGACCGGCACCGCGATCCATCTGTAAGATACCCGCAAAGCGCCCTTCTTCCGAAGGGCGCTTTGGTTTATAAATCCGCGCACAGGCCCGATTCAGCGCACTTGACAAATCGGAAGAGTCTGATATAATGAAAATAACCAAGGCCCCTTCCGCAAGAACGGTTTGGCCTCGGATCAAGTTAGCGTTTCAAGAAATCTCGAAACCGTCACTTTGCCGAGTGGCGGTTTCGGCCATTTATGCGGATGGTGACCGTGAGTCCAAAAATATGGAACGTGATCGTAATCGGCATAAACATCCCTCCTTTCGGAGGAGGCCAAACCGCCCGTCTGCGTCGGGAGCCTTGGGGTTTGATAAGAACCGCCTTTATTTTATCAGACCAGTCGAAAAATGTCCATCCGTCCCCGTTTCCGTGCACTTGACAGATCAAGGATCATAGCAGAATTTCGGATATACGCGTATATTGCAGCAAGGGAAGGCCGCACGGCCTTCCCTCGTTTTATCCGTTTTTCGGGTCTGCGGGCTTCGCTTTGACGCGGGCGAATCTGCGGCGGCGGGCGCGGTGTGGGCAGGGCTTCTGGCTGAGCGCGGCATAGCTCTTTGCGACCTGCTCGGTCGGCTCGTAGACCAGCCGGCTGACGCGCAGCGCACCGTCCTCCTGCACCAGCCGGATACGGATGTAAAATTCACCGTCCGCCTCGCATCTGGCGCGGGACAGATACCGCCGTCCCTGCTGCGGATACCATTTTCCCGCCGTCATCTGCCCGCCGCAGACAGGGCAAAGGTTCTCCTGCCCGCTCATCGCGCCGAGCGCGGCGGTCTTGTCAGCGTAGCCGTGGAACACGGCCCGCTGCACGCAGCCGGGCAGCTCCGCGCCGTGGAAGCCGTTTTCGTGCGCCTGCACGGCAGCCTCATACGCGGCGATGCCCTCCGCGAGACGCAGCTTCTGGCAGACGAGCGCCGTATGATACGCGTCGCCCAGCGCGTCGTGCGCGGCACGGGTGGGCGCGATGTCCATCATCTGCATGGCCGTCGACAGCGCCTTCTGCGCGCCGGAGCCGTCGGTCTGCGCGTTGAAGATCAGCTGCGCGTTGTACCAGCGCGCCGTCCATCCGCTCTCCAGACCGAACACTGCGAGATTTTCCCGCAGGATCGTGATATCGTCAAAGCCCCACGTCAAAAACACGCAGTCCTCGCCGCACCACGCGGCAAACTGCGCAGCGGCCTCCGGGAAGCTCACGCCCTTTTCGCGCAGCAGACTGTCGCGGATACCGGTCAGCGAGGCGACCTTGCGGTTCATTTTTTTAAAATATTTGGGCCGGATGAGGATCTGGAACTCGTCCGCGACCTGCTGCTCCTGCGTCATGCGCACAGCGCCGATCTGCACGATCTCGCCGCGCATCGGCGACGGCAGCGCCTTTTTCGCGCTGTATGACCCCGGCCACGGCTGGTTCCACTCCATATCCAGAATAATATACTGCATAGCGTCAAACTCCTTCATGTCTAACAGCTATGGTATCACAAACTCGGCAGACTGTAAACAATAAAACCGCGTCTGCATAGAATATGCCAGTAAATCAGGGAAGGCAGGAACCGGCATATGCCATTTTTATTCTTGAGTCCGTCCACGCAGTATTTCAATCCCTACATCACGACCGGCGACGAGCGCTATTGGATGAACGCGCTGGCCGATGAGATGACGCCGTATCTGCACGCAAGCGGCATCACCGTCACGCGCAACGACCCGGACGGCAGCGCCGCGCAGTCCATCCGCGATTCCAACGCGTCCCGGCAGGATTTCCATCTGGCGCTGCACTCGAACGCCGCGCCGCAGGCGCTGTCAGGCCGTCTGCGCGGCGTGGACATTTACTATTATCCGACGAGCGAGGCCGGGCTTCGCATGGCGAACATTCTGGTTGATAACATCAAGCCCATCTATCCGCTTCCCGACCGGGTGCAGGCGCGCTCGTCCACGATCATCGGCGAGCTGCGCCGCACACGGGCTCCGGCGGTTCTGACCGAGCTGGGATACCACGACAACACAGAGGACGCGAACTGGCTGACGGGCAATCTGGACGCGATTGCGCGGGCGCTGGCCCTCGGCGTGACGGAGTATTTCGGCGTTCCGTTCCTGACGCCGGGCAGCGAATTTGATGCCGAGGCCGCAGGCGAAAACGGGTATATGGCGCTGCGCTCCTTTCCGCAGACGGACGCGGAGGTTCTGGCACAGATCCCGAACGGAACAGCCGTTACGGTGCTCGGAGACTTCAATGGCTGGTACACCGTCCGCGCAGGCGATCTGTACGGCTTCGCCTCCATCGCCGAGGTCCAGCTTGGCGTCATGCCGCTGGGCGAATGACGAACCGGCCCGCAGGTCACAGCCTGCGGGCCGGAGTTTATTTCGCGTTCTTCTGATTGTTCTGCGCCAGAATGCGCTCGATCTCGACCTGCGCGGTGTAGACCTCGTCGTGGAAGTGCTGGGCGGAAATACGCTCGGCCCCGTGGCCGAGGATGATGAGCTGCTCAAGATTGTCGCTCGTCGCCACGCGGACGCGGCGGCGGCCGCGAAGCTCAAAGCTCAGGCGCTCGATATACTGATCCGCCGTCTCCGCCTGCCGGGTATAGACGATGTGGATGTTGTGGTATTTTTCCACAGACCCCAGCCCCTGCGGCACCTTGTACGCGTCAAAAACCAGAATGAGTGTGCAGCCGCGGTAGCCCTGATAATTGCACAGCAGGTTCATGAGCACGTGCCGCGCCGTGTCGAGGCTCGTGCGGGCCAGCTCCTTCAGCTCGTCCCACGCAAACAGGATGTTATAGCCGTCGACCAGCAGGAAATCATCCGCAGGGCCGAGACTTTGCAGAAATTCGCGCTTGTCCTCGCTGCGCAGCATCATCTGCGGCAGCACGTCGCGGCGGCGAATCGCGCCGTAGGTGCGCTCAAAGATCGCCAGCAGCTCCTTTTCCAGCTCCGGCGCACCGCCGGGCGCAACGGATTTTACGATCCGCTGCGGCTCCTGCCGCGCGGGGCCTCCGAGCCGAAGCAGCGGCAGATGCGCCGCCGCGTCCACGTCCTGCCACTTGACCTCGTAACCCGCGCCGTGCGCGCAGAACACGGAGCTTGCCGGATTTTCCAGATCGCGCGCTGGGTCGTAGCCCAGCTCTTTTACGATCTGCTCCTGCTCCCGGCAGGGCCGGTAGCCGCTGACGCGCAGCTGGATGCGTCCGCGCCCCCTTGTATAGGCCGTAAGCTCCGTCTGATACTCCCGCAGCAGCCGCACAGGCGCGCTTCCGCGCAGAATGGTCTGTTCCCCTTCCTGCTCCGGCGGCTCATATTCGCCCTGCATCCGCTGGATATCCGTGATCGCCCGGCCCACGCTCGGCGCGGGCAGCTCCATGCGGAACGCGTACCACGGTTCAAGCAGCACAGACTGCGCCTTCATGAGGCCCTGCCGCACGGCGCGGTAGGTCGCCTGCCGGAAGTCGCCGCCCTCCGTGTGCTTCAGATGCGCCTTGCCGGAGACGAGCGTAAAGCGGATATCGGTGATCGGCGCGCCGGTCAGCACGCCCCGGTGGGCCTTCTCCGCCAGATGCGCCAGGATCAGCCGCTGCCAGTGCAGCGCCAGCGTGTCTGTCGGGCACATGGTATCGAACTGCAGGCCGGAGCCGGGCTCTGCCGGTTCCATCAGCAGATGCACCTCGGCATAGTGCCGCAGCGGCTCATAATGCCCCACGCCCTCGACCGGCGCGGCGATCGTCTCAAGATAGACAATATTTCCGGCGTCAAATGAAACGTGCAGCCCGAACCGGCTTTCGATCAGCTTCTGTAAGATCTCCATCTGCACCGGCCCCATCAGCTGCACGCGGATCTCGCGCAGCAGCGCGTTCCAGACCAGATGCAGCGCGGGATCCTCTTCTTCGAGCACGCGCAGCTGTCCATACGCCAGCGCCGCGTCCGTGCCGTCCTCTAAGAGCAGGCGGTATTCCAGAACCGGCTGCAAAACCGGGGCCTGCGCCGCCGTCTCCCGGCCCAGCACATCGCCCGGCATCGTTTTGCTCAGACCCGTCACGGCGCAGACCGTCCCGGCGGCGGCCTGCTGCAAAAGCGTAAATTTGCTGCCGGAATAGAGCCGGAGCTGGTCGGCCTTTTCCTCCCAGTCCTCGCCGGAAAGCGTCTGCTTGACCGTGAGCGTTCCGCCCGTGACCTTTAAAAACGTCAGCCGCGCACCCTTTTCATCGCGTGCGATCTTGAATACGTGCGCGCCGAACTCCGCGCCCCGCGCAGGCTCGTCCACGAACCGGCCCAGCGCGTCCAGAAGCGCGTCCACGCCCGTCTGCCGCAGCGCGGAGCCGAACAGGCACGGGAACACCCGCCTGTGCGAGACGAGCGGCGCGATCTTCGCGTCGGAAAGCGTGCCGGAGGCGAGATAGTCCTCCATCAGTGCTTCGTCGGACAAGGAAAGCTCTTCAAACAACTGTGCCTGCGGCTGAGAAAAATCGATGCAGCCCTCGTCCAGCTCCGCGCGGACAGCGGCAAGCAGCGCGTCCCGATCCGCCGTCTCCATGTCCATTTTGTTGAAGAACAGGATGACCGGCACCTGATAGCGCCGCAGCAGCCGCCAGAGCGTGACGGTGTGACTCTGGATGCCCGACGGGCCGCTGATAATGAGCACGGCGCAGTCGAGCACCTGCAGCGCCCGCTCCATCTCGGCAGAAAAATCCACATGGCCCGGCGTGTCGAGCAGCGTCAGCGTGCAGCCGGGCAGCGGAAGAACGGCCTGCTTGGAAAAGATCGTGATGCCCCGGCTGCGCTCCTGCGCGTCGGTGTCGAGAAACGTATCGCCGTGGTCGACGCGGCCAAGCGTGCGGATGACGCCTGCCCGGTAAAGCATGGCCTCCGACAGCGTCGTCTTGCCCGCGTCCACATGGGCAAGCAGCCCCACGCAAAGCCGTTTTTCCGTCCGTTCCGTTCCCTGTGCGTTCATTGCCGTTCTCCGTTCGTTATGATCTGGGAGGATTATAGCACAAAAACGAAAAACCGCCAAGAGGGACAGGCAGACACATGAGGAGACTGTGCGGATATGCCATTGCCTTTTTCGGGGAAATGCACTATAATGTTTATAACTATGTAAATTGGGAAGGAGGCGGCTGCGGTGCTGCCGGAGGGTTTTGAGGCGCGGATGCGTGCGCTTTTGGGAAGCGAATATGAGGACTTTCTCGCGTCCTTTGACCGGCCGCTCTGCACCGGTCTGCGGAGAAATCCGCTCAAAACCGGCTTTACGGGCGATCTGTCGCGGTTTTCGCTCTCTCCCGTGCCGTGGTGCCCGACGGGGTTTTATTATGACGCGGTCTCCCGGCCCGGCTTATCGCCGTATCACGCGGCGGGGCTTTATTATCTGCAGGAGCCGAGCGCCATGGCCCCAGCGGAGCTTTTGGACCCGCAGCCGGGCGAGCGCGTGCTCGACCTGTGCGCGGCCCCCGGCGGGAAATCGACGCAGCTGGCGGGCAAACTCCGAGGAAAGGGGCTTCTGGTCTGCAACGAGATCAACGCCAAGCGCGCGAAAATTCTTTCCGGGAATATCGAGCGGCTGGGCATTTCCAACGCGCTGGTCCTGAACGAGCACCCGAAGCGGCTGGAAGAGCGCTTCGCGGGGTATTTTGATAAAATTCTCGTCGACGCCCCCTGCTCCGGCGAGGGGATGTTCCGCAAGGAGGAGGCCGCCGTCACCGACTGGACGGAGGACACGAACGCCATCTGCGCCAACCGCCAGCTGGAGATTCTGACCTCCGCCGCAGCCATGCTCCGCCCCGGCGGGCGGCTGGTTTACTCCACGTGCACGTTCTCTCCTGTGGAAAACGAGGGCGTGGTCTCGGACTTTTTGTGGAAAAATCCCGATTTTTCTGTAGAAAAGCCGGACGTGCCGTTCTTTTCTCCCGGCAGACCCGATTGGGTGGCGAATCCCGCGCCGGGATTGGAAAAAACATTCCGCCTCTGGCCGCATAAGCTTTTGGGCGAGGGGCATTATGCCGCCGTGCTCCGCAGGACGGGAGACGAAGCGCCTGCGGCGCTTTCACCGGAACCCGCGGCCAAATGCCCGCCGGAGCTTGCGGCGTTCCGCAGCCAGACCGGCGCCGCGCTGCCGGAGGGGAAGCTGCTGCGGTTCGGGGACGTGTGCTATCTCGTCCCGCAGGCGCTGCCGGAGGTAAAGGGGCTGCGGGTGCTGCGCGCGGGGCTGGAGCTTGGCGCAGTCCTGAAAAACCGCTTTGCGCCCGCGCACGCGTGGGCGCTGTGGCTGGAAACGCTGGAAAGCAGCGTCTCGCTTGAAGAATCCGACCCGCTGCTTGCCCGGTATCTGTCCGGCGACGTGCTGCCGTCCGACAAGCGCGGCTGGACGCTCGTGCAGGCGGACGGGCTTTCGCTCGGCTGGGCAAAGGGCGACGGAAGCCAGCTCAAAAATCACTATCCGAAGGCGCTTCGCCGCCCGGTTTAAAAACAGGAGGATGCACTATGGCAAAGACAGTCCTGATCGTAGAGGATGAACGCGCGATCGTGGAGATCCTGAAATTCAATCTCAAGCGCGAGGGCTATGAGACGCTTGAGGCGCTTGACGGCCAGACGGGCCTGCAGCTTGCGCAGACAAAGGACCCGGATCTGATCTTACTGGATGTCATGCTGCCGAAAATGAACGGCTTTGACATCTGCAAAACGCTCCGCGGCGAAAACCGCACCACGCCCATCATCATGCTCACCGCCCGTGAGGAGGAGATGGACAAGGTCTTCGGCCTTGAGACCGGCGCGGACGACTACATGACCAAGCCCTTCTCCATGAAGGAGCTGATGGCCCGCGTCAAGGCGAACATCCGCCGCCGCAGCATGGAATACGCCCCGGCGCAGAGCACTGCGGGCCAGATCGAAGCGGACGGCCTGTGCCTGAACCCGGAGACATATCAGGTCACGAAAAACGGCACGCCGGTCGAGCTGACGCAGAAGGAATATGACCTGCTGTCCTACCTCATCCGCGAACGCGGAAAGGTCTTCTCCCGCGAGGATCTGATGCAGCGGGTATGGAATTATGACTATTACGGGGATATGCGCACGGTCGACGTGACCGTGCGGCGGCTGCGCGAGAAGATCGAGGACGACCCCGGCAAGCCCCAGTATATCCTGACCCGGCGCGGCGTCGGCTATTATTTCGCGGGATAACGCAGCTTCCCGCGCGAGAAAGGAGGGGCGGCCATGCGGTCCCTGCGCATGAAGATGGTCATGATCATGGTGATCCTGATCCTGGCCCTGATGCTGACGACAGGCGCGTTTTTGATGAGCGGCGTCGGCAATTTCTATGTGTCCCAGTTCTATGAGCAGATGGAGGGCACGTTTACCCCGGAATTCATCGCCCAGCTGCAAAGGCTTTCGGCGGAGGACAACGCCCCCGCGCAGATGAAGGAGCTTCTTATGGCGCAGGCCGGGCTCGGCATTGATATCACGGGCCGCAACGTCTACATTCTCGACCAGACCGGCTCCGTGCTCGACAGCTCGAACCAGCGCACCACGGTCGTGATGACGCAGAACATTCTGTCCGCCATGAACGGCGAGGTCGGGCAGAGCAGCTCGGTCACGAACGATTATATGGATCTGGCAGTCCCCGTCGAGTCGGACGGCGCGCAGTATATCGCCTACATCCGCGACAACCGCGCCACGGTCGACGCGCTGACGAGCGAGCTGCTGATCATCATCCTGCGCGCGCTGGCGCTGGGCCTGGTGATCTGTGTGATTTTGTCGTTCCTGCTGTCGCAGATTCTGATCACACCCATCCGCGCGCTGACCGTCGGCACAAAGCGCGTCGCGGCGGGAGATTTCGCGAACCGCGTCACGGTCGACAGCCGCGACGAGATCGGCGACTTGACCCGGAACTTCAACCACATGGCAAAGGTTCTGCAGGATACGATCTCCGAGGCGGAGAACGAGCGCAACAAGCTTTCCACGCTGTTCCTGCACATGACCGACGGCGTCGTCGCGTTCAATACGGCGGGCAGCGTCATCCACTATAACCCCGCCGCCACGCAGATGCTCGCGAAGAACCTGTCAAGCCAGACGACCTTCGACGAAATTTTCTCGAAGGAAGCCGAGCTTGACACGCTCCTGACCCTGCGCAGGCCGCAGTATATCGAGGCGCAGAAGACCGTCGGCGAACGGGAGCTGGAGCTGTTCATGGCCCCGTTCTCGTCCGACCACGCGCAGGGCGGTGTGCTCGTCGTCATCCACGACGTCACCGAGCAGCGCAGGAGCGAGCAGCTCAAGCGCGAATTCGTCGCCAACGTCTCGCACGAGCTGCGAACGCCGCTGACCAATATCAAATCCTACGCCGAAACGATCGTCGACACCGGCGACGAGCTGCCGCCGGAGCTGCGCTCGAATTTCATGAACGTCATCATCAGCGAGGCCGACCGCATGACCCGCATCGTGCAGGATCTGCTCACGCTCAGCAAGATCGACTACGGCAAGATGGAGATGAACATCTCCCGCTTCCCGTTCTTAAAAGCCGTGCAGAATGTGTATGACGCGGCAAAGCTCAACGCCGAGCAGAACCACCACCACACCATGACGCTCACCTGCGAGGGAGACATTCCCGACGTCAACGGCGACCGGGAGCGCATCGAGCAGGTCATTACCAACATCGTCTCCAACGCTGTCAAGTATACGCCCGACGGCGGCAAAATCGACATGACCGTCGGCACGAGCGGCAAAAACGTCTTTGTCCGCGTGACCGACAACGGCATCGGCATCCCCGAAAAGGATCTGCCGCGCCTGTTTGACCGGTTCTACCGTGTGGACAAGGCGCGTTCGCGCGAATCCGGCGGCACGGGCCTCGGCCTTTCCATCGCGCAGGAGATTCTGAACCAGCACAAGGGCAGCATTGAAATTTCGTCCGAATACGGCAAGGGTACCTCGGTCCTCATCACCATGCCCGCCGCGGAGGCGCAGGCATGAAGCAGAAACGAAGACATGGCCATGGCCGGAGGCTGCTGGAGATCGGAAAGGACATTCTGATCGTATTTCTCGTGCTGGTCAACGTGACGCTTGCGATCATGTGCCTGCCGACAAAGACGCTCACGCAGACCAAATGGCTGGCAAGCGCGCTGCGCCCGTTTGCGGGGCTGTTCGGCCTCAATGAAGCGGAGCTGACCTATACCGCGCCCGCCACCGGCAGCGCATTCATCGGCGCAGCGCAGCCCATCGCCGTCACGCTGAGCACCGAGGCGGGCAGGCAGAGCGCACAGTATGACTTTGCTGCCCTCGATACGCTCTACGGGCAGTACGGAGGGCTGCTTGCGCAGGCGCTCGAAAGCGCCGAGACGCCGCAGGCGTGCGCCGAATCGGCGTTTTATGCCGCTTTGCGGAAGCCCGGCGCGGCCTTCTGCTTCCCGGGACAAATTTCCCCCGCCGTGCTTGGCGCATGGCTTAACGTGCGCGCGCCGGAGGGCGCGGACGCGCAGTGGTACGTGCTGGCGCTGGACGGAGAGACGGTTCAGCTGTATCTGCTGGGCGACGGCTGCTATCGCGCGCAGACGGCGCTTTCCGCCGAGACGCTTGCGGCCGAGCTTTCCGCCGCCGTCCCGGACGGCAGCTTCTTCGCGCTTGAATCGGACGACGCGCCCTACAGCGCGCTCGATCCGCTCTCGCTCATCAGCGCGTCAAGCGCCGCCGTCTGCACCGGCCTCGGCACGAACCCGTGCGACGCGCGATTTATTTCCGCCCTCGCAACCCAGATCGGCATCAACCCTTACGGCGACGCACGCTTCGTCGGAAACGACGGCACGACGTCCTTTACCGAAACCGGCCTGCGCCTGCGCGTGAGCGCGCAGGGCAGAATTGAACTGCAGATCCTCCAGCCGGACGACCGCTTCCAGAGCGCGTCGGCAGGCGCGCTTGACCGCATCGAGGCTGCGCGCAGCCTCCTCAGCCGCCTGACCGGTGACAGCTACGGCGAGGCGCGGGTCTATCTGCAAAGCTATCGGGCCGACGGCCAGAGCGCCGTGTGCACCTTCGGCTATTATCTGTCCGGCATCGAGATCGCACCGCGCGGCGCGATCGAGCTCCGCTTCGACGGCACGCAGATCACGAACGCCTCCGTCCTGTACCGCAGCTACACGGCCTCGTCAACGCCCGCAGCGCTCCTGCCCGCCGCGCAGGCAGCCGCCTGCCTGCCGAAGGGCGGCACGCTCCGCCTTCTGTACGCCGAAGGCACCGGCGGTGAACTCACCGCCGGTTGGGAGACGGAGTAAGCGTGATATGCACCCGCCCGCGATATGCGGGAGCGCCTGAGAGGTCGCAGCAGGTAATTGCGAAAAGCGATAGTCCGATGCGAATCCGCAGGCTTTTCGCTGTTAATCGTAGGGGTCGATGCCCACATCGACCCGGCAGAACGCACCGTTTCTGCGGGAATCTTAGGCGAATTCGCAATTTCCCAGCGGGCCGATGTGGGCATCGGCCCCTACAAACAAGTGGGTAAATCCATACAGATTCGCCGAAGACCTCTTTAGAACAGCTGCTTTCCGCCGTATCCATCGCACCACTGACCCAAATTTTCCATCAGGAGGAGCCGCCATGAGCGCTTCGCGCATGAAAAATCTGATCCTTCTCATTCTGACGCTCTGTGCGCTGGGGCTTCTGTGCATCGTCGTTCCGAACCGGCTTGCGCAGACGCATGAGCAGCGGCAGATGCTGCAGGAGCTGAAGACACTCTACGAGAGCTACGGCCTTTCCGTTTTGCTCGACGAGCTTCCGCGCAGTCCCGTGCTCTACAGTGTCGAGCTTTCTGAGGACGGCGCGCAGACCGCCGCGCAGGCGCTGCTCGGCGCGAAGGCCGCGCCCGCAGGCGAATCCGGCTTTGAGAGCACCTACGAATCCGAGCTTGGGACGCTCCATATCACGCGCACGGGCGGCTTCTCCGCCGTGATGACCGGCGGCAGCCGGGTGCGGAGTTCTGAAAAGGCCGCAGAAAAGCTGCTGCGCGCCATGGATTTTCAATATCAGACCCTCACGCGGGAGCAGACGGAGACGGGCGCCGTGCAGATCCGCACCTCGCAGACGCTGCTCGGCGTGCCGGTGCTCGGCAGCCAGCTGGCGCTAAGCTACACGGACGATTGCCTCACGGCGGTCGAGGGCACGTTTTATACCGGCGGAAGCTCCATTACGCGCGTGTCGGAGCAGGAGGCCATCTCCGCCGCTGACGCGCTGGCGCAGCTGCTGGCCCGGCGTGACGCGCTCGGCTGGGTCGGAAGCGCGGTGACGGGTCTTACGCAGGCGTATCTGCCGTCCGATCAGGCCGGTACGGGCATCCGCTTCGTGCCGGTCTGGCTGGTCGAAACGGACGCGGGAAGCTTTTTTATCAACGGCATTACGCGCGAAATCACGGCGGAAACATAGCGTCCGCCGTCTGCGCCTGTCGAATTATGAAGAAAATCTGAAGATTTCCTGCTGCTGCATTGTCATTTTCCTTTACATTCCTGCCGTGGTGTGCTATTCTAATAGCGGCCGAATTTGGCTTTGTTAACATAACGCATTTCCGCAAACACTCTTAGTGTCAACTGACGCTACCAAAGAGGGATTACATTTTGATCAAATACATCGTTCAAGGCGGCACAAAGCTTTCCGGCTCCGTGACCATTTCCGGGGCCAAGAACGCGGCGGTCGCGATCCTGCCGGCCACGCTGCTCGTCAGCGGCCCCTGCCGGATCGAAAACGTACCGGATATTTCAGACGTTCGTCTGCTGCTGGAGATCCTGCGCGATATGGGCGCGGAGATCCGGCGCTACGGCCGCAACACGCTCGAGATCGACTGCACCCGCGCCCGCAACGCGACCGCGCCCATCGAGCTTGTCCGCCGTATCCGCGCGTCGTATTATCTCATCGGCGCAGAGCTTGGCCGCTTCGGCCATGCCCATGTCGCCATGCCGGGCGGCGACAACTTCGGCGTCCGCCCCATCGACCAGCACATCAAGGGCTTCGAGGCCATGGGTGCCATGGTCGAGCAGGCCGGCGGCTATGTCTGCGCTGACGCCCCGAAGGGCGGGCTGCGCGGCGGCCACGTCTATCTTGATATTGTCTCCGTCGGCGCGACGATGAACATCCTGCTTGCGGCAGTTTTGTGCAGCGGCATGACGATCATCGAAAACTGCGCCAAGGAGCCGCACATCGTCGACCTCGCGAACTTCCTGAACGCCATGGGCGCGCAGATCTCCGGCGCGGGCACCGACGTCATCAAGGTGCGCGGCGTCAAGGCGCTGCACGGCGGCTGCTATTCCATCATCCCCGACCAGATCGAGGCGGGCACGTATATGGCCGCTGCCGCCGCAGTCGGCGGCGACGTGCTGATCGAAAACGTCATCCCGAAGCACCTCGACTGCATCACCGCCAAGCTGCGCGAGATCGGCGCGGACATCACGGAGTATGACGACGCCATCCGCGTCGAATCCGCCTACCGCCTGCACCGCGCGAACGTCAAGACCATGCCGTACCCCGGCTTCCCGACCGATATGCAGCCGCAGATCACCGTCTGTCTGGCCACCGCCGTCGGCACCAGCCTCGTGACCGAGGGCGTCTATGACAACCGCTTCCGCTACACGGCCGAGCTTGGCCGCATGGGCGCAAATATCCAGGTCGAGGGCAAGACCGCTATCATCGACGGCGTGCAGACGCTGCGCGGCTGCGAGGTCCGCGCCTGCGACCTGCGCGCGGGCGCTGCGATGGTCATCGCCGCCATGTGCGCCGAGGGCATGACGCTCATCGAGGATGCGCACTTCATCGAGCGCGGCTACGAGGACATCGTCGGCAAGCTCACCGCGCTCGGCGCGCATATCCGCCGCATCGAAACCTACGAAACCCCCAGCGTCTCAGAGGACGCCGGCTGAACAAAATTTCCCCGGCAGGACAATTTTGAAGTGATCCCAAAAAGCTAGTGTTCAAGCAGCCGAACAGGCTTGCTGTCTGTGAATCACAGGCGGCAAGCCCGTTCGCTTTGCCTTGATTCAGCGGTTGTTGCAGGTTTGTAAGGTTTTGTCACTTAAACCGTTGGCTTTCCTGTTGGATAAGACCCGCTCAAAGGTTTCCTCAAAGGTAGCCGTGTTTTGGAGCATCTGCACCAGAATGCCCTTACTTCTTCTGACCTACAGCAGATCCGAAAGGCTGTGAATTTTCTGATGCCCATGTGCCAGTCGAACCGGCAGACCCAGCGGGAGCTGATGGGTGTCAATGCAAGGACAACGGCGCTTCTGAATACCTCTGAATACCTCGTATAATTGCAGATAACGCAAAAGGCACGACGCAATGTCGTGCCTTTTCTGCATCATTCATATTGCCGGTTCAGTGCAGGAGTTTCGGCTTTCCTGCGCTCATTTTTGCACCTGTTTTCGCAGCAAGGACTTTACTTGCCCATGCGAAGAAGTATGGCACAGAGTTGAACAGATAACTGGTGTGCATCAGTTCGTCCAGCAGCTCTTCCATCGTAAACGGCCGGTATCCATAGGGGCTCATCTCGCCAATATAATCGTCCAGCTGGTCACGCGCCGCCGCCCGCAGGAACTTCTTCGTATCCTTGTTCGCTTTCGCAAGGCGCTTGATGTAGTCCTCTGCCTTATCGAACTGATTCAGCTTGTAATACAATACTGCCAGCGGCAGGAGCATCTGCGTTTCCTCATAGGAATCGAACTGCTTATGGAGCGCCAGCGCGTGCATCTCGTCTTCCATATAGGCATACAAATGCATCAGCTGATAGCGGACGCCGAGATTATCGTTCTCGCACAATTCCAACAGGCGCTGCCCTTCGTCGATCGCCCGGCGCATCATGCCGCAGGAAATTAAAACGTCAAAGTATGTATAGCGCACGCGCATATATGGTCTGGTTTCAAACGCTGTCCAAAACTCACCGGCGTACTCCTTGAACGCGCCGGACTTTTCCATCTGCTTGTCCGCTGCGTCGAGCAGCTCCTGCAGGGCAAGCCGCCGCTCGTCCGGCTGCTCCGCTGTACGCAGGATCAATTGGAGTCTTGCATCCAGATTGTCCGGCTCCAGCTCCAGCGCCTTGTGCAGATATTCCACTCTTTTTTTCTTCGACGTGACCTGTTCGGCGAGATCCAGATAATCGTCCGCTGTTTCAGGCGCAGATTCTTTCTGCTCTTTGCATTTTAGATTGTATTCTGCAAAGAACTGCTCCGCCAGGGCATCCACGTCGGCTTCGTTCTCCGTGTCCTCTGCGTGAGCGTCCAGGAATTTCTGCAATTCTTTCAAAACCTTTTCTGAGTCTCTGCTCATTTTATCGCGCCTCCCGTATCTGTTGCATGCTGTTTGGTTTCTCTGCATGAATTATACCAGATTCGTCAACATTCGTCGAGAGATATATGCCAAAACGACTATGATTCTTACCAGTCTGTACCGCACCATCCTTTTTTCCTGAATAGCTTTTTCAGAAAATGCCCAATTCTCTCGATTTGCGTAGAAATATGAAAATCAAAAAACTAGATTTACGCTGTCCTCTCTGAAAAAATTCAAGGCAAAATATGTCGAGCAGCTTCATATCCCTTATGTTTTGCATACCGGTGATTTCAAAGAGGAAGACGGCATCGTATTTCTTCCGTTGTATATGACCCCACTGCTATAATAAGTGATGTGCAAAAGTACGGCAAGCGCTCCGCAGCCGTCTTCGCCTGTGCCGCCCACGCGTCCTGCGCAGCCCGAATGGCCCGTTCCGTCCGAGTGGCCCGACGCGCCTACGCAGCCCATTCAGTACGATGTACCCGCGCAGCCCGAGCCTGCCGAACCTGTGACGCAGCCCGCTCCGCAGGGAAAGCTCGTTGTGTTCGCTCTGGAGCCTGAGCTGCCAGCCCAGCCGCAGCGGACTAACAGATACTGCCCGCACTGCGGCGCGCCCGTCAAGCTGTCCGACGCCGTATTCTGCACCGTATGCGGTAAGAGCCTGTCTTAATCCCCCCGCCGCAAGAAACAGGGCTGTCTCAAATGATCGAAACATCATTGAGACAGCCACGTTTTTTGATTTATGGACTTATGCGAACGTACCGTTCAGGGATTGGGTCAGGCCGGACAGTACGCCGGTGATCGTCAGCAGGACGCCCAGAATGATCGCCAGCACGTAGACGCAGAAATAGCTGCGGGCATAATTGCGGCGGTTGATGTTCGCGCTGCCGATGGCGTGGACGATCAGGAAGATCCAGCCCAGGAGCGGCAGGGCGTAGAGAATGCCGAGGCCAAAATAGCTCCACGGCGACAAGGGGCGGTACGCCTCCGGCAGGTGCTGCAGTTCAAATTCGTTCATGTGTCTTCCTTCTTTCTTACAAATGCTCCTTGCAGGTCAGCTGCGCGACGTCCAGCCGGAACACGGCCGCGCGCTGCGCCTGCTCGTCTGTAAAGGTAAACAGACGGCTCTTTTCATAGTGCGCCATAATTGCCGACAGCGCCCGCTTCTTTTCCTCCGGCTCCTGCACCTCGCAGATCACGCCTGTTCCGATCACGCTCTGATAGCGATAGGAATACGAGCAGCCGGTCTGTCCGGCTGCGAGCGCGTGCGCGCAGTCCAGCTCAAAGCCGACGCGCGGCGCAGTGCGGATGAGCTCTGCCTTGCGGCCCTCGTGCGCGCCGTGGAAATAAAACCGGTCAGGTGAGCCGGGGACAAAGGCGAAATTCAGCGGCACGATATACGCGCCCTCCGGGCAGGAAAAACCGACGCGGCAGCATTCGCAGGACTCGATCACCTGCAAAATCCGTTCGCGGTCCGTGACCGCGCGGTCAGCCCGTCTCATGCCAGCCGGACGCCGCCCGCCTGCCGGATCGAGAGCACGTGGCAGCGGCCCTCGCCGAGCACGGCCTCCATATTGGCGCGGAAGGACGCAAGCGCTTCATTCGGCACGAACGCCAGCAGCGTCCCGGCAAAGCCGCCGCCGTGAATGCGGCAGGCGCCGCGCCCGGCAAGCTGCTTTTCACAGGCAGCCAGCGCAAGGGCCATCTGCTGGTGCTCCCGGCTCCCGGCAGGAATCACGTTCTGCAGCAGCATCCACGACGAGCGCCCTGAATCGCGCACGCCCGCAAGGAAGCCCTCAAAATCGTCCCGTTCCAGCGCCTGCACCTGCTGCTGCACCCGGCGGTTTTCGTCAAAGAAATGCATCGCGCGCAAAACGGCGCGGTCGCCCGCCGCCTCGCGGGCCGCCTTGAGCTTTGCGTAGAATTCCGCCTCGTCCACCTCACGCAGCACCTCCTTGCCGAACACGCGGGCTACGCGGCGCATTTCCTCGGGGATGGCGGCGTATTCGTCCGTCAGATCTGCGTGATCCGCGCCGGAATCGAGCGTGCAGAGCGTGTAGCCGCAGTGCGCAAAATCGAACGCCGCCTGCCGGACGGCGGGGTGCGCCGGGTCGGCAAAATCGATGAAGACCAGCCCGCCGACGCTGGAGGCCATCTGATCCATGAGGCCGCAGGGCTTGCCGAAATAGACGTTCTCGGCATACTGGCCGATCTGCGCGATCTCGATGGCGGAGCATTTTTTATCGAAAAACAGCTCGTTGCAGATCGTGCCGATCAGAACCTCGAATGCGGCGGAGGACGACAGACCGGAGCCGGGCAGGACGGTCGAGCGGACAGCCGCGTCAAAGCCGTGCAGCTTACAGCCGCGCTGCGCAAACGCCGCAGCAACGCCGCGCACGAGCGCGGCGGTCGTATTTTTTTCTTCCGCGTGGACGGACAGATCATTCAGATCAATCTCGACCGGGGCATAGCCCTCGGACGCAACGCGGATGATGGAATCGGGCCGCAGCGTGACCTCCGCCGTCGTTTCCAGATCGACAGCCGCAGCCAGCACGCAGCCGTGCTGATGGTCGGTATGGTTGCCGCTGATCTCCGTGCGGCCCGGCGCGGAAAAGCGATAGCTTGTCTGCATATGCAAACGCCTCCGTTCCCCCGCCTCCCGGCGGGGCGTCTTTTTCTGTATTATACCTGATTTCCAGCCTTCCGGCAAGAGCCATTCTGCCAAAACAGAAAGCAGCCGGCAGACAAGTCTCTGCCGGCTGCTTTGGTACACAAAGGATCGAATATGAATCGTATCAGAACGTTGCGACGTTCTGCTCGGCAGGCTCGGCGGGCTGCACGTTCACAGCCGTCAGGATGGGTCCGACGCCCTTGTAGAGCGTGTGGAACTTGACCTCGACCGTCGCCGTTACCCAGACCCAGCTTCTGGCCGCAAGGCCGGAGGCCGCCGCGAATCTGCACGGCAGGCCCATGAACGTGATATCCGCCTCGCAGCAGGTCATGACGAACCGGCCGGGAGCAAACATCCCCTCTTTTTCCCGGCGCAGGCGCGCGACCTGCCCCTTGAATTTCACGGTCTTGCCCGCGTATTTCTTGGGTTCCTCCGTGATATCGCGGTAGAACAGGGCATAATCCTCGTCCCTGATCTCGACCACGGGCGCGTTCAGGTCGAACGGCAGCGGGTCTTCGATATCGTCATAGTGCGTCGAGCCGTCGGTGTATTCATAAAGAATGTCGATCTTCCGGTTCACGGCGCGGGCGATCTTGTGGTACGGCATGACGTCCGTGCCGGGGGCCATGCGGTTGAGAACCAGCATCTCCGCGCCTGCCAGCTTGTCCACGACGAGCTGGCGCATATTGGCGTTGTAGCTGAGGAAGGTCGTCGCGTTGGCAAACATGACCTCCTGCGCGATTTTCCAGTGGTCGGGGGTCTTGAGGTAGAAATCCGCCGCAAGATGCATCCCGTTGAGCTCGACGACCACGCGCTCGGCCCGGTATTTTTTCTGCAGATCGGTCAGCAGCTCCGGGCTGAGGTCTTCATAGTCCAGAACCTGCTCGTAGACCTCCTTGTGCGGGTAGGCCGAGACGTCGTATTCCTCCTCGCCCTCCTCGAAAACCAGCAGGAGCGTCCGCTCGCCGGTGTTGAAGCGCTCATCCTCGAGCGTTTGCTGAATGAACTTCGTCTTGCCGGACTCCAGAAAGCCGGTAAAGACGTACATGGGGATATCAGGCATAGCCATAGAGAAAACTCCTTACTGCTTTTCCACGCCGAAGAGCTTCGAAACGGCCTCTTCGTTCAGCTTCGAGCCGATCACGCAGATGCGGCCCGTGACCATCGCGCCGCCGTCGCGGATATCCGGCTCACCGGGGACATAGTCGAAGTGGATCCACTTCTCGCCCTCTGCGTTTGCTACATAGCCCTTTGCGCGCAGAACAATGCCGTAGGCATCCGCGTCCTCAAGCGCCTTCAGGATGCGCTCGATCTCGGCCTTTGTGAATTTCTTGTGCGTTTCCTCGCCCCAGCTGATGAAGACCTCGTCGGCGTCATGGCCGTGGTGGTGATGGTGATGATGGTGGTGCTCATGCTCGTCGTCATCGTCGTCATCGTGATGGTGGTGGCAGGCACAGTCCGGGTCATCGCATTCATCGTCATCGTCGTCATCATGGTGATTATGGTGATGGTGCTCGTCCTCGTCGTCATCCTCGTTGTGGTGATGATGGTGGCAGGCGCAGTCCGGATCGTCGCACTCGTCGTCCTCGTCATGGTCATGATGATGGTGGTGCGCCTCTTCTTCGAGCTTTGCAAGCTCGATGGCGATGGTGCTGCGCTGCTCCATCGCCTCCATCAGCTGCTCGCCGGTCAGCTCCGGCCACGGGGTCGTAACGATCACGGCGTCCTTGTTGTGTTCGCGGATCATGTTGACGCACTGGTCGAGCTTTTCCTCCGTCATGCCGTCGGTGCGGCTGAGGATGATGGTGTTGGCCGTCTCGATCTGGTTATTGTAGAACTCGCCGAAGTTCTTCATATACATCTTGCACTTCGTCGCGTCCGCCACGGTCACGAAATTGCCGAGCTGCACGTCGTCGGACGTGACCTTGCGCACGGCGCCGATGACGTCGGACAGCTTGCCGACGCCGGACGGCTCGATCAAGATGCGGTCGGGCGCATACTCCGCAATGACCTTCTTGAGCGCGCGGCCGAAATCGCCCACCAGCGAGCAGCAGATGCATCCGGAGTTCATCTCCGTGATCTGGATGCCCGCCTCCTGCAGAAAGCCGCCGTCAATGCCAATTTCGCCGAATTCGTTCTCAATGAGGACGATTTTCTGGCCGTGATAGGCTTCCTTGATCATTTTTTTGATGAGCGTCGTCTTGCCGGCGCCGAGGAAACCGGAATAAATATCAATTTTTGTCATACAGGAACACCTTCCAGTTGCATTATTTTATTGAATTAGTATAGCACTTTCCCATGGGAACATCAAGGTTTCTTCCTAAAATATTCATCGGTTTCTGCAAAAGGAATTGACAAACCTGCCTGGATATGATAAGATAATTCACGGCTTTGGAGGCCGGCATTCGGAGAGATGTCCGAGCGGTTTAAGGAGCTGGTCTTGA
>UMGV01022783.1_pt1 | contig 21509 bp, 18 predicted proteins | sample 1965361 | NCBI WGS metagenome assembly UMGV01 (sample SAMEA4836081, study PRJEB28245) | human gut metagenome | biome: gut microbiome; material: fecal sample | place: Denmark | collected 2008
CAGCCCAGGGTTGAGGTGCGCAGCGCCTCTACCCTGGGTATCATCCCCCACCCTCTTAGCAACTCTACAGGAGTTGCGCTTAGCCGAAGGCGTTACCATCAATCTTCCGAAATGGAGGTTGTATTTCCCATATAAAATTCGTATAATGTCACTATCAACCCACTCATCCCCTGACAAGCGCTGAAGGCGGATGCCCAAGACTCACCATCTTGCACATCCGCCTTCTGCATAGTATCGCTGCAGCATTTCTCCTATAGCCACATATCCCCTATGCGGACTGCTATAACAGCATCACCACCGCAGACAAAGAACCGAAACGACCTGGCCATCATCTGTCTACGACATCTCAGCCATCACCCGTCTGACATACTCTACGGGCTCATTCAGCACGCGGGCGATATACTCAGGTGACACATCCACAGCACCTTGCTGGCGCTCCATGCCGATGAGATATTCTACGTTCTTCTTCAGGTCGCCGAGGCAGTTGGAGAAATCTGTTTTGACCTTCACCCCACTCCACACCTCGCTACCATCGACGCCATATCCACCGTCTTTGGCTTCAAAGATGACCGATGGCTCAAGCACCTCCACTGTATGCCAAGCGCCCTTCGGCACCACACATCCATACTTACCGGCCTGAGGGTCAAGGCTGATACGCTCCACCTCGCGCCCACCATCATCATAGATGACCTCCACCAACTTTCCGCTCAACACCACCACCGTCTCCGTGCTCTGAGGATGGCGATGGATGGGTACGTCAGCACCAGGCAGCAAGGCACAAAGCATCCGCTGACTATTGTCAGCCTGTGAGGTACGCAAGTCATGGCTATGGCGCAGACGCGGACTGGCCTTGGCCATGTCGACGAGATGGCTCAACAACTCTTTGTCTATCTCCATGTTCTTCAATCGTTGGGCAATCTGTTCGCTCGCCGCGGAATCAGAAGAAACCTGCAGAAAGCGAAGATGGCCCAAACCAACTTTTTCATTATTCTTCAAAAGGGCGACGAAAGCATCGCCGCCCACCTTATTATAATACACGCCTTAGCCAACGATGGCCTCCTTGATACACTCCACGATGTAACGCACATCGTCGTCGGTGACATAAGGGCCAGCGGGCAAGCAGAATCCCACCTTGAAGAGTTCCTCCTCCACACCATTTGTATATACAGGCGCATCGGCATAGACAGGCTGCTTGTGCATAGGCTTCCATACAGGACGACACTCCACCTTCTTGGCGAGCATAAATACACGCAGCGCTTCTACATTCTCATTGGGTTGGCAGTCGGTCACAGCCGAATCGACAGCATGGATTACACCTGCTGCACCACCTACGGCAGTCTTAATAACTTCCTTATAGGCATTCTCCTGTCCTTGTATCTTCACATCTGCATCCAAAGTTGCAGCGCAGAGCCAGAAATTGGCATCATAGCGTTTGTCGGCAGGCTGCTTGTGGATATGTACACCTGGTATGTCCTTTAGAAGTTCCTCATAGAGTGATTGCACATGTTTATGATGGGCAATATGGTCATTGACCACAGTCATCTGCCCACGACCGATACCGGCACACACGTTAGACATACGATAGTTGTAACCGATGGCGGTGTGCTGGTAATAGGGGTAAGCGTCACGGGCCTGCGTGGCATACCACATCACCTCGTTGGCATCGTCCGCATTGCGACAGATAAGCGCGCCCCCACCCGAAGTGGTAATCATCTTGTTGCCATTGAATGACAACACACCATATTTGCCAAACGTACCAAGCACCTGACCATCGAAACGAGAGCCCATACCCTCGGCAGCATCCTCTACCACGGGGATTCCATACTTGTCTGCAATTGCCATAATCTCATCGATGCGGTAAGGCATACCATACAGAGCCACGGGCACAATAGCCTTAGGCAGCTTGCCAGTCTTCTCCTTACGGTCAATAATAGCCTTCTCCAGCAAAGCCGGATCCATGTTCCATGTCTCACCCTCTGAGCCTATAAACACAGGCTTGGCACCAAGATAAGTAATAGGATGGCTCGAAGCGCAAAATGTAAAACTCTGCACAAGAACCTCATCGCCGGCCTTTACCCCACAGCCTATCAGCGACAGGTGTACCGCGGCCGTACCAGCCGAGAGACACACCACCTTGCGGTCAAGAGCCTCAGAGCCATCGCTCTTACTATTGGCAAAAGCCTCCAAATCTTTCTCAAACGCATTCACGTTCGGCCCCATAGGGACAACCCAGTTCGTATCGAAAGCCTCTTTTACATACTTCTGTTCAAAGCCCTCATCTGACATGTGCGCCAGACAGAGGTAAATCGTTTTTCTTTCGTTTTCCATAAAACGTTATTTGTTTTTTAATTGTTATTTTTTCTATGATTAACTTGCGGCCAGAAGAGATACGAGCACAACGCCCATATCCCTCTACCTACCTTTAAAATCAGACTGTACACTTTGCTATATGCCAAATTAAATTTCATAATCCATAAAACAACCGTCTATTCTCTCATTGAGCAAATCTCTGAGTTTATCTGTCCAATTATCATTATACTCTATCACTTTCGATTTCAGGGATGCCTGAATAGGCCGGTGGGGATTGGTATTGTAAAATGGAAGCGGAGCAAGCTTATCCGCTATTAAATCCATTAGTTCATGACTAAGGTTTGCAATATAATCAATCGCTTTCTTATGGTAGTTGAATGGACAATTAAACTCATTATTATCGATAAAGAACCCTGCACCAAGGCCTACAATAAAATCTTTATTTTCAAACCATCCTAAATCTTTACTTTCCACCAATTTATGTGCAACAAATGCATTTGAGACACAGCATCTAGCAAGGAACTCTCCCATCGTCTCTATAAAATTCTGATCAAAATCAGATATACTATTCTCTGCCTCATTTAGCCAATTTACAAATTTAGCATGGTCATTCCAGTCATTGGTTATCCATTCGTTTTGTATTCTTTCAAGGAGTAATGAATAATCCACATAATACTGCCATACGTTAGCGAGTTTCAACTGTGCAAGCTTAGTATAATAAACCTTTAACTGTTGTTCAGATAAATCGGCACCATGATTCAATAAATATCTAACCGACTGCAAACCAGGATATATATCTTTATCAGCACATGAATCAAGATATCGGAACAGACCATCTTGATGAATCGCATCAATTACGCCCCAAACCTCTGGCATAGCTGCAACAAACCACATAGTATTAGGGTAATTAGCTACACCCTTCTGAATACTGAATGAGGCATCATTTAGGTTTGGATTCTTTTCTGCAACAAATATCCTAATAAATCTCAGCACATATCTCAATTTAGAATGCTGTTTGGTATCCATACAAATCCTCGTCCAATAAAAAAGATTTTTGAACAGTGGTGCATAGTGTTTCTCCTTTACCAAACTCAAATGATGCCTTATATGATCCGTTTGTGCATCCTCCAAGGAAGGTACGAGGTGAAATGCATCCATTTCCTCTTTTATAAAACTATCTATTCTATCTCTTGAATACATTAACTCCTTTGTAAGCGTAATCTCCAATGCCTTATCAATAATGTGCATTACATCACCCTCGTTTGGTGAATGTTGATAAGGATGTGCATAAAGACATCGTTGTTCCCACAGATAGTTGAGTTCCGAAATGTAGATAGCTGGTACAATCTCACAATTTGCAGCACCTTCAAAGATGGTTCTGTCAGTCGAAAGATGTTTATTCTCACCATCTTCTATGTTCGATTTTACATTTGTCGCTCTTGAATCCCCAAGATCAGCCAAATCGTAAATTTTACCTTTCAGGGACTCTATTATTGCAATCCAAGCAAGAACATACGCCCCTCTATATATTCCATGCTCACACGCCAACAGAACCTCTTTATATATGATACGATCTTTATCAGATACTATACTTGAATCCTGTCGCCTATACTTTTCTATGTCCATAGTCAGAATATACTTTTCAAATTCATAGAGCAGCCAGTGGTATCGAACCACATCCTTGCGGATTACCTGTATGGCTGCTTTTCATTTTTTGTCTGATGCGTTCGCTTATTACAGCTCAAACTTATGAGCAGGATCATCAAATATTTCCTCACTCTCCAGGATGATTGGCTCTACGTCCACATCACGCAGGAAGATGTAAGGTTTCTCGTAGTGATAGTACTGGGCACGCTCCACATTGTCGCAATTGCCGTCCTCCATGATGCGGATGGTATCTTCGATGAGATCGAAACCAACGTGTGCCATAACGCCGGCGTAAGCCATGTGACGGATATTCACCTCGGTAACTTTCAGGTTGCCCTCACTGTCCTCCTTCAGATCGAATGACAGGATGCCATGAGCGGTAACGTTCAGCTTCTTCTCCAGATACTTGATGCAACGGTCGCAGAACTCATTGATGCTGTCCTCGTTGAGGAAACGACCAAAGTGGGTGTTACCAGTCACGCGCGAAGGAGCTGTACTAGCCATCACGTATTCTGCACACTCCAGGGCAGCACCCTTCACGTACTCACCATTGTAGTAGAGCATCTCGTTTGCCAAGTGGCGACCGGTCAGGAACTCGCTCACTGTGAACTCAGGGATGAAGCTGTTGATGAACAGCCAGCTCTTATAGCTGCTCAGGTCGTTGAGTTTCAGCGAACCGAGACCGCCAGTACCGTTGGTAGCACGAATCCAGCAAGGGAAGCCGATTTCCTTCTCCACCTCTTCGAACTTAGGATTGTCCTGAGTCACCTTGATGGTCTTAGGAATGAATTCTGTACCTTCCAGAGCCTCAGCCATGATAGCCTTGTCCTTCAGCGAGAGGCTCAGCTTCTTGCAACCCATGAAGGTTGGGCAAGGGAACTTTCCATGTTTCTCATAGTACTCGCCCCACTCAACGATTTCGCTCTCAGGCTGTACGAATGCATAGTCGATATTCTTCTCCTTCACGAGTTTCTCGATCCAAGGGAAGTACTCGGGTGAGGTGCAACGAGGACAGATGTAATACTCGTCCACCAGACCCTTCATGAAGAAGCCCATAGCCTTCTTCTCGATGTCGCAACCGATAATCTTGTAATCGGGATGATTCTCACGGATGATGCCCGTGATTGATCGGGGAGTCAAACCACCGATACCTGTAACCAAAATAGTTTTCATTATATTGAAAATTTTGAGTGATTATTACTATTTATTTCTTTTACTTGTTGAAGTGTTTCATTATGATTTCATAACCCTTTTCAACGGTATAGTTGTTTAGGAAGAACTCCCAAGCATTCTTTCCCATTTGCTTGCGGTCAGCATTAATGATAGCATCCACAGCTTTAGCAAAGCCTTCTACATCATTACTCATGCATCTAACACCGAAACCATTGTCTTCAGCAATCTGCCCCATATCACAATTCGGGTCTGTTGCAACCAGCACCGGCATAGCTGCTGTCAAACATGCCAGCAGTCTCGATGGGAAATTTGGAATTGTAAAGCGATAGTCCAAAAAGATAAGGCCGACATCACATTTGTCAGCTAATTCTTGGTACTCATCTTTCGGTAGATAATCAAGAAGTATTGCATTTCGAATACCGGACTCATCGATAAACCTTCTAAGTTTTCCGTATTCAGTACCCTTGCCTACAACAATAAAGAAAGCCTTACCATTCTCCTTCTGATTATCAAGGCATTTTATCAAGAAATCAATACCTTGAGGCTTTCCAAGGCTTCCGCCATAAAGAAATATAGTTGCCTCATTGGGTATAAGGTATTTTTCCCTAATACTACTAGGATCTTTATCTATGGTTGTAGGATCAACATTAGGTTTTAATATGCAGTTCGGGCAAACTTCTATAATGTCTTTGCTAACTTCTGGATTATGATCTAATACATATTTAACATTAGCAGGGCTCATGCACCCTATGAAATCTGAAATAGCATACAATTTTCTCTCCTTTTTTCGGAACATTTTATAGATCAGCCCCTTGAAACCAGATTTAGTCATCATGCCAAGATCTACTGCATTCTGAGGGAAAATGTCTTTTAACAAAAGATAAGTCACTGCACTAGTTCTTTTTTTAACAACTGCAATAGTATTTACCAAAGTAATAGGTGGCGTAGGATACATTATCAAGTCAAACTTGATATCTTTGAAATACTTATTTATTGCCTTCAAAAATAACGAATCAATAGTAAGGGTTGATATTCCTTTTTCTATCAAGCCTATATTCCCCGTCACATTACCAGTTCCAACACGAAGCACTTTCATGCCATTATGCTCTGTTAAACCAACGGGTTCATTTGATCTTTTTTCTCTAGCGCAGGCCACATAAACACTATCTCCGTTCTTTCTAAACTCGTGAAGAAAGTCTTCGTAAAAACTCGTGTGTCCTTTTTCAGAGAATGTAAGTGTTAAGAATAGTATGTTCATCGATTTAATAATTTTAAAATTGCGCGTATTACCTTTACTCGATTCAAAGCAAACCATTCTTTTCGTTTATAACTTTTTCCTTTGAACTCGTCGAAAACAGGAACAAAAGTCTTTTTACTTCTATTGTTCATAAAAAAGACTCTATAATCATTTTCATTCATGTTTCTAAATGGCGATAATTCTGCAATACGGTCATCATCAAAGTCTATTACTTCTTTTAATTCAACCGTCTTACCATTTTTGTCAGTGTCGAACCACAACAAACTTGCGCCATTGTTGTCCAATCGTAAAGCATACGTTTCCTGCGAGCACTCAGGATAGCGTAGATTACCATCAAAAAAATGCCCTGATGGTAGGTAAAAGTTACCTAATCCATATGCAATGGATTTCCCTTTGTATATTTCCGCACCCTGTGGTCTATGCGAATGACTTCCTATAACAGCCTCTACGCCACTATCAATCAAGTGTCTTGAAAGTTTTATATGCATGGGCATTACCAATTTCTCCAAATCGTAATTCCAATGCATAAAGCAATAGACCTTTGTTTTAGGGTTATTCTTTACATAGGCAATTACTATATCCGCAAATTCATCATAGTATGCATCCGATATACGAACAACATTTTCCGTATTACGGTTCGAATGAGTATAGAGTCGCCAACAATGACCAAAGAAGGCCATCTTGATGCCATCAACCTCTAATTCGTAAGGTTTAATTGTTCCGTCTTCTTCAGCAAGCCCAAATACACCAACTCCTTGATTTTCCAAACTTTCCTTCGTTGGTAGTATCATCGATGGATAATCGTACATGTGGTTATTTGCCAATGAAACAACTACCTTTTTGCAGCCAGAAAATCCGTTCAACACTTTCGGGGCATTATATAATGTTAGAGGTCTTTTCTCATCAGCTTCTTCCAAGATATTCGCTTCAAGATTCAGTACAATAACTTCATCTCTGAATGCGTCAACTTTCAATACTGCATTCGTAAATTCATCTACTTTATCGTAAGGACAAGCTATATCACCTAGAAATATCATTTTTTCAACATCATTTCATTAACAATATACCTTCTCTTTCCTGAAGCAAGAACAGGTATTTCATCACAATACTCAATTTTGAAGTCTGCATCATCTCCGAACCTTTCTTTAAGAATAGAGAGCATCCTGGATTCTTGCGAAAAACTTTCTTTATCCACATTAAGTTTCAAAAGATATTTCTTTGCGTCCTTCTGTACAAACTGAAATTGTTTAACACCTTGAAACTCCCACATGTTATTTGTGATCGCATGTGGTGAAATCTGGTTGCCTTTTGTATCAAATATCATATCCACAACACGACCACCAAATTTTCCTATACCCAATACCTTTTTTCCATGATGTGTGGTTTCAACCCAAGCTCCGACATCACCAGTATCATAGCGAACGAACGGCATTGCATAGTTATACAAATCGGTTACCACTATACGTCCCACTTCGCCCTTTGCTGCAGGTTCGTCAGAGGTCAACTTCAAGATTTCATAATAGTAATCAGCCCTGTTTGGAATGAAGACATTATTATCTACATCATCTTGGCCAAGGAAGCCATTTTCCTCGTTTGCGTAACGTGAAACCACTTTGCAACCAAAGGCTTTCTCTAAAGAATCACGGGTAATATCTTGTAAAAGTTCTGAGCCAGACACTATACCATAAACCTTGCATCCCTTAGCCTCATCGGCTCCGTATTTTTGAAAATACTTTCTGAAAGCATCAAGTGTGGAAGCGTAACTTAGAACCATTCCTCCTCCATTTGCCGAACAAGCCTTTATTTCTTTAAGTCTCTCACGAACATCCTCATCACCAAGATTCTGGCAATCGATCAGTCGTATGTTTTGAGCAAACTGCGTAAGTTGGGATTTTGAAACCTCACTAACTATAGATCTAAAGTAAATAATTCTACGTCCTATCTTGAATCCAACTAAACCATTATAGTAAAGAACTTCGGCATTTACATGGCGTTTCTTTAATACGTCTTGATAGCAACGGAAAGGCGTGCCTGTTGAACCACTAGTTGACATCACAATAAGATCTTCTTTATTGTATTCACTTGAAATATGGTCATCCAATTTGTCTTTTAAGTCAACTTTCCTAACAACAGGCCATTGCGAAATGTTTATAGAGTTTTGTCCTTTGTATGCATTTACCGTTTTTTGCGCATGACAAAGCAGTTTACTGAGGCATTCTTCTTGGTATTTTTGGATTTCAGCATCAGTCCAAATGCCTTTGTCGCATTTCTCTATAATATCGTATGCTTTCTTCACTTTGCCACCTCGCAATGCATCCATAGCCCAGAATGCTTGATTACGGCAAAATTCTAATATTGTCATACTCTTCTTTATTTTATCGTGATATAGTATCCTGCTCTATCGGCACTCTTCAATACAGGTTTGTCACTGATAGGCTTCATTTCACTTGCACGCCAGATGGTCTCTGGCTCATCCTTCTTCACACGCTCATATTCGTCAAGGTCTGCCTGACTCATAATATAGTGATTTTCTGCCAGCTTTGGCTCGCGAATCTTTGTGAAATCAGGAGCCTTTCCCTGACAGATGTTAATCACCATTCCCATGAAGTCATAACCTGATGACAGAGGAGTTAAGTCGGTACCGATGCAGTCACCACCCATACGGGTTGCAATCTCCATGAAATAGATCTTACCATCCTTGGTAATACGGAACTCAGGATGAATAGCACCATACTCTATCTTCATCGCGGCGAATGCCTTGTAAAGCGTCTGCTCAATCTTCTCAAACATTCCTGGCTCCAGAGGTGCTGGCTGACGATGACCTGTCTCTACAAAATGAGGAGCACCTGTTGTGTGCTTTTCGGTTACTGCCAGCAACTTATACTTTCCTTCATAAGCGATACTCTCACCACTATACTCAGGACCTTCGATGAACTCCTCCAGTATTACCTTTTTCTTTTTCGACCATTCAAGGGCATAATCCAATGCTTCCTTCAGTCCTTCCTTGTTCTCAATCTTGAACACGCCACGGCTTGAACTCAGATCAACAGGCTTGCAGATCAGAGGATATGTAAACTCCGTTGTAGCAGCATAAATCTCATCAATGGTCATCTTGTCTGTCACCAGCATGAAGTTAGGACTATCCACGCCACCATCCTTCATAGCCTGGCGCATCAGATATTTATCTGTAGAAATCTTCTCAGTCCATTCGCTGTTGCAAGGGATTCCTCGTCTTCTCAGCAGATAGTTCATGGTGTGCAGCACCAATTCCGAACAGATGCTGACGATACCGCAAGGATCGAGTTTCTCAACCTCTTTCCACATCTTCTCCAAGTCACACACATCCACAGCATGAAAGTAGTCGGCAGTTCTCTCGCCTATCTCTCCACGCTGAAGTCCATATACATGGGTCTCATAACCCAATTCTTTAGCACGAACGATAACCGGATTCTGATACTCATTTGTACCAAGAATCATAAGTCTTTTATTATCCATATTTATTAGTTATTTCTTATAATACTCTTTTAGAACATTCAATATTCTATTCATGTCTGTTTCATCATATCTCTGATCCACATGGAAACAGAGAATATGATCATAAACATATTTTGAATCTTCGTATATAGTTTCTTTGTATTCTTCAGGACATCCCCATATCACAGTTGCATAGATGTCTTTTGCAGCCAGATACTGTTGAAGTTCCTTTCTCCCCTCCTTTACCAATACAGGCAAATGGAACGGACACTCTTCTGCGCCAATCTCCTTCACAGGCAGGATCAAGTTGGCTGACAACATCCTGCTGACAAGGATGCCAGAAAGCAACATCTGACAATTTGAACGTCTTATTTTTCTTACATTCTCAATATCAGTTGATGCATAAATTTCGCGAGCCACTGACGACATCAAGTAAGGCTTCTTTCTGCTATCCAGTATTCCCTCGGCTGTCCTGAAATAGCTTTGAAACTCTTGCTTAGTACCAACTTCGTTCAGCATCCAGTTGCCTTTTGCGGTTAAAGCCTTAACCTTGGCACAAGCAAGTTCTTCGTCTTCTTCTGTACAATGGATGGGAGCTGACACAAAAGCGCCATCGGGAACTGGCATCCATTTCCTAATGCTACCTACATAATAGTTGGCACCTGCCAAAGGATTCTTGCTGAACATCGTCTGTGTCTGGTCTTCTATTATGATGATACCATCGTTTCTCAATTCCTGGACGTGTGGTCTTAATTCTCCAATGGTGTCAAAACCGAAATATGAATGAACTAAAACAACACTTGGCTTTCGTATTGCTACTGCTTCTTGAAAATACTCCCAATCAATAGTCAGATCTTTTCGAATAGGGTAAGGATAAACCTCATAACCTCTGTCCAAGAAAGATACAAGTACCGACTCGCAGGTGAATGCAGGAAGCAAAGCAATCTTCGCTGTGTCTGGAAACATATCCAAAGTAATGCCTATAGCACTTCTGCATGTAGATACATAGGAGAATCTTTCGTTGAGCCCTGGATTATTTAAACTTTTTTTTGGAAAATCCTCCAACATAGTAGGATCTAGCCAATAAGTACTTCCTATTTCGTTTTGAATACAGGTACGTTTATACCCCCCCATCTGTTCCTTGATTTCATTTACTAAAGCAATTTTATCAGGTTGTTGAACATCTCGAACAATATGTAATCCTCCTTCATCAGTTACTGAAGGAATACCTATATCTGCCTGATTTGCTACTTTGAAGAATGTACGCCAAAGAATCTTCACGTCATTTACAAACGAAAGTTCCTTCACGTACTTCACATCGTAAGCAAATCGATCATTCCAGCGACAAAGTGCACGACCATTGATCTGAGCCAAACCGGTAATACCTCCTCTTACACTATGGCGAAGATTCTCTTCCTTTGTGTAGTAAGGCAAGTAAAACGGATATAACGGACGAGGGCCAACCAGACTCATATCACCTTTTATCACGTTCAGAAGTTCTGGCAATTCGTCAAGACTTGAATTGCGCAAAAAGTCACCAAACTTAGTGAAGCGTTCCTCGTCAGGCAACAGATTGCCATCTGCATCCCTGCCATCGGTCATAGTGCGGAACTTAAGAATCCTGAAAGGTCTATCACCCTTCGTGATTCTCACTTGCTTGAAGAAGATTGGAGAGCCGAGTTTCACTCTTACCAGAATGCAAAGCACCAAGAAGATTGGTGAAATGCAGATAAAGCCAACCAGCGTGACAGTAAAATCAATCACGCGTTTAAAGAAGTTTTTGTACATTTTACAGTATAATTGTTATTTGAATCCTTTTGATTTCCTCCATACGAATTGGTAAAGCCTCCACAGAGGCCCCCAGAACCAATCATCGTATGTAAACCTAAATAGTCGTAGATTGTGCACACTCAGCATCCAGAAGCTTTGCCATTTATTTCGATGTTGAGGTAACCGTTCGTCATAGTTACCGAAATTGCCAGAAAGCAAAATCTCGTTCAACAGAAACTTTCCGTCTTTCTCATTAGGTTCCCATGGGTATAAGTTTTCGTTATCGTTACCTGTGGTAAGCTTCGCCTGCCCTGAGCTTGTCGAAGGGTCAAATCCATCGTTCGCGAAAACATGAGCGATAACCCACATCAGAGCCGATGCAAATCTATCAAGCCCGAGATCATGGACAACCTTTGAAACCTCTTGTACTTCGACAGGCTCAGCAACCACGATGGAACCTCCTGAAACTTTGAAACTTGGTTCCTGAGCCTGTCGAAGGACTTTACCCTTTGTGCTCGCATAGCGAAGCACAAAGTAGTAGTCCATCAACTGCCTCAACCCCACACCACCTATCAACAAGTGATGATAGATATGTACCATCTGATGTACGAGATTGAAAGTTGTAGTAGGAGCAGCAATCTCACCAACCCCGTTCGGCAAAGCGATCTTATTCTCAAAACACTTCTCGCCTTCCTCTGCAAAGAACCTCTGAAGCTTCCGGTTCTTGAAAGGGTTACGCATGATGAAAGGACGATAGTGAATCTCAACCTCAGTATCTTGGAGGCAATGATAATGAATCTCCAATTCATTGATTTCATTAGTCGGATGAGTTCGCTGAACAAAATCATTCACCTTCTCAAAACCTCCATCCAGATAGATGTCAATGTCACCAGATTGTCTTAGAAGGCATAGGTTATCGTTATCGTCATCGTATGAAACTCGATAAAGAGCCGAGTTCCCTTGTCCCTTCATGATGTAGGTGCGAAAGCCTGCCTTCTCCATCATCTTCTGCACCTCCACACACTGAGCATTTACCACCTCATTTCGTTGCTGTATTTTTGCAGCCATGCCAAGCCACTTCATATACAAGTCCATTGGGATGTCATACCCCAGCCTCTGAAACCGTTGCACCCCACAGAAGCAGATTCCAATCACAGCCTGCTTTTCTGCCAAGGCGTATAATTCCCTCCACTCCATTTCGGTGGGAGTATGCGAAAGTCTCTCCCTACGGCCTATAGCCACCTGAATGAGTTCAAAAAACAATAATTTCATACAATCGCAATAAATATCTGCTATTGCCATATTTTTTCTAAATCTCAAAGCCCAAGTCATCAGGCAGATAACCATCTATAACTGGATGCTGCCAATATAACATTGTAGTATATTCGCCGTCACCATCTTTGCCAATTGGGACGAACTTCCTCTGACCACAAGCGACTATGTTTCGACCAGAAACCTTAGATAAGAATTTCACATTCTGTACCATATATTTTAGCACTTCACGCTCCACATACCCTTTAGCTTGATCATCATCCATAAACTCGGTCTGTTCGTACGTGTCTGCTCGAAATGAATGGATGTCTTGTATGTACCAATCGGTCAATATATCTTCTAGCATTACGAAGTTCGTGGGGTCGTAACTATCGATGCGGTAAATCTCTTGATAGGGATTATACCGGTCTTCTCCATTGTTGTTTCTATCCCCAGGGTTAAATATCAAGACATCAAACAGCCGACCGTTGCCCGTCTTATTAAACGGAAAGTTTATATCGACTATATCCAACAACTCTCCACTTTGCGGATCGACCAATGCCAACTTATACAGAATGGATATCTTCTTCTGAATAGATTCATAGTCAGACAGTTTCTTGACATCAAGATTTGTCGTAACATCAAATCTACACATGCGACCATCAAACATTCCTGAAAAGTCGCACTTGGTACCATAATCCCAAGCAGGAGTTAACTGTAGAGACTCCATATTGCGATGGAAGAAGGACAACTCAGCTTTCAACCCAATAAAGTCTCTGGGATCCAACTGATACCTGTTATTTTCCACACATTTGAGTGCTGCACTATAACCACCCCTATTGTAGATACTGAAAGCAATAGCCTTTACCTTTTTATAGATTTCTGCTTGATTGGAGTACTGTTTGCTCATGGTTTCATCTTCTCAAGTTCATCGAGGTAATAGGTAGCGGTCTCGTGATCATGAGGACGCAACTGACGGAACCTATCCTCAAGAGCTTTGTCATACTCCTTGCTGTTATTGAACTCGTCTATTGCATCATCCAGCAGTTCACCCAAATGATCTTTGATGTATTTCTGTCGCTCGTTAAAGTCTTCAACTTCTGGTATTGTTTTCATAAGTTCAATAAAGTTAAAAGAGGGTAATGAAGTTTTCATTGTTTTTACTTGCCATTCTATCATTTCTTATCATCTCCATTGCCACAAAGGAGGCTATTGGGATTCTTGATTTGAGACCAAGGGTTTTTGAGCATGGCAATGTGCTTTTGCTTTTCTTCTTCCGTGAAGCGTTCTTTTATTTTCTTTGCAGGAGAACCACCATAGATGCAGAAAGAATCTACGTCTTTAGTTACTACCGATCCAGCTGCTATGATAGCACCATCTCCGATGGTTACACCTGCCATGATAATACTGCCAGCTCCAATCCAAACATCATCACCAATATTTGTTGGCCTTGTTTCGTCACGACCTGCAAAGACTGTTGGGATTCCTGCTGTTTTATAATTGTGGTCACCTCCCAATATCATTACATTGTGGGCTAGCATTGTGAAGTTACCTATCGTAACCTTTGGGCAGATAGTGGAATGACCGCCTACATACGAGTATGCTCCAGCCCGGAAATCTTTGCTTATAGATGCGCCCTTATTAGCAAGGAAGGTCCTGTCAACATGCTTCAAGCCTAATCGCCAAATATAATATCTACGTTTATACTGTTTTAACTTATTGATTATTCGTCTTTTTACCCCCCCCGTTCTGGTAGGAACGACCTCTATCATCGACTTGTAATCAATAGGTTCCAGCTTGGTGACATTCTCCAGATAGTACTGAGCAACCTTGTTGTCGGTAAACTCCAAGGCTGTCTGTCGTGCTTTGCGAGACATCTCCTGACGCTCCTCTATGCTCATGGAATTGATCTGCCTGATGATTTCAGCCAAAGCATCTGCATCTCCTGGCTTACAGAGGAATCCATTGACACCATGCTCGATTATACCTACCATACCGCCATTATCACCAGCAATTGCAATACACCCGCGTGACATGGCTTCGAGATAGACCAATCCGAATACTTCGTGGTCACTAATCATCACAAAGCAGTCCGATTTATCATACCATTGAATGATGTCGTCACGATTGATCTGACCAAGAAACACAACCTTGTCCGAAATTCCATATTTATCGCATACATCCTGTGTAGGTTGATATGCAGCCTCTTTCTTTCCGATGAAAGTCAAAGAGAAGTCATCCTTTCCATACACCTTATGCAATGCTTCTGGAATTGCTTGTGGGTGCTTGTACATTGACATTCGACCTACGAACATGAAGTTCTTGATTGAGTCTGCCGTCCATACCTTCTCGTTATATTCACGTTCCATGAATGATGCAGCCACACCGGAATAGCACATGAACTGATGGTTTCTCAGATTGAAGTTGGATGTAATATCACTCTTAATGGCTACCGAGCGGAAACCTATAGCATCAACCGAGTTCAAAGCCTTCTCGCCATTCTCCTTGAATATACGTTTGATGGTTCCAGAGCCTTCATGCAGCACGATGGCTGTCTTTGCCATTGGGAAAGAAGGCTTGATGCGATTGATTATTCCGATGGTAGGATTACAGAAGTGACCGATAATAGCATCAGGAGTAAAGTTGATTAACTTAAACTTCTCAACCAAGGATTTTGCTTGACTGTCCAAAGTCGCTTTTGCAAAAGAACCATGGGGTATGTACTTGAAGATAGGGATGCTGTAAGCCACACAACCCTTGTAGTCATAGCTGTATTCCTTTACGGCTTCATTGACATACGTATTGTCACCACATATTCTCTTCCTCAAAGCAGGAAGCATCTTGGCGATCTTCAGGAACAGAGAAGGGAATGATGAACGATAGTGTACAATCACCACCTCATGACCTTGCTTGATCCAATCGTCAACAAAATAGTTGCACACCTTTGCGTCATAGGGTGTTGCTTCCTCATGCCACATAGGAGTTATGAATAGTATTTTTGACATAAATTTCTAATTTACTGTTATCACTTTATTCATTAAATGTCCAATGTTCCTTATCCTATGTTCGTACCGTGTCCCTTGCCATTCGCGTTTCAGGTATGGCACCTCCCTGTTGTATCGGGCAAGGAAGGCATTGCGGACTTTGTCCGAATAGGGACTTGGGGTGAATGACAGGATGTAGGTTAGATGATAGATGTCGTGCACTTCCTGTATAAGCAGGAGTGCGAAACGCTCCAATTCAGTAGTCGAGATAATGGAGTTTGCATATATGGCCAATGCCATTGATACCCGATAATAGTCTGTTGCTGGCATAACGGAACAATGGTACTGGCTGATGATGCTATCGTTCAGTTGGATAACGAGCTTGCATTTTACGGGATCTGTCACACTATCACTCATGACCACCGAATAGAGCACGCCAAAGGTGAAGGTCTCTTGTTTTATGGATTCTGACGGTAGCCTTGTGCACTTCCATCCCTCGTAGCTTACAAGATATTTGTTCAGATAAGCTGGCACTTCCGTCTCTATATCCTTAAATTCGCAAAGCAGGAGATTGGCGTATGCTGTCATCAGCCTGCACTCGGTCGGGCAGACAGAATCGTGTAGTACGAGTGTCTGCTCCAGATAGGCATCGAAGGAAGATTTGACGGCACCAACATCTGTACCATCTGGCAGTTGTGGGAGACACTTCTCGCAGATATACAACAGATAGTCACGATTAACGAAGTCTGACTGAAATCTGTCCATCGTGAAATCATTGGATAGTATAGTTAGGATTATGGCATTGACATCGTGAAGCATTTTCTGCATAGGGATTTCCTGGCTGAGATCCTCGTATTTCATGCCAAACACAAACTGTTCCAATGCTTACTTTTCCAACACCTTGCAGAACTCCTCCGTCAATCTGGTTATCGCACCCCGATTGTCCTCAATCCATTTGTCAATATCCTTACAGCCGGAATAATTGTTGGTCATTTCGGTATGCCAATGGTAGAACATCGACATGAAGGTGAATCTGTCCCTGCATCCGGATTTGATGAGCGCATGCAACAGGCATAGCGTATTCTCCGTCCCACGGACATACCAGACAGCTGCATCCCTCAGTTGAGGATAAACAAACTGCCCTACAACCTTTGCATACACACAATAGAGGTAAGGGTGCTTGCGCAAGAAGCACAAGAAAGATGACAACGTCTCAGGGAAGTGACAACCGCATTGATGGCGACACAACCTATTCCAAGAGCCATACGAGAACTCCTCACCTTGGTACTTCTGCACGTCCTTACGCTCGCTCTCCTCAATGAACTCAGAATGACGAAGCACCAGGTCGCTGATGTATTTACTTATCCTCCCCATAGCATTCAGGTTTATGTGAGCATGTCTTACAACGTTCTTTGATGGTTTCCCGCTTTTCCGGCTCCTTGCCATCAAGTTCCTTTGCTGCCACATCGAGCGGTTTGGAGTGATTCTGCCACCAATCTTCAACGGTTTCCTTAATCTTTGCGGCAGGCGACTGTGGTATCTTATAGATACAACAGGCTCGCGATCCCATCTGAGTGAATGAGCAGCCGATAGCCCATACATCATCGTCCACAATGACAAAGCGGTCGTGGAGGAGTGATTTCTTACCTTCCAAACAATGGCACTCTACATCATCACGTCCAACGGACTTGTTGTAATGGCAGACAGAATGTACGAGATCATTGACAATGTCCTTGCTCAGGTCTGGTTCGGAGTTTAGGATTCGCACCTTGGCTCCAATCTCCTTAACGTATGGCACGTATTGTTCAAAGTCCACGGAACAGAAATAATCATCACAGATGTAGCAGACGGTCTTGGTTCGCTCAATGATGGCACGAACATACTCGCGCGCTTTCTGTACGTTAGCATCCTTGTTCTCCTTATCACCATCTAGGAACAGGAACTCTTTGGACAAAGCCATCTGGATATAGTCACGCTCGCCATCTTTCGTTACGAAGTAGTTCTGTTCGTCATTCTGCCTATCATTACCTCTGTTCGACAGTTCCGTCCGCACCTTAGGTATGACAGCATCAATGACATCCTCTCCCGTCTTTTGATCCTTATGAACAATATGCACCTCTTCTTCAACGACACCCATCTGAAGGTTCAGATGTAGGTGGGTCAGATTGGTATCTTGAATCAGAATGCCATCTTTGTCAAACACCCTGATGAAATGCCGGTCGGGTTTATGCGGTAGTGGAATCTTCACAATATTCTGCATGCCATCAAAAGTAACCAGTTTGCCTGCACGTACTGCATCCCGATTATGATTCTGTTCAATCAATTCGATGGTGAAGGGCTCACGACTTGTAGTCCTCCTGTGCACCTCAATCAAGACATTGTCAGATGCAGGTACTGAAACATCGCGGAAACATCGGAACAAGGGATGATGCCAAACGATATAGATGTTGCCAATGTGCTCTTTGTATGTCTGCAGATCCACACCAAACTCACGTACAGATAGGTCTGACAATTGGTTTAATGTAGCATTGTTCTTAACTATCTGATTCCACACCACATCCTTATCATCCACAAAAGCCTTTACCCAAGTCGGTCCTTCTCTGGTAGGCAGGACACGAGTAAGCGCACCCATACAGGTTGCCGTTTCCGGTACCAACAGACCTCTATCCTTGTTCTCTGGGATATGGAGGTATGTCTCGCCATGGAACTTCAAGTCGTTCTGGTAGCTATTGCAGGTATAGCTGTAATGATGCTGAGGATCGTGGTAGAAGGCATCTGAGAGGACAAAAGATGCCGTCTCGACAAACAGGCTATAATCGCTCGAATGCTTTTTAGAACCGACATGCGTGTCAGATGCCTTATAGTCCTGCATATCCGGCTCCATCACCTCAATGACCGACATCAAGTGCCATTGCTCACCAGTCTTGCGATGCACCATCTTCAATACCTTCAGTCGCGCTTCACCTGTAGGATGATTGAAGATGTTTGGAGCAGGCTTGGATGGTTTGTGGTTAGGGTACATTGCTTTTCGTTTTATTATATGCGTAAAGATATGTCATTACGATTCTAATTGCCACCTATTCATCAACAAAGTAATTACACACCTTTGCGTCATGTGGAGTTGCATCTTCATGCCACATTGGGGTTATGAATAGTATTAGTAAACCGCTATATGTGAAATCGAACGATTTATAGTTTTTAAGAGTCTCATTGAGTACTGCAGATTCCTTATCTTTCTCATGGAATCCGCTTTCCATCTGTGCTAATTTAGATTTACAGGTTTCATACTCGTCCATTTGTCCGAGGAGCAACTTCCTTACACCAACAGAATCCAAATCTTTCTCTGATAAGACTCGACTCAAACCGGACAGTGGTTTTGCATTCGCTTCGTGACTTTGTAACCCTGGTGCTTTATTTATGTCGTTTACATTCTTTTCTGCTTCCTGTAAACTATTTATTTCTGTGCTCATACATCAAAAGTTTGACTATCTTCATATTTAACTAAATAGGCCTTATCGCCATCGTGGTTCCAAATGGTTTCCTCTAACCCCCAGTGTAACAAGTGGGTTGTCGTATTGGAATCGTTACCCCTTTGAGAATTCGCACCCTTCTTTGTGTATAGCCAGATAAAATCTCCTGCTTTCACATCTATGCGAGGGAATATGTATAGATGTCGCCAGAGGTTACTCAGTGTACCATCTTGGTTATATGTGTTATCAAATATCAAGTACCAAGAGATTTGGCAATCTTCTTGAGCCTTAATGATAACACGTTCGTTTTCCAAATCGCCAGCATCGGCAACTTTAATTATATGTAGTTTCATTTATTTATGATAATATCAACAAGACAGTTTCTTAGAAAACACAAACGCCATAGCCCACCACATCGGTATATTTGCGATGTAATATCCGCTAAACAAGGACATTATAAATCCGTTTAGAAAAATAACAAGCCAAAAATAATCGGATACATCTAAACGAATCAACAACTTCATCCGCATATAGAACTTTCTAATAATAGCAAGGAAAATAATGCAACCTATCACGCCAGCTTCGACTAGTATGTCCGTGAAACAATTATGAGAATATTCTCCAATCTCATAAAATATGGAACCAATTCCGTGACCTAAGATAGGACTATCCTTGAATGACAAAATAGCTCTTGCCCTTATATTACTTCTACCACTATCTTCGTTGTCGCGAATCGCTCCCACTATTCTTTCGAATCCAGATGTCTCAATAGTAGAGTTTGAGGCCGTCCTCACAACAAAATACCCAATTATAGATACAAGAGACAATAGAACAATCAACCTAGCAACCGAAGAAGAGGAGCGACCATTTTTTCTTAACCAAAAAAGAAACGCAACAATTAATTGTATTAAGAACAGGACAAAACCACCACGACCTCCAGATATCAGACAAGACAAGATATTTATAGCAACAAGTAAAGGCAAGATCTTTTTTATTATTGGGTGGTTGAAAACAGATGGCCATTTAATTTCATCTTGCATTACAAAATAATACATCATAAGGCCTGCTGCATATGCCGTCAAATACGATGTTGTTTGATAATTCAAGCCATTTTCAGAGTCAATATAACCGCCAGTTGTAATTGTAGTAGTAAAAAAAGCTGTCATTGCTCCAATAACGGTAAATATTATACCTAAAATTGGAGCCTGTTTTTTTATTGAATTTTGTACATCTTCTTTAGAAGCAATCAAACAGGAAAAAAGCACAGAGGGCAAAGTCTGTCCATACAAGACCAAATAAAACGATACGTACTTGTCAGATGAAAATGTATATAAATGCTGTGTTGTACTATAAAGGAAAAATAGCAACAATACTAGCCCTCCCCCCCTTATAACATTTTTATATCCGGCAGATGACCTTAAGAAATTATATATCAATAGCAGTGCAGTTGTTATACCTACTGAAACTACAAACTGTTTATAACTCAATAAAAAGGGGAAAAAGGTCAGGATAACTGCAGTTATCATCAGAGCAAAAATCTGAAAATATGAAATATATGTTAGTAAGAACTTGTTCATCTTCTTAAAAACTTTTTGATATACATTCGAACAGGTTTAAGGATCGTTTGTTTTTCGTATTCGTTAAAACTAAACAAAACACAACCAGTTATATATATAGTCGCATATACAACAATATTCAAAATGAAACATAATAGACTCGACGACGGAAACTGAAGCATGAGAAAATAATAGCCGGTAGAAAAGACTACGGGCCATACAGATAGCTTTAGCGTTTCTTTCCAAAATTCTTTCATGTTGAGTTTAACCACCTTATAATAGTAAATATTTAGGATTAAGAGATTACCGAAGAATAAGCCAAAAGCAATACACATAGAGACGCCTATACCTCCGTAATACTTAGAAATTGGTATTGATATTAATATGGCCAAAACTGAAGATAGCAGTATTGATAGGGCTCTAAACTTAACTCTATTTTGAGCCTGCAAAACAGTATAACCAGTTTGTTGCATAGTCGTAAAAAGTTGAGGAACCATAAATGCAGTTGACATATAATAAGCCAATTCATATTCACTTCCAGCCCAATATATGATGAATTTCTTTCCAAATACAATAAATCCAAAAAGTATTAATCCTATAGGATAAAATTGTATTC
>UMGV01020314.1_pt1 | contig 21494 bp, 17 predicted proteins | sample 1965361 | NCBI WGS metagenome assembly UMGV01 (sample SAMEA4836081, study PRJEB28245) | human gut metagenome | biome: gut microbiome; material: fecal sample | place: Denmark | collected 2008
CATTTGTAGGTGCTGTATCACTACTATAAGTTGTAGAACCAGTTCCTTTATATAATACTTCTAAATCACTAAGATTTACTGTTCCAGAATTAACACTAATTGTTCCTGTTGGCTTTTTAGGATTTCCATCATAAGTAAATGTTTCATTATTAGAAAGTCCTGAAATATTTACATCAGTTTTATTTACAACATGAATTGTAAATTCTTTTGTTGTTTCTTTCCATTCTGGAGTATCATCTCCACCTTTATTTACTGCAGTTGCTGTAACAGTCATTACAACATCACCTTCAGTAGCTCCTGCTACATATTTATCATTTGTAGCATCATATGTAAGTGCTGTTCCTGATTTAATAGCAAAATCAATATTTCCTATATTTCCAGTTACTGATTGTTCTAAATAACCTTTTGTTATAGAACCATTAACTCTTACATATTGATCTGCAATTGCTAAAGGTTGTTCTGCACTTGTTACTTCAAGCACACCATTTACATGTGTTCCAAATGTATAATTACCAGTAATATCTTCACCATTTCTCATTACTTTAACATTGCTTACAGCATTATTTGAAGTACCTACAAATTTTTGGCTACCAGTAATTGTAGCTTCTAACATATCACCTGGTAGTAATACACCATTAGTATATGTATAATTATTTTTTGTTAAATCAGCACCATCATATACTTTAGTATCTGAACTAGCTGTTACAACTATTGATGTTGTAATTGGGTTTACTGTTAATTTACCAGCAGCTTTTACAATACCAGAGTAACAATTAGTTACATCAATACCCTCAGCATTTGTTATTGTAATTTTTCCAATTGTATTATTTTCAATTTTTGTATCTTTAACATCTTTTACTTTACCAGTAATTACTGCAGTAACTTTATCACCATTAGGTAATTTATTATCAGTTCTTGGACTAGCATTATTTGCCCATAAAACATCATAAGCATTTTTTGTATGCTCTAATCCATCATATGTAAATTCAGCATCGTGACTTTTTACTTTTACTTCAGTATCGATCGGTGTGATTTCAAAATTATCACTAGCTTCACTTGCTGTATAATTTTGATTTGTAATACTTAAAGTAGCTTTATATTTACCTACTAATTTAGGTAATGTTGTTCCTATATCTTCATAAGATCCATTGTTTAACTTAGAGTAAGTGATTTTATAATCGCCTGCTCCTAAGCCATCAACTCCTGTTGCAGTTGGTGGAGTTTTAGTAGTACCATAAACCCATGTACTATCTAAACCACTAATACCTACAGTAAGGTTTTTCTTTTCAACTTTTAATGTAACTGTTGCTGTATATGTTTTACCATCCATAGCTTCTACAGTAATTGTTGCAGTATAATCACCAACATCAAGACCAGCTTTTGCTTTTACCTTAAAATCAGTATTTGTTGCACCACCATTAACTGTTGGTTGTGTAGTTCCAATGATTTCAAATTTATTAGTATCAGATACTGTTACATTTTTAATTTGTAATTCATTTTCACCAATATTTTTAATTGTAATATTAGTTTCAGGTGTTTCACCATATTCTCCAGTTAAAGTTGCGTCAGATACATTAAAGCCGTTTGAATATTTAACTGTAATTGGACCCCAATAACCATTAATAGTATCAAGCGTTGCCGTTCTATCAGCAGTTACTTTTACACCACCACTAGGATAATATTCAATAACAGAATTAGCGTCAATTATGTCATCAACAGTTAAAGCAGAACTATTTATCAAAAATGATTGTATAGGACTATTATTACTTGCTTTAGTAACATTTGAAAATTTTATAGTTTTTCCATCACCATTATATGTTAGTGTATGAAAACCTGTTATTTTTAGATTTTTAAAAACTAGATTATTAAAACCATTGTCTCCTGCATATGTCCAAAAAGTTTCATAATCTTTTTCATATTCAACATCTACACCATCTATTTCAAAATTAACAGTATATTCGCTATTCATAATTTCGTTATAGATTGGGTTTGTGCCATGAGTTAAAATCTTAAGTTTAGCAGTTTTACTACTACTTGAATTAATGAATTTTAAGTCTAAACTATTTTTATATATCAATTGTAATCTTTGGTTTTCTGGTATAGTTAATGTAAAGCCATTAAAATCCAAAGTTTTAGACATTTCAATAAAGATTTTTGTATCAAAATCATCTCTTAATGTAATGTCACTAGTAAGTCTAACTATATCTGTTGTTTTATCATTCATCTTATCAACTAAGTCTGAATTATTATCAACATCTGCAGTTGTTGTTTCTGCATTTACATTAGTTAATCCCACACCAAAGATTGCTACTAATGTAAATAATGTTATAGTCAATTTTTTGACTAAATTAGATTTGCTCATCAAATCTTCCTCCTTTCTATATAATTATACTATTTTTTCACTTTCTTTAATAGATGAAAAAAGTCATATTATTCTTGCAAAAAATATGACTTTTGACACATTTTAAATATTTAATACCTTAATTTACTACGGCTACACGATACACTTCTAATTTTTGTCCTCCAAAAGTAGTTGCAGTAATTGTAGCAGATGAGTTGGTTGTAGCATTTACTTTTCCAATACAAGTAGTATCATTTGTTGTAACACTTCCTGAAACAGTTCCACTTGTAGACCATTTAACACTTTGATTTGATTTAACAGTAAAATCATTAGAGCCAGTATTAAAATATCTATTTTTATCATTTTAATTATTTTTACTCTTTTTTACTGAATACTTTTTTAATATTAATTAATATCCCTCTTTATATCAACAAAGAATTTTTGTTCTGCTTTTGTTTTTGCGTGTAATCTTACATCACCACTAACTCTACTAATAGCACCCGTTGATGCTACAATAGTATCAAAAGTATAACCACCTTTTACAGATGTTGATGTTTTACTTATAAAATCTTTATATGTATATTCATAGCTTACTGATGAAGTTAAAGTTACATCCCAAGTTACATTTTGATTTGCAGTTACATAATAACCATTACTATCTCCAGAAAAAGAAGCATATTTACTATAAGACTCTCCTTTTGATGTTAATTCTAAGTCTTTTTCATAATAAATTGTTTGCTCAGCAGTAGTTCCACTTGGTGTTTTTGCATAAACTTTAATCGCTGCACCTTTTGAACATGCACCATTATTTTTAGCTGTAATAACTCCAGTTTTAGCATCAATACCCATACATAATGTATTACTTAATGAGTATGTAACATCTCCTGTAGCATTTTCTACTTTTGCGCTCGCTTTTGCTGTTTTTATTCCATTATAATGAATTGTATCTCTTGATAAGCTTAATGTAATTTTTTCTGGTTTAACTTCAATCGTAGGTTCTTCTTTCTTTTCTTGTTTTGGTGTTTCTTTCTTCTCCTCTACTTTTTTCCATTTAGCATATAAAGTTGTATCTTCACTTAGTAATGCTTTATCATAAATTGGTCTATCATTAACATCAACCCAACCTTTAAAAGTATAACCTTTATAAGTAGGATCTTTTGGTAGTGTTAGTTCTGTTCCTTTATTTATAGTAATAGCCTCAACATTTGATCCACCTTTACTATCAAAAGTAACAGTAATAGTTTCAACCACTCCCTCATATACCGCTTTTAATTTGATATTTTTATTTATTTTAGTTTTAAAGTCATAAAGTTTATCTGCTAAAACATCTTTTCCATCTTTTTCTTCTAAAATTAAATACCAATCAATAAACTGTTCTCCTAAATCTTCTTTTGTTTTAACATCTTTACTATTAATGGTTTTATTGTATTTAACATATACTACTTCTTCTTTTGTACCATTATTATAATCAAATGTTACTTCAAATTTACGATTAAAGAACCATAATAAGAATAAAATAACTATTAATAGTAATAGACCAGCTACTATTAAAATAATATTCCTTTTCTTATTATTTTTAGAAGTTTTTTCTTCTTTTTCTTTACTTTTAGTAAGCATACTATTTCATCCTAATAATATTATATATTATTTTCACTTTCTTTAATAGATGAAAAAAGTAATACAAATTTAAGAAAAAATATGACAAAAGTAATAGTCTTTCTATTAAACTCATTGTTTTACATATGAAAAAATCAACTTTGATGATATAATATTTATATATTCTTGAGGTGAATATTATGGTAAATAAGAAGAAAATAATGATTATTGAAGATCAAGCACTACTTAACAATATGTTAAAGAATACTTTATCAAATGATTATGATATTGTCTGTACATGTACTAGTGCTAAAGATATGATGAATTTATATAAAAAATATAAACCTGATTTAATATTAACTGATGTAGTTACTAAAGAAGGTGCTAATGGTATAGAATATGCCAAAGAAGTAAAAGATAAATATCATAACAAAGTAAAAATACTTGCTATTACTGGTGTACCAGAAATTACTTTTTTAAATACTGCTAAAGAATATAATTTAGATGGACTAATATATAAAGACACAGATAGTGAATCATTACTTTTTAGTATCAGTCAAGTTCTAAAAGGATATACTCTATTTCCAGATAATTGTATGTATAGTGAAGAAAGCGAAAAATTTAAAGAGCTTTCAGATAAAGAAATTAAAATAATAAGATGTATATGTGAAGCTAAAGATAGAGATGAAATTGCCGAAGAATTAAATATAACCTTAGGTACTTTAAAAAATTATATTTCAAATATTCTTACTAAACTAGAGTTTGATAATATAACTAAACTTACTATATTTTGTTTAAGTAACGGATATATTGTTCCCAAACAAAAATAAAGAAGAAATATTTTGTAAAATTTATTTCTTCTTTTTTATGCTTTTATTATTAATTTAAAATTATCATCAGTTATAACTTTTAAACTACCATTTATATTAGATAATTTCTTATGCATTCCTTTAATTCCTTCATTTTCAAATATAACACTTTTTGGTTTATTACCATCATTTGTTATAACCATTTCTATATAATTATCACGAGCAGTTATAACTACTTTTATATTTTTACTATTAGCGTGAATAATAGCATTAGTAATAGCTTCTCTTATTATTTCAAAAAATACTATACCTTTTTCTTCATCTATAGGTAAAGCACCAAAAACTTTAACATTTATTCCAATAATACTATACATATTTATCAAGTTTTTTAATTTTTCATTACTATCTAATTTTAAATTAAAATCTTCATAAATACTATCTAATAATTTTAATATGTTATTTATATCCTTATTTTCTTGTTCTAAATATTTATCAAACAAAGCAAGTCTATATCCTATTATATCGTGATATTCATTTTTAAGTTTTAATAAATTCTTTTCTTTTTCTAATTCTTCTACATTTTTAATAGCAAGTAATAATTTATCATTATTTTCTTTAATTTGTTTATTTTGTTTCTTTTCTTCTTCTTGTAAAGAATATAACTCTGTTATATCTATTAAAGATACTTCTTTATTATCATATATATTTAACATATATACTTTATCATTATGCTTTAGTAGATAATTATTATTTACTTTCTTAAAACTTCTCTTTATTAGATTGTTTATAAAGTCTTCAGTAATATTTAGTCCTTTTAAAATATCAGAAAATAAATTATTTATTAAAATAATATTATTATCATCTAAAAACATTATTCCAGTATCAGATGCATCAATACCTTTTTTAACAGATAAAACTGATATATATTCATTTTTACATAATTTTTCATATATAAAACTAATCAAAATATAAATTGATAATAACAAAGATAAATACATAGTTATTTTAGAAATATCAAGTAAATTAAAATACTCTAATATAACCATAACTATTAATATTAATAATTCAAATATTTTTTTAATACTTGATACATCTTTTCTTAAAAAATTACTAGATACTCTAACAACTTGTATTAATGTAATTATAATGGTAATTATAAGTAATAATTTCATTTTATAACACCACCTTTTATAACAAATTCTAGTTCTGTATCTGTATCATATACTTTTTCTTTTACCAAAACACTAGAATCTATTTTTATTTTATTATTTAAAGATTTATCAGTATCTACAATAGCTTTTAGTTTAACATTCTTATTTTCTTTAGAAATAAATAATACAATAGATTTATCATTACTACTTTCTATAAGTTCATATACAATATCATATAATAAAGACATTGTATTACCGTTTATTATCATCTTATTATTAATACTAATAAAACTCTTTATATTAGCACTCTTCATACTATTTAATAATTCATCTAATAATGCTTTAATTCCATTTTCATTATAAGAATCTCCATTAATTTCAGATATTATTAACATACTTTTCTTTTTACTATATATAATTATTCTTTTAACTTTTTCAAAATCTTTTGTGGATACATCTTTCTTTTTTAATATCTTTTTAATCTCATTTCTTTTTTCAGTTAGTTTTAATTCAACTTTATCTATAACATCTTTTCTTATCTGCATTTCATATAATTCTTTTTTAGTTTTTTCTTCTAATCTTATACTTTCTTGTTGTTCAAGTAATTCTTTCTTTTGTTCATTTATTTCTTTTTCAAGTTCAAGAATACTAGATAAATCCTTTTTTAAGATAACATAACTATCTTTGTTCTTTTTTATATCATAAATAATATTTTTATTTTTATATGTTTCTTTTACACTATTATTATTTATATCATCTAATAATTTTTTAGGAATATTATCAAACACATTCGTAGTATATTTAGTTTTACCATCCAATGAAATAATAGCCATATTTAAATTAGAATTAGAAAATCTACTTTTGTATTTACTATTATTAGGAATTAGATTTAGATAAAAAGCAAGTTCAATGCCTACACAAATTAATGCACTATTAACAATGGACATATTTATACCTCTTACATAAGGAACATTTAACACATAAAGAATTGTGTATGTAAGACCTAGTAATATTACTATAAACGGTAAAAATCCTTTTATATCTTTTTTTATTTTCATTCTATAAATCGCTAAATCTGTTAAACTTTTGCTAAATAAATAAAATATCCAAATAGATATTAAATAATATCCTATAAAATGTTTATAATCATCAAATAAAACTATTCCTTTAACAAATTTAAATACTAATTCGTGAAAATCATTAGTTAAAACAAGGAGTAATAAAAAGCACGAAATTGAATATATAATTTTTTTCTTTGTTTTATTTATTTTACCTAATAATGATAATGAACTAATATAATATAGTGTTGGAATAAAGATTAGTGGCAAATAATACAGATACCAACACATTCTTTCTGTTAGTGGAGAAACTGCAATTCCTTTTATAATTCTTATTAACATCCAAAATACAATAAGTAATCCAATAAGCAAAATATATCTTCTTGTCTTCTTATCATACAGTTTATAATAAAGTCTTATTGTCCAAATAGTGAACAATATAGCAAATAAAAATGTAATAAACTTATTCATAGTATTATCCACCTCTTTTCTTAAAAAAATAAGTAATAGCTAATACTATTATAATATATTTTACAAAATATTTAAATAATCTTATCAGTTTTTAGGTAAAACAATGACTTTTAACTATAATTTTGTTAGAACATATTTGGTGATAAATAGTGAATAAAAAAACTAAAATTATACTATCAATAACTATAATCATTTCTTTATTACTACTAATTTATTCTATTGTAAATATAGTTATTTGGAAAAACGATTCTAATAAAACTAATAAACAAATTGAAGATATACAAGAAGAAATTAAAGTTACTGAAGTAGTTAATACAGAAAATACAGAAATAATAGAACAAGAAGAAGAAATACCAGAATTTAATCCTTACTGGGATTATATTAAAATGAATATGCTTAATGTTGATTTTTCTGAATTAAAAAAAATTAATAATAATGTTAAAGGTTGGATACAAGTAAATGGCACTAATATAAATTATCCATTTGTACAAGCAAACGATAATAAATAATATTTAAAACATAGTTTTGATAAATCTTGGAATAGTGCTGGATGGTTATTTTTAGATTATAGAAATAATATAAATAATAATAAAATTCTAAATCATCATATAACTCTATTACCTTGGCATCTTTGTTGATAGTTAATTTTTTATAGTTACTAGTGTTAATATCATAAGAACGATTGTTTATTTTTCTACTATCCTTTACATGATTTAAAGTATAGCTCAAACATCCTTTTGGCTGATCCAAATTAAGCTCTGGGTGGTATATATTACCATTATAGGCAAAATCATTGGTAGTATAGACTTCCATAATATCTAATGATTTAATACCATTTAAGGGGTAATTAAAGAACTTAAAAATGTTCGTGTAGTAACACCAAGATTACAAGAATTCTGAACCACTTCCAAAAAACTCTCATCACCATGTCCGCCAGCCTTCCAGCACTTTATCCTTGCCCCATCTACATTAACACTACCACCATCATAAAACCTATCATTAAGAAGATCAACTGTCCCCTCCTCAACACTAGCCGATAATGTCAAAATTTTAAATGTGGAACCTGGCTCATAACTAGCCCATATTGCCATATTTCTATTAATCTCATTAATATCATAATCACTATAATTATTAGGATTAAAATCAGGACGAGAAGAAATAGCAAGTATCTCTCCACTCTTAGGATTCATAGCAATACCCCAAGCACCATCTGCATTATACTTTGTCATAACATTATTAAGTTCCCTTTCCAAAGTACTTTGAAGTTCAAAATTAATAGTAAGATAAACATCTAATCCATTAGCAGCTTCTTCATAAACAGATGCCTCCTTAAGTCTCTTACCCTTAGCATCCGAAAAATACTTAATACTTCCCCCTTCGCCCTTTAAAACATCATCATATAAAAGTTCAAGACCACTAAGTCCCTGATTATCAATTCCCACATATCCAAGTGAATGACTAAGCAAATTATCATAAGGATAATACCTTTTACTCTCTTTTAAAAGATATACCCCATCATAATTAAGAGCATTAATTTTTTCTGCAATATCATAACTAAGTCTTCTTCCCTCAGGATGCACTCTCTCCATAGAAGACTTCTTATAAACATGTTCTCGAATAACCTCTTCAGGTACTCCCAAAATAGCTGCAATATCCCGAACAACATCACCCTTATTACTAATTTGATTAGGAATTAACACCAGCGAAACAGTCGTAATATTATCCGCTAGAACTACCCCATCAGAACTATATATTTTTCCCCTATCAGCAGCAATAGGAAGATTTCTGCTCCAAAGACTATTAGCCAAACTATTAAGTTTTTTATAATCAATTACTTGTATATAAAATATTTTACCCAAAACAACTATCAGAACAACTATCACAATTAATAAAACAATCCTAATATTTCTATGAATACTCTTAAAAAACATAATCCTCACCTAGTAAAAAATATGCAAAAAAGCTAGTTTAATGCTCTTTTAAAGATAACACTTCCCAAAGCACTAACCAAAATACCAAGAAGTGGCCAAACTGAAACATTACTACTTGTACGAGGTACTTCAATCCTTTCATTAATCACATTTTTCTTTATAACTTCCCTATTCTCACCCAATCTAAAATAATAAATACCACTATCTAGTACATAACCATTAGGGACAGTAACTTCTTTAAAATAATATTCTCCCACAGGTAAGTTGTCCACTCTAAGAATACCATTATTATCCGTTTCTCCACTGTAAACAAGATTATCATTACTATCATATATATCATACTTAGCAAAAGATAACCCATCTCCACTAGTTCCATCCTTCTTTATAATTTCTAATGAACCCTTACAAAGATAATTATAAATATTAACATTAAGCCCAATCTCTTCCAAAGACCCATCTCCCGTAAGTTCAAATCTATACTCTTTATCACTAAGAACATACCCATCTAAACTCTTTAATTCCTTAATATAATATTTGCCAAACAGTAAATCACGAATAGAAAACTTACCATTTTCCGTATTAAACTTCATAATTTCCTCATCCTTGCCGTAAATCCTATTACCATTTTCATCATAAATATCACTATCAGCATATAATCCAAACTTACATCCATCCATTAACACCATATCATAAGAAATACTACCCCCACTATTCTTAGAAACTTCTCCATATTTAGAAACATCAACATTAGTTTTAACCTTTTTATTAGCAAATTTAATCGTTAAAACCCTCTCATTATCTAAAATATCAAACGAAGCACCATCATCAATAGAAAATTCATATCCCTCTTTAGAAATAACATACCCATAAGGACTACTAATTTCCTTTAAAATATACTTACCACTTGATAAACTAATAGGCGTAATAAATTCTCCATCACTATCCGTTTCAAACTCACAAATATCACTCTTACCATTGCCAGCCTTGTAGCACACATACAAATTATCATCTACACTCCAAATCTTAAATTTAGCACTCCCTTTAATAACATTTCCCGTCTCCGAATCCACTTTAATAACTTTAAGTTTAGCTTCAATTTTTTTATCAACAAAAACTTTATTTAAAGGAACGCTATCGCGAACTTCAAACTCATAATCATCAATAAACTCATATCCCCCTTCTCCACTTAACTGCTTAATAATATATTTTCCATAAGGAAGACTAACACTAATTTTCCCATCATCATCTGTCTTCCCCCTATAAACCTCTTCCCCTTTACTATTAACAATACTAAATTCCACATTTTCTTCCGGATACATCAATCCCGTTTTACCAGAATCCTTCATCTTAAAGAAAATAATATTCTTCTTAATAACATTTTCTTTAATAGTTGTATTATAGTTAATAGAATTAATATCACTAGTAAAATAATACTTCTCATCACTTACCTCATACCCAACACTAGCACTAATTTCCTTTAAATAATACTTACCAAATCTAGGTAAAGGCTCACTTTCCCCATGTCCCTTATAATCAGTAACAATCTTACTAACTAAACTATCATCAAAAGCATTATAAATACCATAACAAGCCCCCTCTAAAGTTCCATCTCCTTGGGGAATATTACTATTATTTTCACTATCTATCTTATCAATAGAAACAACTCCCCCCTTAAAATTAAAGGAAACACTACTATAAACATCATTAACACGTCCACTAGAAAGCATAGTCTGAGCATTAGCACCGTACCAAACAACATAATTTTTATCCGTATACTGTTTCCTTTTAAGATTAACAGTAACAGTACCAACTTCACTTGGATTTACAAATAAACTATTATCTTTAATATATGCTTCGCTATTATCACTACTAACAACTTCATAATTCTTCAAAACTCCTTTATAATCCCAAATTTCATAAAATCTAGCTTCACTATCTATTGTCATACCATCAAAAGCCGGCTTAGTATAATGATTATTAACAAGTCTTAAAATTTCCTCTTTTTCATTCTCATTATTAAGAATATTTCCCGTCGTATACCTCCCTGTACTAAATACAGTATCCGCAGGAATTATCGTTTCCCAAATTAATTCTTGGGCAGCACTCCGATAAAGAAATGTCCTATGCTCAGGATATTCATAACCATAATAACTAATTAACATTATCCTATCCCTTATATCATCACTCAAACCAGAATTGCTGTAATCCCCGGCATTATAGTTTGTCCCTTCGGGAATGCCAGGCATAATACAATACGCTACGCGACCATTAAAGTCATATAAATTAAATGGATAACTACTAGATACACCATTATAAACCCTGTTCCAATAATATCCGCTTGTAGTTATATTAACATTCGCATTATCCGCATAACTATAACTCATTCCCATCACAAAACTAAACATAATAAATAATAAATAAAATATTTTCTTCATCAAAACCTCCTTATATAATTGTTGCAACGTAACAATTTTTATATTTTACACTTACAACGCCAACATCAAGTTTTATCACTAGCTTGTCCAAATCAATTTCATCTACAGTCTGTTCATTTAAGTAATCATTAAACCGCTCAAAAATTACATTCGCCGCATTTTTTTTATCTATGTTAGAAAGCACACATTTTTTACCTCTAAATAGACCTTCTTTAATCGATATCATCCCATCACCTCCCTCTATTATTATTATTCCCAAAAAAAACAAAAATTCCCCCCTCGAGAAGGTAATTTCTTTCAAAAACATATATTAAATGGAGTAAAATAGCCCGCTTTACACCAAAAAAGTGTAAAGTAATAAAAAAAGGTATTTTTCTAATATACTTAAAAATAACCCAAAATATAGTAATAAAAAAAGTAAAATTAAATCAATATATCAAGTCAATAAATAACATAAATACAACTTTTTTAAAATTTATATATCACATAAAAAAACAATTTTCATATCTTTATCTCTAATCTAAGACTAATAATAACAACTATGTTAATATTAATAACTACCTTCCTTTTACACACATATATAACTATAAACAAAAAAATATGTTATAAACAATAATAATTACATAACAAATATTAATATATTTTTAACTTTTAAAAAAGTAAAATCTGCACTATAATTATTACAGTTTTCAAAAAACTGACACCATACTTACCACTACAATCATTGCATCTTATGGTAATTTCTTTTACATTATCTTCCTTTTTATAGTATAATTAGTTCAAGAGGTGATCAACTATGATTTTTAAAGAAAAATTAAACTATTTACTTGAAGAAGCAAACTGCACATCAAAAGAACTATCTGCAAAATCAGGAATATCCGAAACCGTAATAAGTAGATATCGTCGTGGTGAAAGAACTCCTAAAGAAAATAGCCCCCAACTAAAAAAATTAGCTACAGCCATCACTACTATAATAAAAGAACAAAATATCAAAACATTAAAAAATATAGATATATATGAAGAACTCCTAACTACTATTGAAGAAAAAAATCCCTTTAACTATGATACTTTTAGTAAACATTTAAACGAATTAATAATAACCTTAAAAATAAATATAAATGAAATGTCTAAATATATAAGTTTTGATGCTTCCCATATTTCCCGTATAAGATACGGGAAAACAAAACCAACAGACCCCATATCATTATCAAATAAAATAGCTAATTTTATAGAAAGTAAATACCAAGAAAAAAACAATTTAAATCAGCTATCTCTACTTTTAGACAAAGATATAAATAAAGAAAACTTATCCAAAGAAATATTAAATTATCTAACTAGTGATGAAACTATAAAGCCAACTAATAACATAGATAAACTATTAGATAGTATCAATAATTTTAATTTAAATGACTACATTAAAGCAATAAAATTTGATGAATTAAAAGTACCTAATATCCCTTTTTATAAGGCGAAAAACAAAACATACTATGGATTAGAAGAAATGAAACAAGGAGAATTAGACTTCTTTAAAGCCACCGTCCTCTCTAAATCAGAAGAAAACATTTTTATGTGTTCCGATATGCCTATGGAAGATATGGCAAAAGATATAGAATTTGGAAAAAAATGGATGTTTGCTATAGCAATGTGTTTAAAAAAAGGACTACATTTAAACATAATCCATAATTTAGATAGACCATTTAATGAAATGATGTTAGGCCTTGAAAGCTGGATACCAATATATATGACTGGACTAATTTCCCCCTATTATCTAAAAGAAACAAACAACAATATATATAATCACTTAACTTATGTATCTGGACGATATGCCCTTTCAGGAGAATGCATAGCATCACATCATAACAAAGGAAAATACCACCTCACAAATGATTCCACAGAAGTAAACTATTACCAAACTAAAGCCAATTTACTTCTCAAAAAAGCCAATTCCCTTATGGATATATATGATGAAAAAAACAAAAAACTATATCAAAATTTTATCAATGAGGATATCAAAATAAAAACAAATAGAAAAAGAATATTAAACTCACTTCCCCTTTTCACAATAAGTGACGCTCTACTTACAAAAATACTAAAAAGAAACAATTTAAGTGAAGAAGATATAATAACAATAAAAAAATATAAAAAAGAAGAAGAACAAAATATCAAAAACATCTTGAAAACTAACGAAATAACAGACATAATTCACAACTACGAAAACGAAATAAATAACCATAACAAAATATATCTTTCCCTAGAAAATATCTTCTATAACAAAAAAATAGAATATAACCAAAAAGAATATGCAGAACACCTAAATCAAACCCTCAATTACAAAAATAAAAATTATAAACAAATAATTAACGAAAATAAAACCTTTAATAATATAACCATAACAATCCTTGAAAAAAGTTATGTAATAATATCAAAAACCTCAAATCCCCAAATCCACTTCATAATAAAACATCCAAATCTAACCAAAGCCATTAGCGAATTCAATCCCCTTATAAAAGAACAATAAATACTAAAATAAGAAAAAAGTTCCTTTCGGAACTCTCTAAAACCACTATTAAGTGGATAATTACATCTGGCAGGGAATGTAAGACTTGAACTCACGACATCAGGTTTTGGAGACCTGCGTTCTACCAACTGAACTAATTCCCTATAACTCTTTCACTACATATAATTTACCACATTTATAAATATTTTTCAATCCTTTTTACAAAAAAAATAAAACTTTTTACATATAATTATATAGGAGGATTAAAAATGATAGTAAAATATACCGATAAAGAGGCCGAATTACTAGCCCGCCTTATGCGTGCCGAAGCAGTTGGAGAAGGAAATCTAGGAATGCTAATGGTTGGAAACGTAGGCATAAACAGAGTAATTGCTGATTGTTTAACCTTTAAAGATATAAATACCATATCAGAAATGATATTTCAATCACCAGGAGGATTTTCCGGAACAAAGAGTAGTCTCTTTTATGGGAATCCAACTGCTCTTGAAAAAAGCCTTGCCCTACGCGTTATAAGAGGAGAATACTATTATCCCGCTACAAATGCACTGTGGTTTTATGCTCCAGTCAAAGGAACAACTTGTAAAAATAAATGGTGGGATCAACCCCTAGCCGGCTCATATAAAAATCACTGTTTTTATAAACCAGCCCAAGGCGTATGTAAAAACATTCATTAAAAAACTACTTACTTTACACTTTACTAAAAAAGAAATTTACACAAAATTTATTAAAATTATAGAAAAAAACAAATATATATAGTATAATTATACTAGATTGAGATGTTAACAAACGCATTTTACAAAATTTTAAAAATTGCAATAGATTAATAACGAAATATCAAAAATAAAAACTAATAAATAAAAGTAAGGAAGTTGATAAGATGAAAAAAAAGAAAACAAGTTCTAGTACAAGTAAAAAAGCCAAAGACTTATTACAGAAAAAGAATCCCAAAAGTAAACCCTCTACTAAAAAAACAACAAGCACTAAGAAAACACTAACAACAAAAACAACAAGCAGGCAACAACCAAAAACGAAAAGTACTAAAAAGAAAAAAACATTTCTAAAAAAACTACTAATAGTACTTATAAGTTTAGGAATACTAGTGGTCTTTGCTGCAATGGCCTTTCTTATATATATAGTAGTAAGTACAGCCAAGTTTGATCCTGAAGCACTAAAATCAAAAGATCAAACCGTAGTATATGATATAAATAATGAAGTAATTGCCACCTTAGGAAGCGAAAAAAGAGAAAGCGTAACCTATGATAAATTACCACAAGTTCTAGTTGATGCCATAATTGCAACTGAAGACTCTAGATTCTTCGAACATAACGGTGTCGACTCTGCTAGATTTTTAAAAGCAACCTTTGGGCATTTAGGAGGAAATTCAAGTGCCGGAGGAGCCTCTACATTAACAATGCAAGTAGTTAAAAATAACCTAACATCAACCGAAAGATCAATTATAAGAAAATTTAAAGATATGTATCTATCAGTATTCTATCTAGAAAAAAAATACACCAAAGAAGAAATAATAGAATTATATGTAAATGATAGTCTACTTGGAGGAAGTGTTTTCGGTGTTGGAGAAGCAGCTGAATACTATTTCGGAAAATCAGTATCAGAATTAAGTCTACCCGAAGCATCACTATTAGCAGGAATGTTCCAATCACCTAATGGCTACAATCCATATAAATATCCCGAAAAAGCCGAAAAAAGAAGACAAACCGTTCTAAATTTAATGGTTAGACACGGATATATAACTAAAGAAGAAGCCAATATAGCAGCTAGCATTCCCGTTGAAAGCCTACTAGTCGACAAAAAAGAAGAAGTAGACTATCAAGGATATATCGATACAGTCGTATCAGAAGTTGAAAAAGAAACCGACCAAAACCCTTACGTTGTCCCAATGAAAATATATACAACAATGGAAAAATCAATTCAAGACGGAATTAACAATGTACTAAGTGGAAATGTTGTAACTTGGGAAAACGATGCTGTACAATCAGGAATTGCCGTAGTAAATGCCGAAACTGGTGCTATTGCAGCCGTAGGAGCAGGAAGAAATCGTGAAGGAAAAAGCACTTATAACTATGCAACTCAATCAAAAAGACAACCAGGATCAACTGCAAAACCACTATTCGACTATGGACCAGGATTTGAATACAATAACTTCTCTACCTATACCCTATTCAATGACGAACCTTGGGGTTATACAGGAGGAAACCAAATAGGAAACTGGGATGGAAGCTATATGGGATTAATAACCCTAAGAACAGCCCTTGCTCAATCAAGAAATATCCCTGCTCTAAAAGCATTCCAACAAGTAAGCAAAAAAAATATAAATACATTTGTAACAAGTCTTGGTATTGAACCAGAATACGAAAACAACGTTTTAACTGAAAACCACGCTATTGGAGGATTTACCGGTGTTAGCCCATTACAAATGGCTGCTGCTTATAGTGCCTTCGCATCAATGGGATACTACACTGAACCATATAGCGTTACAAAAATAGAATACAGATCAACCGGAGAAGTAAAAGAATTCAAACACGAAAAAACAAAAGTAATGTCCGATTCCACTGCCTACTTAATGAACAACGTCCTAGAATACGCAACAAACTATGGATTTAGTGGTGGATCCAAAGTAGCAGGTTCTCACGTTGCAACCAAAACCGGAACCTCAAACTTTGATGAAGCAACACTTAAAGCCAAAGGACTACCATATAATGCCGTTAACGATTTATGGACTGTATCATATACATCAAAATATTCAGTTGCCTTATGGTACGGATATGATCCAGCAACCAAAGAACATTACAATACCAACAATTCACCAAAAGGCACAATAATGGCAGCCGTTATGAGTTACATACCAAAAGATACAACCGGTTGGACTATGCCTAGTTCAGTTGTAAGTGCAACCGTTGAAAACGGAACTTGGCCAGCAAAACTAGCAAGTGAATATACTCCAGCAGATCTAATACTAACAGAATACTTCAAGAAAGGAACACAACCAACCGAAGTATCAGAAAGATTTTCACAACTAGATAACGTAACCAACTTAAAAGCATCTACCGGAAGAAATTCTATAACCCTAAGTTGGAAATACACTACTCCAAAAATATTAGACCAATCTTACCTAAAAGAATACTTCAGTCAATCAGTATTCGGTAATGGATCTACTGCCCAATTAAATGCCCGCCTTGCCTATAACCAAAATACCCTTGGAGGTCAAGGATTTGGAATATATGTAAAAACATCAAGTGGAGATATGACCCGCGTAGCGTATACTACTGACACAACATACACCCTAAATACAAGTAACTTTGATGATAAAAACCTAACTATAATTGTAAAAGCCGAATACGCAAACTATAAAGCCAATGCAAGTTCTGGAACTCAAGTATCAGGAACAACTAACAATACCGAGGAAAAAACAAATGTTAACGTTACTGTTCCATCAAACTATACAACAAGTCCAGGATCATACACAGAATCAGGATTAAAAGTTACCGCTAACGGTAAAGACGTAACCGACGATTGTGAAATAACATATACTGTCGTAGGAAGAAATAGCTTTACAAGTTCTTCCGAACTAGAAAACTATATGAATAAACTAGAAGTCGGCGACTATACCATAAAATATACCATAATATATAACGGAAAAACATATTCCAAAAATAAAAACGTAACAATAGAATAATGATTGCCCTAAAGCAATCATTTTCTTTTTCTTTGTAAATAAAGTTCATTAACCCTATTCCAATTAATCAAATTAAACCAAGCCCTAATATACTCATCCCTATGATACCTATATTTAAGATAATAAGAATGTTCCCACAAATCAAGAGCCAACAAAGGATATAACCCATAATAATAAGGAGTATCATTATTAGAAGTATTAATAATAAATAAATTACCATTTCTATCCATAACTAAAAAAGTAAAACCACTACCAACAAGTTCCTCCGCTTTCTTAATAAATTCACTCTTAAAATTATCAAATGAACCATATAACCTAATAATCTCATCCAAAATAGCACCGCGAGGAGCACTGCCATGTGGAGTCATACTATCAAAATAAATCTCGTGATTAATAACTCCACCCAAATTATAAAGAACCTCTCCCCTTTTAGCAATAGGTACCATATCAATCCTACTAGCAATATCCTCTTTACTATACCCATTAAATTCATCCTTAATAAGCTCATTAAGATTATACAGATACATCAAATAATGATTATTATAATGAATATAAACCGTATTCTTATCAATATAAGGCTCTAACTCATCATAACCATACTCCAAGTCCATTTTTTTAAACATAATATTCACCACTAAATAATATGATTACTCCTCTATCATATTACTAAAAATTTTTCTATTATCAAGTAATCTCTCATCATTAGGATTATCCCTTAAAGCCCTATCAACAAAATAAAGAGCCCCATCATAATCACCCAAATACCACAAACACATACTAATATAATCACAAATAACACCATCTCTGCAAAAAGCCTCATTAATATAACTCTTATAATCCCTCTTTCTAAATAACCCTCTCATAAATAACCATATTGCCTTCTCATAATTACCCCTATCATACTCAAAAATACCATATTCAACATAACCATCACGCAAATAAGGAGCCTCAATTATTGCCCTATCATACCATAACCTTGCTTCATCATACCTCTTAAGAGCACCATAACATCTACCAATAAACCTCATAGAAGCACATCTCTCATCCTTCCACTTTGCACTCTCTAACCCCAAATGACGAGTAAGCACATCAATAGCATCATTCCATTTACCATAATACATATATTCCCTACCCAAATAATGCATATTCCTATCATCCAAAGGATCCTCCTCTACAGACATCTCTAATAATGGCAAATAACTCCCCCTACTCTTCTCCCTATCCGGATAATGATTAAGACAAATCTCCGGCACGGTGATAACCACTTCATCATCACCCATATAAGTCAAAACTTCATGCACAGGATGTATCCAAACATAATCATCACGTTTGTGAATATTATTAAGATAAAAATTAATAATCGGCCTTGAATCCTCATCTAAACTCCAATTATAATTGTAAAGTACCCTACAGGCATTAGTTTCCCATTTCTCCTCAAGTATTTCTCTCCATCCCACATTAAAAACCTCATCCAAATCAGTACAAACACAAATATCCGTATCATCAGGAATAAGTTCCATAGACAAATTCCTAGCAACATCAAACCTCCACGGACTAATAACCCTACTTTCTACCCTAGCACCAAGTTCTCTAAGAATATCTACCGTATTATCATTACTACCAGTATCAAGAACACAAACATAATCAGCTTCACTCATAGACTCATACCACTTTTTAGCAAATTTTTCCTCATTTTTACAAATAGCATAAACACAAACTTTATACTTTCCCATATATTTATATATCACCTCAAAATATTATATGAGATAACCAAAATTAAGACATTAAGTTTGACAATAAAAGCCATTTATGATATATTAATATACGAAAGACGGGGTCGCCATTGGCTTCGACAGAAATATTAGAAATTAAATTGCAAGTCGAATTGTCATCGTTAAAGACTAAACAAAATATAACTGGAAACAGCTATAACAACGCTGTAGCTTACGCTTAGTTTTAGCGGCTACAGGCTTCACTATTTCTTTTCTTGTAGGAAATAACTGAAGCTCATATATACAAGATATATTTAATAAAAGTCTAGGTTATTAAACGAATTATATAGACTAGTAAATATTAAGGTTGTTAATTACCAAAATATTTATGAAATAAAATAATTAACTAAGCTTGTAGATATTTAATTATCGGTATTTTTGGACAGGGGTTCGATTCCCCTCGGCTCCACCAGATTGATTGATACTCGAACTTTTAAAGTTTAGAGAGTAATAAATTACTAACAGAAATGTTAGTTTTTTTGTTATTTAAGAAAGAAAGTGAGAGTGATTATATGTTAACAATAGAAACTAAAGAATTAGAGATAAGTAAGGACTTATTAAGAAAGGTTGAGATGATATGTAAGTTTGCTTGTGTTAAACCTACTATTACAAATGGAAATGTTAAAAATATTAAAGAAACTAATATTGCTTATGTAAAACCACATATCATTAAGATTAATAATATTGATTATTTAATGTTTGATGAGTGTGATGACATATTTATTAATGGTTATGATGAAAAAATAAAGTTTAAGGACTTTGGAACCTACATTAAAAGCCATTTTTAAACCAAATATTTGACATTTTTTTAAAATGTGATAGAATAATCGACTAAGAAGACTTATGTCTATTCAAGGGGGTTAAATAGTTAAGAGATTCGTATTTATTAGTAAATATTATTCAAAATTAGATTTTAAAAGGTGGCAGCAGTATTAGTCACTATAATACTTTTGACACCTTTTTTGTTAGAAAAGGAGTTAATAATTTAATGAATGATGAACAGAAAATTACAGGTATTTATAAAAGAGTTTCAACATTAGACCAAAAATGAGAAGGATTTAGTTTACCAGAACAAGAAGAAAAATTGAGAGAGTTTTGTAAATTCAAAGGTTATGAAATTTATAAAGTATATGCTGATGAAGGAATAAGTGCTAAAAATGATAAAAGACCAACATATCAAATAATTGGTGGCAGAATTGAGAAAGATGAAACTCCATTACAAGCAGCAATAAGAGAATGTCATGAAGAACTTGGAAATGAAGCAATATTTGATGAAAGTTTATTTGAGTTAGTAATGGAATTTGATGAAATTGCTACTAGTGATGGCGTGACACCAATACATTTTTATGTATTCAAATATAATGACAAACTAAATGGTAAATTAAATACTTCTGAAGAAATTGAAAAATTTAAATGGTATGATTCTTCTTGTGGAACTGATATTTTATCTAATACTTTAAAAAATGAAGTTGTGCCATATTGTACGCAAAGAAAATTAATAAAATAAATCATAATAAAAGACAAGTAGTTTGCTTGTCGTATAAGACTCTATTTCCAATAGAGTAAACACACTTCCCATTTGACATAGTCAAAGAGGTGTGTGCAAAGGGAATATTCCCTTTTGAAACCCTAAAACATAATTTTAGCAAGGAATAAAACCAAACAAAATTATGTTTTTATTTTTTTCTTATTAATGATTTCCCTTTAATTTTATT
>UMGV01076423.1_pt1 | contig 21331 bp, 19 predicted proteins | sample 1965361 | NCBI WGS metagenome assembly UMGV01 (sample SAMEA4836081, study PRJEB28245) | human gut metagenome | biome: gut microbiome; material: fecal sample | place: Denmark | collected 2008
CTACCAACTTTTTTATAAACTATTTCTTATCCCGAACTGGGATATCATTGGTATTTATGATTTGCCAATAGAAAGACTTGCAGAGTTTCCTGTCATTATGGAATATTCACAGCGAGGTTATTGGGGCTTATATTTTTGTTTCGCCATATTGAGTACATGCGGTATTGGTTATCTAAATAAGTACATTAAAAAATATTGGTTAAAACTATAATAAGTAGTATAATATGAAGAAAGTTTCTATATTGATTCCTTGTTATAACGAGGAAAAATCATTGCCTCTTCTTTATGATGAATTAAAGAAGTTGATGGATAATGGTAAAGAATATGCTTGGGAAGTGCTATTTGTTAATGATGGAAGCCAAGATAAAACATTGGATTTTATCAAGCAAAAACGAGTAGTAGATAAGCGAATAAATTACCTAAATCTTAGTCGAAATTTTGGTAAAGAAAACGCAATGTTGGCAGGATTTGATTATGTAACAGGTGACTGTATGGTTATTATGGATGCAGATTTGCAGGATCCTCCTTCTTTGATACCGGAAATGTTGCAATATTGGGAACAAGGGTATCAGGATGTGTATGCCAAACGTGAAAGTAGAGGTAAAGAAAGTTGGTTGCGCAAAAGATTTTCTCTTGCTTTTTATTGGATTTTGGATAAATCAACAAGGTTTGATGTTCTGAGAAATGTAGGAGATTTCCGACTCCTAGATAGGCGTTGTATAAATGCTTTAAGGCAATTAAGGGAATCTGATCGTTATACTAAAGGTATGTTCTGCTGGATTGGTTACAAAAAGAAAGAAATCGATTTTGACCGGGGTGATAGAATTGCAGGAGAAAGTAATTGGAATTTTATCAGTCTTTTCAATTTAGCAATAGAAGGTATTTGTTCTTTTACGACAATTCCATTGCGTTTCGCAACTATAGTGGGTATCTTAATAGCATTTATTGCTTTCTGCTTCCTCATATTTTATGTTTCAAAGACACTCTTGTGGGGAGATCAAGTTAGAGGTTTTACAACTTTGATAAGTGTAATGTTGTTCCTTGGGGGGGTACAACTTATGGCTATTGGAGTTTTAGGCGAATATGTCGGTAGAATTTTCAATGAATCTAAGAAGCGACCGCCATATTGGGTTTCAGAGTATAATGAACAACTTCTTTAATAAAATAACAATGAATTTTAATAGAATGCCTAAGACCATACATTTTGACAACATGGATGTTGCAAAGGGAATATGTATGCTGTTGGTTTTTTTAGCTCACAGTGTTTTGTATTTTCCCATAGACTATTCAAAAATGTATTTGGGGTGCAATAGATTGACGGAGACAATCGGCAGTTTTTTTATGCCTTGTTTCTTCTTCGTATCAGGATTTTTGTATTATGCATCACAAAAAGGATATCGGGTAATGGTTTCTGATAAAGTTAGACGCCTATTTGTTCCATATTTATTTGTGTGCGCAATCACATTGATGGTAAAACTAATAAAGCCTTCGATGGCATTTGTTACGTTTTCTTCTTTTGGAGATTATTTAAAATACTATCTTTTGAATGGTGGAGACAGATGGTTTCTTTATTTATTATTTGTGATTTTTCTTGTTGTAGGAACATTTAAGCGATATTTGACATCTGACATCAAAATTGTATTGTGCTTAATCGTCACCTATGTAGTGGCTATTTTTAATAATAGTAGTTATTGCTTTCTGTTGGTAAAAGGATCTTCGTATATGATATATTTTCTATGGGGATTTCTTGCAAGACGTCATTACGAGCTGTTTTTGACTTGTATTAGAAAATGGAAAGGAATTATATGTTTATTATTTATTTTGTGTAATTGTATATTCATAGATCAGTTTAATATCTTGATAAAAGGTATATTTCTTCCGTTAATAGGTATAGCTTTTACCTTGTTGGTATCTGATATGATAGCAGTTTGTAAAAACAAAGTAACCTTGTTGAAAGATGCCTTTATATATGTAGGAAAATATTCATTGCAATATTATATTTTCACAGGGTTTGTTTTGGCCATTGCTAGATATTTAGTCATTAATGTTTTTGGGTTTATCAATCCATGGATAGTTATTCCTTTGGTTTTCATCATACAGATATTTCTTGCTACAATAGGCGTGAAGTTTACAAAAAAGTATTCAATATTTAAAATGCCATTTGGCTACTAATAATATGTATAGCGTAAATAGTCTTAATATTAAGAGTTATATTTTTATAGCTTCTTATATCATTATCTGTCTGTTTCTTATTTCAACAGACAGCTTTACTCACGATTTGTATATAAGGGACGATTCTGCCATTTACTTTATGAGCGGTAAGGCTTGGATGAATGGACTTGTTCCCTATACTGACTTTGCTGATTCAAAAGGTCCCCTTCTTTGGTTAATATATGGGATAGCTTATTTGCTAAGTCCATATAATTATTTAGGGGTGTTTTTTGTGCATTGTATAGCCTATATATTTGTGTTTATTGTTGTATTTAAAATATTAAAGTTGTATTTTAATAATGAGGCTGCTTTGAGTGGAACACTTCTTTCTTCATTATTTATATTTTTCCCAACATACTTCAACCAAGCAAGAGCAGAACACTTTTGTCATCCTTTTATAATTATAGGGTTATATTTGCTACTCTCATCAATGAAAGGTACTGTTCCAAAATACAAGTATGGTATTCTCATGGGAATATCTATAATAGGGTGTTTTATGATTAAATGGACAATTGCATTCGAGATGTGCAGTTTTGCGTGTTGCTTGTCTTATTTAGCCTTTAAAAACAAAACGGCTAAGTTTTATGTAGTAGGCCTTATGATAGGTATCCTTCTTTTGCTTATTCCATTTGGAGTCTATTTTGCTATAGCTGGTAATTTTGATGATTTTATAAAAGAGTATTTTTTGAATACTTATAATACTGTCAAGATGCCTATACCACAAATGTTAGGATATTATTTCTTGTATGAGATTCCCCAAATGCTCGTTACTTTAAGGGTACTTGCTGTAATTTATATTTTACCTGCATTGTTTATATTTAAAACTGAAAAAACAAATGATTTTATAGTAAGATATATGCCTTTTGCATGCGCTCTGTTCTTTGTTATGATAACGGCTAAACATTGTATAAACAACCATTATATAAATAGTTGTTCTTTGTTTTCTGTTTTTGGTGTAATTTGGATTATGCAGAGATATAAATCTGTGTTTGAAAAGCGTATATTGATATCTGCTGTATGCATTTTATCATTGACATTAGGAGGACATATTCTTGTCGATTATAAAAAGGGTTTCGCTAATCTATATACCTATGATTCACAATACATGCAGGATTTTTACAAGGCGTCTTTTATTGTGGGGCAGATTGATAACGCTAGAATACTTAATTTTGGCGGAGAGCGTGGAGTAGGTATGGCTGGAACCAGTACGTTGCCTGCTTGTAAATATTGGACTCAGCAAATAGGCGCCACAGAACAGATGCTTGCAGGTCCGCTAAAAGCTCTTTACAGCAAAAAGGCTGATTTTGTTGTATGTTCACCGACAGATGAAACAATGTGTAAGAATATAAAGGAAGCAGGATACAATCCTGTAATGTCATCTCTGCAATATGGAAAAACATATGATTTTATGCTTTTCACTAAGCATCATAACCTAATTATGCCGCCAGCCTCATTTGAGGTAACTATGTTAGATGTACTTTTCAAGCAAAGTATAAGAAATAAAATATTTCAAACAATAGATAATTTAAAATGAAAAATCGTCTGTTTTTTCTGGACTTCATAAAATTTTTAGCTGCATTGTTTATTACGAATTCTCATTTTTTACCAGTTTATGAAAATGTAAATCCCGCGTTTGCAACATTTGGAGTTCATGGCAATGCATTATTCTTTTTTGTGTCTGGTTATCTGGTTATGCTCGGAAAGAATAAAATATTGTCGTTCAAAGGTTGGTTTTTCAACAAAATAAAACGCATAATTCCTGCTACCCTTTTATGTATAGGAGCTGCTTTGCTTTTTTGTGATAAGAATGTGGTTATAGACAAAGTGATATTTTCTGATTGTTATTGGTTTATAAAGTGTATCTTGATATACTATGCAATTACTTTTTTTATCTTGAAATATCCTCATATAACATTTAAAGGAAAAAGGTGGAACACATTATACTTTTGCTTTTATGCTTCTTGTTTGGTTGCTGCAGCCACAGCATTTTTACAAAAGCCTAATGGTCTTAGTTTGTTTCATACGAAATGGCATTATGCCTGTTTTCTTCCCATTATGTTATGGGGAGCAATGTGCCAAAATAAATATAAAATCCCCATAAGGGTGGGCAAATGTGATTATGTTTTTTTTCTGTTGAGTTTTTTCGGCTATTTTATAATTTCTGCTTATGTGAAGAATCGTTATGATAACTTTTATTATTTGCAGTTATTAAATTATCCTTTATTGATAGCGTTTACTTTATATACATTTAAATGCTGCAACTGTCTAACAATTGAAAAAATATCCTCCTGTTCTATTATTAATAGGAGTATAAGGATAGTTTCTAGTTTAACTCTTGAAATTTATTTAGTACAGTTTTACATTATCTCAAACAAATTTAATGAATTGTTCCCATTTAATTTGCTTATAATGTTTTTAATAATATGTTTGTTTGCATATTTTTTAAAGGTTATAACGGCAACTTTCATGTGTTTGTGTAAACAAAATCGATTTAGTGATATCTTTAATATTTGAAAATTATGGTTAAGTATAATTTTTTGCTTCCAGCATATAAACCCAATTATTTCAAACTTGCTTTAGATAGCATTTTGAATCAAACCTATACTGATTTCAAATTGATTATATTGGATGACTGCTCGCCGTATGACATAAAGTCTATTGTTGATGAATTCAATGATAAGAGAATTGTCTACCAACGGAACGAGGTGAATTTAGGTGGAAATAATCTTGTTGACTGCTGGAACAAGTTGCTTTCATTGGCTGATAGTGAGTATGTTATTTTAGCTTCTGATGATGATGTCTATGAATATAATTTTCTGGAGGTGATGGATGGATTGTCGAATAAACATCCTAAAGCAGATCTTTTCAGGGCAAGAGTCAGAGCGATTGATGAAGAGGGAAAAATGATAGAAAAAGATGCATTATATGAAGAATATGTTGATTGTCTTGATTTCTTAAAACAGAAGCATTACAATAGCGCTTTACGTTGTATTGCTAATTATGTATTTCGCCTTAATACTCTCAGATCTAAAGGTGGATTCGTTAGCTTTCCTCTTGCCTGGTATAGCGATGATGCAACTGTTATGATGATGTCTGAGAATGGTGTTGTAAACACAAATGATATGTTATTCAATTTTCGAAGCTCATCAGTTAATATTTCTTGCCGAAAACTAAGTCATACAGATGCTTACAAAAAAGCAATGGCAACAATATTCTTTGATGATTGGTTCATGAAGCATATACCAACTATGATGGAGAAGCACAAGAAAGGAAAAAATGCTGAATATATTAGAAGAATAAAACGGTTTGTTAATCATGACCATGATAGTTTTATGCATGAGATGTTTAGCTATTTTTCTTCTAATTGTACTTTTAAAGAATTTAGAGATTTATTAACTCACATAGCTAATAAGCGTAAGAGATATAGACTGATGTATAATTATTTTAGAGCACAGATGAAAAAATGATACAGGTTACAGTTTTAATGCCAATATACAATGCTAAGCGCTTTTTGAAAGAGTCTATAGAATCTCTTTTTTCTCAGACAAGCAATCAATGGAAATTGATTTGCATAGATGATGGATCTACAGATTCTTCAAAAGCGATTGTTGAGGAATATTGTAAGAAAGATTCTCGTATCAAATTACTCTGCCAGGAGAATGCGGGGCCAGCCGTGGCTCGTGCTCGAGCCATAGAAATTGCTGATACGGAATATGTATCTATTCTTGACAGCGATGATGCGTATGCTCCTGATTATGTGGAGAAGATGTTGACAAGAGCTGAAGAGACTAATGCTGATTGCATAGTGCCTGATGTGGAATTTATTTCTGTTGAAGGTGAGAAGCGTCCAAATCTATTTAATTCTCGAGGTCTTTCTTGTGAAAAGGTTATAGGGGATGGGGAAAAAGCATTTGCAATGACATTACCATGGCAATTGCATGGATGGCAAATGATTAGGACTTCATTAGCTAAGGAATATTATACAATAGAACAAGTCAAATATAGTAGATTTAATTCGGATGAATACATTACAAGATTGCTTTATCTTAAGAGTAATTTAACAGCATTATGTTCTGCTGTTTACAAATACCGATTAGACTCTTGTTCAATAACAAGAACACCTTCATTAAAAATGATGGATTATCTTGTGACAAATTTAAAACTGTTAAGACTTGCGGATACAGAAGGACTAAATAAAGATATTATATTAAGTATATATAATGATTTTTATTTTTCTTGCCGAAGGCTTAAAAATAATGTTATTCCTGAATTAAATCAATCAGATAGACTTATTGCACAAAAAATATTGCGTAGTAAAATTATGGATTTTAAGACAAGTATTAAATGGAGAAATATGAGGCAGGCGCCTATTAGAACAAAAATTAAGTTTCTTCTTTTTCTCCTCTTCTATAAATTTTGAACAAAATAAAGAAATACAATGTTATTATTTAAAAAGATTTATTGGCATTTCAAGAATGCCTATATTGCCTATTTGCAGAAAAAAGGTAAGTGGAAAACCTTTGCCAACATTCGATTTCATGATGCTTTTGGTCGTTATATAAATTGGAACAATCCAAAAGACTTAAATGAGTGGATTAACTATTTTGCCTATTGTACAAATACTGATTTATGGGTTAAATGTGCAGATAAATTTGCTGTACGTGAATATGTAAAATCCAAAGTGGGGGGGCATATTTTAGTACCTTTATTGGGAAAGTGGGACTCTGTAAATGATATAGATTTCAATAAACTCCCTAATAAGTTTGTAATAAAGCCAAACAATGGTAGTTACGATGCTGTTGTTGTAAAAGATAAAAAATCGGTAGATACGGAAAAGGTAAGAAATAAAATGGAGCAGGCTTTGTCTGCGCGTTTTGGATTGGATAGTGGAGAAATTCATTATCTTAAGATGCCTCCTTGTATCATAGCTGAAGAGTTATTGGAAACAGACAATGAGCATGGTTTAATCGATTATAAACTCTGGTGTTTTTATGGAAAGCCTTATGCATTCTTTGTGTGCTGTGATAGGGATAATGCTCATCATCAGGTACATTATGACTATTATACCTTGGATTGGGAACGTCATCCTGAGAAAATGTCCGAATCTTATAGACATGATATAGTTTTGCCCAAGCCGAAGAATTTGGATAAGATGATAGAGTATGCCAGTCTTCTTTCAGAAGGTATTCCTCAAGTGAGAGTGGATTTCTATGATATAGATGGAAAAATCTATTTTGGCGAGATGACTTTTACAAGTAACCAAGGACGTATGGCATATTATACCCAAGAAACACTGGACGAAATGGGACTTAAAGTCAAAGAGCAATTTGATTTGTATGATAAAAAAACAACGAAATAGTAGCGTAGAGTTGTTGCGCATATTAAGCATGTTGTTAATCGTATTGTATCATTTTAATGCGAGACAGCATGATCTTTATGTGGTAACAGAGTTTCGACCAGAAGAACCAAATTTTATTTTTGAACTATTGACCCATTCCTTGGGTAAAATTGGTGTTCCTGTATTTGTTTTCATATCTGGCTGGTATGGAATTCGCTTCAAAAAGGATAGATTCATAGATATAGGTCTTCAATGTTTATTTTATGCGTCTATTTCCTTTATAGGTATGAACCTTATAGGAGGACATATTGCCTTGAAGAATGTTATATTTTTTTTGAATAATTGGTGGTTTGCTGCATCGTATCTCTGCTTGTATGTTTTAGCTCCATGTATTGAAAAAATGTTTAGCAGCTATGGCAAGAAGCATATGCTTTTTATAGTAGCTCTATTCTACTTTTTATCCTATGGAGATATCGTAGTGCAATCAGCAAAAATCGGCGGACTATATCTTATGTTTGCAATGTATTTGTCTGCAAGATGGATTCGAATGTATGCTTCGGATATCTTAGCTAAATATTCGATGCCGATATTATGTATCTGTTTGATATTCAGAGTTATTGTTGTGTTAATGGCATATAAAACAAATCATTTGAATCTTTTAGGATATATAAATTCCTATGTTTGCCCAATAACGACTTTATTAGCTGCATCACTATTCATTGTTGGGATAAAATATACCTTTTCTTCAGATATAGTAAACAAACTTGCTTCTTCGTGCTTCGCCGTTTATCTATTGTCGGAAAGTGGATTTGGGCAAGTCTTTTTCAAGCCTCTTTTCCCTGAAGAATTTTCTTTTTGGAGGCTCTGTCTCGGTGCTGTTGCTGTATATTTGTTGGCAATATGTGTTGATGTTATTAGAAAAATAATAACCAATTTAATATTTTCATGTTTAAAAAATAAAAAGTGATATGGCTTATACTTTTTCAATTATAATTCCGCATAAAAATATTCCAAGTTTATTACAAAGATGCTTGGACAGTATTCCTATGCGAGATGATTTGCAAATAATCATAGTCGATGATAATAGTGATCCTAAAAAAGTGGATTTTGGAAATTTCCCTGGTTTAAATGATGCTCGGTGTCATGTGATTTTTACTAAAGAAGGAAAAGGGGCTGGATATGCAAGAAATATTGCTTTGAATATTGCAGCCAGCAAATGGGTATTATTTGCTGATGCCGATGATTTCTATTCTACTGATATCTTAAATGAGTTTTTGGATAAATATAAGGATTCTGATTACCAGACGGTTTATTTCTATAATGATACAGTAGATAACGAAACTCTTAAACCTGTTAATTTAGATAAGTTCGTGGAAACATTGGTCATGGAATATGAAAGAAGTCAAAATATTGACTGTCTGAAATATAAAGCGTATGCCCCATGGACTAAAATGACAAAACTGACCTTATTGAAAAAACACAATATTTGGTTTGAAGAAATACCTGCAGCTAACGATTGTTTATTTAATGTTAAGGTGGGGTATTATGCAAATAATTTTTATGTGTTTAAAAAAAAGGTTTATGTACGAACTATACGTCAAGGATCTCTGTTTTATAGTTTTGACGGAAAACTACTGCTTTCAAGGGTTAAATGTGGATATCACGTAAATCGTTTTCTGAAATCTGTGGGTAAACTTCAAGGAAATCACATGGAAACCTGGAATTGGTTTTTGGATTTAAGAAAGGTAAGTTGGCTTTTGTTCCTTAAAAATATACCAGAGTATTTCTATCGAACTCCTTGGTTTGTTCTTAAGCATCATTTGTTGTTCTTGATTAAAAATAGATTTTGAAAATGGAAGAGCCTTTTTTTTCAATAATAATGCCAGCTTATAATGCAGAAAGATTCTTGTCTGAGGCCATTGATAGCGTTTTGACACAATCTTTTGTAGACTTTGAGTTATTTGTGATAAACGATGGCTCTATTGATACAACTGCAGATATCTGTCGTCAGTTTTCAAAGAAAGATTTGCGAATTGTTTTTATAGACAAAAGCAATGAGGGGGTATCTGTTGCTCGTAATGTAGCTTTAGATAAAGCAAAAGGACAATATGTCTTTTTTGTGGATTCAGATGATGTCGTATATGAAGATTCATTATTGAAAATTCATAGTTTTCTAAAAAGAACCCCTGTTGATTATCTACGTTTTGAATACGAAATAATAGATGTTCACGGAAGAATGTTATACCCTAATTATGAGGCTTCAAGAAGAAGAAGATACGAGGGAAAAAAGATGGACTCATCCAGGTGCATAGAGAATCTTATAAGAGGAGAGTTTTTTTCTTGGAGTGGTGTATTTAAACGGACAATTATCGAAAAAAACAATCTTCGCTTTTTACCAGGATGTACATATAATGAAGATACTCTTTTCATGATGCATTATTTCATGCATAGCCAAACTCATGTTTATGTTAGTGATAAAGTATATGGTTACCGTAAAAGCGATTCTGCTGTAACATGTAGATTTACAGAAAAAAACTATAAGGATGTTGAGAATGTTGTTAAAAAAATGCAGAAAATTTATTATTCACAATGTCAAATTGAGAGTAAAATCATTAAAAGGATTATAGAGGGATTGTGTTTAAGACTTTTTCTAGAAAGAAATGTCAAACTACAGGTAAAAAATAAAATTTTTGATTTTTGTTTGAAAAATCCTGTTACGCTCGAGTGGCAAATACTTAGTCTTGTAGGAGTCAAAATTGGAATTAAGATGCTTCCATTATTGACTATATATAAAAAAATCATAAGAAAAATAGGATAAAAATTATTCAAATGGATAAAACAGAATATTTGAATTGGAAAATAATTATAGGTGCCCTCGTCTTATTGATGATTTTTCCACCTTTTTTGGGTCTTTCTATAATTATAGGATATATTTGTACAAGGGGCAATCGCATAAATAAATCCGATTATTTTATTTTTATGGTGTGTATTGCTGCTTATTTAGCTTCTATAAATGCGACAAAAACACCGAGCGGAGATCAAGTAACTTATTATGTGGCTTATAATAATGTACCAAGATTGGGCTTTTGGAAAAGTTTGATACATATCTATGGTCTGGGCTATTATGATGATCCGAATAAAACCAACATTTCTGTTGAGTTTATGAATGGTGTGTATAATTATATTGGGTATTATCTGACTTTTGGCTATTATCCATTATTTGAGTTCCTGTATTCATTTGTATCTTATATGCTTCTGTTTATGGGTATTTATTGCTTCTGCTTAACATTTCCTAAGCCACATGTTCCAATTGTATGTGGAATATTGATAATTGGATTCTTTTATTATTATTTTCAATTCGCTCTTCATATTCAAAAACAGTTTTTTGCACAGACTATAATTATGTATATTATTGGAAATTATGCATATTTTGGTCGGCTTAGAAAAACGGATTGGGTTGCTTTAGTATGTGCGGTCTTCACTCATCAAAGTATGCTCTTTTTCATTCCTTTCCTTATAATAAAGCGATTCCGTCAGAAGATGAATAAACAAACTGTTGCCCTCGTTTTGGTTATAACTTCTTTGTTTATCATATATGGTCCACAAATGTTGGGAGGATCTACACAAGATTCTGGTTTGCTCACATATGGAATTGGAAGATTTGCAAATTCAGAAAATAACGAAGATCTTACAGGTAGTCTTGCAGGAAAATATTTGTTAGCAATTGCATTCCCTCTGTTGATTATTTGTTTTAAGCAATTAATGAAATTAAGAAAGACAAACGTTGAATCCCAATCATTTGTTGTGGTTTTAGCATCAATTTTACTGATAATAGTTTTTGCGATGTTTAATCAGCCTTTGTCTCAATATCGCTTTTTTTTGATGTTGCTTGCTTTTATGCCATTTGTTTTTCCAATGGCTTTCTTCAATATAAAATGGAGAAATAATTTTTTAAAGGTAATTAGCTGTTTTATGATTCTTACTTTTTTTATTTTTTTCAAAAGTATTACCTGGACTTATGCTCCTGAAATAGATATAATAGTTAAGAGTCCTCTGCTACTGATATTTTCTAATTATCAAAATATTTAATAATTGATTTTTGAGTTATTATGAACAAAATAGCTTTAATTATTCCATATTTTACAAGTCCCCCCCCCATATGGATGGGCCTTAATTTCTATACCTGTTCTAAACAGAGCAATATAGATTTTATATATTTCACTGATTGTGATGAGATTATCCATTTGGCAAGTAAATATTCTAATATTATTTGCCATAAGATTACGTTTGAGGAATATTGTGATAATGTAAGTAAACGTTTGAAAGTTGATTTTCATCCTGAGCATGCTTACAAGTTGTGTGATTTAAGACCTTTTTATGGTTTTATTCATCAGGATATATTAAAACATTATGATTTCTGGGGATATGGCGATAATGATTTGATATATGGAAATCTTAATGTGTTAACCAACGACAATATGCTCAATTCGCATGATGTTATCACTACCATGTCTGAACGTATTGCAGGGCATTTTGCAATATTTCGTAATAATGACAAATATTGTATGCTTGGATTAAAATGTCCTCAATGGAAGGAGCATCTTCTTTCAAGTGAGCATGTTGGTTTTGATGAGAGCGATTGGGTGAGATTGGCTTTACCTGAAAAACGTTTTTTGACTGCTTTATATAAAGGTTTATTTAAACCATTTATGTCTTATGGGAAATGGGTAGAATTAACCTATCGTCTTTATAGTAATAAGTGGAATCGTAAGTTTACTAAGGAGATGTTTACAACTCCTATACCAAAGGATGGCGATGTCTGGACTTACGAGAATAAAATAGGAAAACTCTTTGCGCCTGATGGACGAGAACTTCCTTATCTACATTTTTTGTTTTTTAAAAAGACTAAGTACTTAGAGACTGATAAATATTGGAAAAAGGACTTTTGGAAGATACCATTAAATGCTGATTTATCGAGAATACAGAAAGTCCTCTTTAGTTCAGAAAGTGTAATTTACAAATAACTTTAAAGATTTTATAAGTGAATGAAGAATTATAATTCTATTGACTTAGTTAAGTTTGTGATGGCACTTTGTGTTGTGACTATCCATACCTTTTTTGTAGATGGGATGGAGCCATCGATCTTTAGAGATCTTTTACATGCACTGATATGTAGTGCGGTTCCTTTTTTCTTTATTACTTCCGCATATTTTGTCATGCAACGTGAGAATGATGCAGATGTGTTTCGTTATTGGAAAAGGATATTTCAACTTTATCTAATATGGTGTGTAATAAACTATGTGGGATTAAGAATGCTTGGGCATGATTTCTCTATGGATAATTTGTGGAATGCAATATATGATATGTTGGCAAATGGCTTTAATGTTTTGTGGTATATGTGGGGTATTCTTGTTGTTTTACCTTTTCTGCGAAAAATACGCTGTGGGGGGGCACATTCTATTATATTTCTTGCAATAGCTATATGTGCATATCTATTTAATCGTGCCTATGCACATTATGGTTCAATGGATAATCCTGGGCAGTTATGGACTTGGGCCGCTTTTTTATTTAAAGGGAAATATATAGGTTTAACAAATATATGTTTGGCTCTCACTTATCTCTCTATAGGAGCTTTTTTTGCGAAATCTGGTTATACTCCAAAGCGAAAGTTAAGTTTATTATTAATAATAATACTTGGTGCTGTAGAGATGCATTTTGAAAAATACAAAGGTGTTGCTTTAGGTGTACCGGTAATAGCTTTCGGCTTGTTCCCGATAGTAAAGGATTGGAGTTTAAATTGTTCATGGTTGTCATTTAGGTGGCTCAGAAAGATGAGTACGTTGATTTATTTCATACACGGAGTGGTCATAGTTGGCATTAGCCAAGTGGTCTCAGGTAAAGGTATGTGTGAGTTGGTGATATGGAGTATTATAATATTGTGCAGCATTGTCATTTCTGCGTTATTGCTTAAACTTAGCAAAATGAAAGGACTACAGTGGATTGCAAAATTGTATTAGTTTTTGAAAAGATAATTTATGCACATTTGTTTTGTTTGTCGTGAGTATCCACCGTCTCTTCGGGGCGGGGGTATTGCTTCATATATAAAAGAGGTGGCTCATGGGTTGCACGATGCTGGACATCGTGTGATGGTGGTAGCTGCTTCTGATGATACCCGCTTGTCTTCGGATGAGGATGATGAGGGCGTGAGAGTGATTAGGCTTTCAGGGGGTGATTTCCTGATTCCGCAGGTGGAAGGGAACTCTCTACTGAAAAACTTTAGAATGTTTTATAGGTTCTATGCTTATCGCAAGAGAATCAGAGAAATGATTTTAAGCCTCGGGGATGTTGATGTCGTTGAGGTGCCTGAATATGGTGCCGAGGGATATTTCCTCAATGATATCGGTATTCCTGTCATCACTCGATTGCATACTCCGATGCTTCTGGATCATTATCATTTCTCTCTCCAGAAATTGTCTAAGGACAACTGGCAATACTTCTGGCAGGGATGTAAAGAACTGAAGGTGATGAAAGAGGCTCGGTATATTACTTCGTGCAGTACTTCACTGAAGGAATGGAGCCTGAAATTCTTGGGGATTCAATCTGATAAAATCAAGGTTATTTATAATCCAATCTTGTCTGAGCGATGGTCTTCTAACTTTTCTCTTCATTCTGCAGCTGAGAAGGATGGGAAAAAGCATATTCTTTTTGTAGGAACTGTCTGCGACTGGAAAGGGTGTGGTGACTTGGCTGATGCTTGCAAAATTTTAGCTGACTCTGGTGAAATAGGAGATGTTCAACTCGACTTGGTGGGCAAGACTGGGGCTTATGCTGATGAACTGAATGCTAAATATGGCAAAGAGAAGTGGTTTCATCTTGTAGGCAAACTGCCAAGGGAGGAAGTGATGAAACGTTATGCCCAGGCGGATGTGGTTTGTTTCCCATCCTGGTGGGAGAATATGCCGATGGTCTGCATTGAGGCGATGCTCTCAGGAGCTGTTGTCATCGGTAGTAACTCTGGGGGTATGAGTGAGATTATCGAGGATGGAAAGAGTGGTTTCCTGATGACTCCAAGAGATCCGATGATGCTCGCCAATAAAATCAAGGAGGTATGTATGCTTCCTCTGGAAGCTAAAGCAAAAGTGAGAAAGGAAGCGCATGAGAGAATCATGCAGAATTTTGATATGAAGGTCATCATCCCGCAGATGGTGGACTATTATCAAATGGTAATTGACAATGATAAAAAACAGAAATAATAATGAAAATTCTTTGGATTTCACCTTGGTTCGGTAATTACCGAATCCCGGTATATGAAAATTTGAATAAGTTGAGCGGTGGTAATTTCTACATTATCTGTTCGCAGGAAAATACTTCTGACCTGGTACGTGAGAAACTCAAAGCTACACTTGGTGACCATGCTGTCATTATGAGTGGAGAGAAGCGTACTACGATGGGTAGTGAGGAAAGCGATTTTGCCAATAGTGCTTTGGTTATCAAGCGCCAGCCTGGACTCTATAAGGCTGTCAAGGACATCAAACCTGATGTTGTGATAACCGAGGGCTTTGGTGGTTGGGCTCCTGCTGGTATCAGATATGCTGTATTGCATCGCAAGAAGCTCTGCATGTTCTATGAAAGAACCGCATACGTGGAGCGTAATTCTCCAAAATGGCGTTCGTGGTATCGTCGTATCGTGGGTACTCCTGTGGATCATTTTCTCATCAATGGTACGCTGACGGAAGAATATCTCAATGAGGGGTTGCATTTCCGGAAGACTCCGAAAGTGAAGGGGTGTATGTGTGCTGACAGCTTTGGTCTTTCTCAGGCTGTAGCTAAGGTTACAGCGGAAGACAAGCAGGTTCTGAGGGATGAGTTGGGGCTGAAGGATGGTTTGACATATCTGTTTGTAGGCCAGATGGTGGAGCGAAAGGGTATTAAGAAACTCCTTCATGCCTGGAGTAAACATATTGAAACTTATCCGAATGACAATCTTGTCGTGATAGGTAAGGGCATTCTGCTTGATACTATGAAGGAACTCTATGACCGCTTGCCTTCTGTTCATATCTTAGGTGCTATCAACTATGATTTGCTCTACCGTTACTATGCACTCTGCGATGTCTTTATCATGCCTACCTTAGAGGATAACTGGTGCTTGGTGATTCCTGAGGCTATGGCTTGCGGTAAACCTGTTGCCAGCAGTATCTATAATGGCGGTCACTATGAACTGATGAAGGATGGCGTGAATGGTTATAACTTCGATCCTTTGAAGGAAAGTTCTATCTTAGAGACTTTGGAGAAATTCCATCATGCTGACTTGGAGGCTATGGGTAAGAAGTCGGTAGAAATCGAGAGTGACTTTACGCCTGATAAGGCTGCAAACAGGATCTTTGAGGCCTGCAAGAAAGTATTTGAGAGATGTTGAATGTTAAATGTTGAATGTTGAGTGATTCGGATAGATTATAATAATATGCCTAATGGGGTGGGCAAATGGAATTTTGTTTTGCGATACTTACTCAATAGGGTTCGTACCTGGTACATCTTTCATTTGCGCTATCCTTGGGTAAAATATGATGGTTTTGTGAGAGTGATGAAGGGTACTCACTTTGCACAGAACATGGATGTGGTGATAGGTAATAATGTGCAGTTTGGAGACAACTGTAATGTGGCAAGTAATGTTCATTTTGGCAATGATGTGTTGGTTGCTGGAAATGTGCAGTTTGTAGGCCGCCATGATCATACTTTCTCTACTCCTGGTGTTACTATATGGGATGGTGAACGGGGTGATAATGGAGTGACTATCATAGAGGATGATGTCTGGATTGGTTCTTCTTCCATCATCATTTCTGGCATCACTATCGGAAAGGGTAGTATTGTGGCTGCCGGCTCTATCGTTACGAGGGATATTCCTCCTTGTGAAATCTGGGCAGGCGTTCCTGCCAAGAAAATGAAAGATAGGTTTGCTACAGAAGCTGACAAGCAGAAGCATTTAGAGTATCTAAAGGGAAAGGAAGATGAGAAATGACAAAACAAGATTCTACTTATCTAAAAGGATGGGCTGTCCTTTTTATGATGTTTTTACATTTTGGTTGTGACTTTGTCATGCCTGAATATCGGTATAGTTGGTGTGGTAATGATTATGCTGGTGCTTTTCAAATTTGTGTTCCAATCTTTTTGTTCCTTTCAGGTTATGGTTTGATGGCTGGAAGTATGAATAAGGAATTTGTTGTTTTTGCTTCTTTCAAGAAGCAGGTAAGGCGATGTTTCAAACTATTGAAGCATTACTGGATTGTGATAACTCCATTTGTGGCTTTAGCCTTATGGATGGGAAAGTTTGCCTGGTCGTGGGAATCTCTTATTCTGACCGCTACAAGTCTTCGTTGTGTTTGGTGTCCGAATGCTTGGTTTATATCACTCTATATAGAACTTATATTGCTTTTTCCTTTCTTCTTCTGGATTATAAATAGGAGAAATGTAAAATGGAATATTTGCTTTTTATTATTTTTGATAGTAGTTACCAAGCTTTTGGGTAAAGTAGGATGGATTGATGCTGAAGGAGGAATCCTTTCCAGACAGGTCAAGATGTTCCTGATAGATATGCCTATTTTTGTAGAAGGTATGCTATTTGCAAAATATGCTTTTATGCAGAAAATCTTGGCAAAATTCAAGAATGTTAATCCGGTTTTTAACCTGATGTGGGGGGGCATTTCTGTAGTTTTAGCCTTTACATGTAGAGCAAAGCTGCCATTGATAAGTGTTACCGAATTGATTCATGTGCCATTATGCCTATTTGGTCTTTTACTTTTAGCTTCAAGCTTGTCACAGATGTATAAGGCGATAAGTTATGTCGGTAAATATTCCACAACACTTTGGCTTATTCATGGATATTTCTGTTGGACTTTCTTGCAGCCTGTGATTTATTCCATTCGTATTTGGCCTTTGGCTTATGTGGTGTTTGTTTTAATTAGCCTCGCATTTAGTATTGTAATAGATAAACTACGTACTTTAAAATTGTCGTTTTTATAGGCTAAAGCCAGGTGTGAAGATTCATCCACAAAAGCTGAAAATAATATAGAACGTATGCTGTCTTTATTAGGCTGCTAAAGTGTAATTAATGTCTTTAGCTTATGTATATTTCAGAATTAAATGTTACTTTTGTGCGTGTTTGGAAACGATGACAACTGTGAGCATTTATTTTTTTTTAGAAACTTGAATATGACAAAGGAACAAGAAAACTTGGTAGACGGTATCTTAAACTATTTAAAGATAGATAGTTCTGGAGCATTGATGGTAACTGGTCCTTGGGGGTGTGGAAAAAGTTATTTCTTTGAACACTTTTTGTTTGAGAAATTAAAAGCGGAGAACTTTAAACCGTTGCGTGTTTCTCTATTTGGTTTATCATCATTGAGTGACTTGCCGAAAAATATTATTTGTGAGTATGCGCAATGTTTTACAGATAATAAAATATTGAAGAGAATAGCTGATGGTGGGGCAAACTTAGTTAAAATCGCAGATAAGATAAAACTTCCTTTTGTCAGTGATTATCTTGATTTAAAAGGTATATTCGGTTCAGGTAAGGCTCTTTATAAACTACTCTCTGAGGATGTAGTTATTTGTCTTGATGATTTAGAACGTGCTATTGAGAAATATGACATTAATGATTTATTGGGCGTTATCAATGAATTGGTTGAGAATCAACATTTGAAAGTCATTGTAATAGCTAATAAGGAATATATTGATAAACAACAATGGAGCAATGATAGTGCTGCATCCGCTCATGATGTGTTTTATGAAAAAGTCATAGAAAAGGTACTGCATTTTACCCCAGACATAGTTGGAGTATTTGAAACTTTAATTCATTCGGATGGGACAGAAAAAAGTGATGCCTTTGAAGAATTTATGAATAAAGAATGTATCAAGAACTCAGTGTCTCCTAAGTTGGCTAACTCTGTTTCTTTGCGACATCAGAAGGAGAATATCAGAACGTTGAAGTTTGCTGTTTCTCATTTTCGTAGCATTTTTCAAAATTATCTTGATCATGGGAAGGATATTACAGATACAAAGATTGAAAGACTATTGATAAATCAATGGCTATTTTTATATTCTTTGTCATTGGAAAGCAAGCAAACGGCGTTAAGCATAGATGATAGTATGGGACTTGAGAACTATGTTGCTACTGCTTCTAATGAACAAATAGATTTAGGTGATGAAAATGATCATCTTTTTGATGAAGAGGCGGAACAAAAGAATGATGAGGGGGCTCAGAATATCGCTAAAAAGTTTGTTGAGAAATACTATCGAGGCAGAGAAAATGAATATAATTTCTATCCTTTTTTGTACCATTTTGTTGTTGCTGGCTTGAACTATGATTTTGATAAAGCTTTTGAATTTGCAGAAATGGCTTGTCAACGTTTCGATTACACGGTTAATCCTGCTCAGGAAATCATGGATAAATGGATGAAAGGTTATTGGGAAATGTCTGATGGAGAGGCAAAAGTGAATCTTTTGAAACTGAAAGATTATGTGGCAGAAGGGAAATTACAAGATTTTCCTTCTTACTATAGTGCATCAGTTTTCTTGTTTAAATTTTGTGAGATTATTGATACGACTATACTCAAGTTACTGCCTTTATTTGAGCAGGGACTTCGGAAATTTGCAGACAATGTAGAAGTTAATATTGCTCATTTGTCGGTTATAAAAGCCATAGGCGTGAATAAGGGTGATGTTTGTAAGCCTGTTTATGATCTTATATTAAAGGTCATGGAAGAAAATATTGAAAAACAGAAAAATGAGGAAATTTATCATATGAGAGAGCTGTTTGATAAAGATTTACAGGCATTTACTCAGCTTTTCATTCCAAATAATCAGGAAAGTCCCAAATTTCTAATGACTCCGATGCTTCATCTATTAGATGAAAATGCGATTGATAAGAAAATAAATGAAGCTACACCTAATGATATCATGTCATTATATCTGATAATAAGCCTTAGATTTGACAGAGATGGTGGTTGGGAGTCAATGAAAGAAGAAAAACCTTTTCTTGAGCGATTAGAGAAGTATGCACTTTTGAGAAGTGGCGATAAAAAGAAACTTTCTTCTTATATTATACAAGATCAGTTGCTTCCATTATTGGAAAAAATAAAAAAGAAAATGTAATTTAAACGTTTTAATCAATATTCAGGGAATATAAAGAGCAATAAAATTGTTTTTAAATTTCTGTCAGCTCATGGCATACCTTTTATTGGAACAGGCTGATGGGGGTCTAAAACTCCTATCTTCACTATAAGAAGTCTGAAGCAAATGTGGAGGAGTAAGAATAAATTTTAGAACCAGATGAAGATATTAATCAACGCATATGCTTGCTCGCCTGGTATGGGAAGTGAGCCGGGAATGGCATGGAACTGGGTGAGTAATCTTGCCAAGTTCTGTGAACTATATATTATCACCGAAGGGGAGTTTCGGGACAAAATAGAGGAGGTGGTGCCTATCTTGGAACAGGGGAAGAACATGCACTTCTATTATAATCCAGTATCTGAGGAAATCAGGAAGATGTGCTGGAACCAGGGTGACTGGCGCTTCTATAAATATTATAAGGAGTGGCAGTGGAAGACGTATCTCTTGGCAAAGGATATCTGTAAGGTGGAGAAGATGGATGTGTTGCATCAGCTCAACATGATCGGATTCCGTGAACCGGGGTATCTGTGGAAACTATCACAAGAGAATGGGGTGCCGTTTGTTTGGGGGCCTATCGGTGGTCTGAAACAGTTTCCTACGGCTTACCTGCAGGGAGCTGGCTTGAAAATGAAAGTATTCAACCGCTTGAAGAACTTTCTGAATATCTGGCAATTGAAGCATGATAAAAGGGTAGGTGAGGCTTTCAAGACTGCTAAGGTATTGGTTAGCTCCATTCCAGACTCTTATCGTGCCATCAAGAAGTATAAGGGTTTGGAGTCGGTCGTCATTCCTGAGACAGGCTGTTTCTTATCTGAGGATATTCCTACAGAGCGATTTGACAATCAGGAGTTTCATGTGATGTGGGTTGGGAAGTTCGACTTTAGAAAGCAGTTGCCTCTGGCATTGAAGGCTATAGCCATGACAGGTAATCCTCATATTGTATTGGATGTATATGGTAGTGGTTCTGATGATCAGGTAGCTGCTGCTAAATTATTTGCTGACTCTTTGGGTATTACTGGTAAAGTGGTATGGCATGGTAATCAATCGAATGATGTCGTGATGAATGCGATGCGAAAGGCTCAGCTTTTCTTCTTCACCAGTGTGAGCGAGGATACTTCTACTGTTGTGTTGGAGGCAGTTAGCAATCGCTTACCTGTGGTTTGCTTCGATGCCTGCGGCATGTCTGCCGTCATCGACGATAAGGTTGGTAGAAAGATTCCTCTTTCTTGTCCGAGCCAGTCGGCTTGTGATTTTGCTCATGTTCTCAATGAACTTGAAAAGGCTAGGGGGTTGCTGAAACATTTGTCGGAGAATTGTAAGGAAAGACAAAAGGAACTTTCTTGGGAAGAAAAGGCTAAGACCATGGTGGAGTGGTATAAGAAAGCGAAATAAAGACATCCTTATTTCGCTTTTAAAGGTTGTCTTTTGAACCGGATTTCTGAAAGAATGTGTTTTTTTCGAAAACCCACCAGTCCTCCATTTATTGATAAAGCTGGCTGCACTCGGCAATAAGAAAGCGAGCTTTCATTGCACTCATTTGCACAGCTTTTTCCCCTTAAGGGAGGGTCCACCACGTTTTTTTCGAATCCCTCCGTCTCCCTTTCCAAAGGGAGCTCC